>Ga0247609_10006964_pt1 | contig 10823 bp, 9 predicted proteins | sample 172DNAGHGlowgp2_FD_193487 | JGI IMG/M metagenome (GOLD analysis project Ga0247609, IMG submission 193487) | Sheep rumen microbial communities from Palmerston North, Manawatu-Wanganui, New Zealand - 1728 DNA GHGlow gp2 | ecosystem: Host-associated > Mammals > Digestive system > Stomach > Rumen ...
TATTCCTTTACAACCGACAACTTAAAAGACATTGAATAATCTTTTTGGGTTCGCTTAACATACTGTTTTTCTTTATCTTTCATTTCACGTTACTTTTTTTGTAACGCTATTTTAGGACGGGATATTATAAACAAAAAACGGTCGGACAATAGTTCGACCGTTTTTTATAATCAACTAGTTTTTCAACAACCAACAAACATCCAGTTGTTTATATTTCGTTTTGTTTACTAACGAAGAGTTGGCTATTTTTGCGAGCAAACAAAAATAAAAAATGGCAAAAACTCAATTCAAAAAAGAAGTAGAAGTCCACGTCAATTACGACGGGAAAACGCCCCCCTATTCCGAGACTTTGGAAGAAACGGTGTTGGGACAGCTTATGCTTCAAGGCGACGCGCTTTCCGAAGTGATGAATCTGCTCACGAAAAAAGAAATTTTCTATATACCAAAAAATCAAATCATTTTTGAGGCAATGACGGAGTTGGCAAAGGAAAACGAGCCAATCACCCTTGTCACCGTTATTGAAAAGTTAAAATCCGTAGAACAATTAGACAGCGTTGGCGGACCTTCGTACCTCATTGACTTGTCGATGCGCGTTTCAACTTCGGCAAATATTGAAAACCACGTTAAATTACTGGTACAAAAATACATACAGCGGGAATTAATCCGAGTTTCCGCCGTCATCAGCGAAAAAGCATTCGATCCATCATGTCAACTTGCGGAACTCACCGACACCGCCGAAAAGGAAATTCTTTCGGTAACCGACCAAAGTTTGCAGAAGAAATCCATCGTCGGACTTGATAGAATTGCGCCAAGCGTATATGACCACTTTATTGAGGCAAGCAAAGCTGGCGGAAAAGAATTTACGGGCGTTCCGTCGGGATTCCACGAGCTCGACCGACTTACCACGGGATGGCAAGCTGGCAGTATGATTGTATTGGCGGCACGTCCGGGTATGGGTAAAACAGCGTTTGTGCTCACTATGCTCCGAAATATCGCTATTGACTACAGTATGCCCGTGGGAATGTTCTCGCTCGAAATGAGTTGTGAACAATTGGCAACCCGTTTGTTCGTGGGCGAAGCGGAAATCCAGCAAAATAAACTGCAAACGGGAAACATTGATTTAACCGACATCGGCAAATTAAGTTCCGCAAAGGAAAAACTCTCGAAAGCGCCTATCTATCTTGACGATACGCCAGGTCTTTCCATTTATGAATTCCGTTCAAAATGCCGCCGTTTAGTTGAAAAACATAAAGTTAGATGCATCGTGGTCGATTATCTTCAGCTGATGACCGCAAGCGGAAGTTTCAGCCGTGAACAGGAAGTAAGTAGCATTTCCCGTCAGATTAAATCGGTTGCCATGGAGCTCAAAATTCCGATTATCGCATTGGCACAGCTGAACCGCGGTATTGAAGGACGACAAAACAACGATAAAAAACCTCGTTTGTCCGACCTTCGTGAATCGGGCGCAATAGAACAAGATGCCGATATAGTAATGTTCATACACCGTGAAGCAAAAGCGAACAATACGATTATAAACGCACAAGGTGAGGATATTAGCAAGGACGCACAAATTATTGTTGCCAAAAACCGTCATGGTGCCGGCGGCGAAATAAATCTCCAATTTATTGGAGAACACATGAAGTTTCTGGACCCAATCAATACGGAAATCACACCGAACGCATTCCAGTTCGTGCAACCAGAAGAACAAATCATGGAATTTGGGTCGCGAATGAATGACAGGAACAACGACCCATTGGGACAACCATTACAAGAAGGAGAAGCTCCATTTTAGATGAAAAGACATATATTGTTGATAGTAAGCATTTTGTGTTGCCAACTTTGTTCGGCATTCGGATTTCTTATTCCTATGGACGAGACACAAAAAAATCATCTAAAAGCCTATGGCATAGCATATTGGGTACTTCAAAACAATATTACCATTGACTGGCTACTCAACTATCGTGGCGGCAGTTTTCTTATGGAATACAGTCCCGACATTAAGAAAGAATGCGACATCCGTGGCGTTTCGTACGAAATCATTGCCGATGTGAAAATTTCATCAATTTTAGCGGAAGTTTCGTCCGACGATGTGAATATGGATGCCGTGAAACTTGAAAAAGCCCCCAAAATGGCGGTTTATTCACCCAAAGACAAATTGCCGTGGGACGATGCAGTGACGCTGGCTCTCACCTACGCCGAAATCCCCTACACTGTTATTTACGATGAGGAAATCATCAACGGAGACCTCGCCAAATACGACTGGCTCCACATGCACCACGAGGATTTCACTGGGCAATACGGGAAATTTTACGCCAGCTATAAATATGCGGATTGGTATATTTCACAACAAAATAATGCCGAAGAAGCTGCCCGCTCGTTTGGTTTTTCAAAAGTTTCGGATTTGAAATTATTTGTGGCAAAAACTATCAAAGCATACGTTGAAAACGGAGGCTTTTTATTCGCAATGTGCTCAGGCACAGATTCTTTCGACATCGCTTTATCTGCCGAAAATGTTGACATTTGTGAATCAATGTACGACCACGACCCCGCCGACCCGCAAGCGCAATCAAAGCTTGACTACAACAAATGTTTGGCGTTTCAAAATTTCAAACTCAAAACAAATCCATTGGAATATGAATATTCCGACATTGATGTGACCGAAACACGCCGCGTAAACGAAAATGCTGATTTTTTCACATTGTTTGAATTTTCCGCCAAATGGGACCCCGTTCCAACAATGCTTTGTCAAAACCATACCAATATTATTAAAGGTTTTATGGGACAAACCACCGCCTTCAACGAAGACCTGATAAAACCAACAACAATTATAATGGGCGAACTTAAGTCGGCAAAAGAAGCAAAATACATCCACGGAACATTCGGCAAAGGCACATGGACATTCTACGGCGGCCACGACCCCGAAGACTACCGCCACTTTGTGGGCGACCAACCAACCAATCTCGACAATCACAAAAACTCGCCTGGCTACCGCCTCATACTTAATAATGTATTGTTTCCCGCCGCCAAAAAGAAAAAACAAAAAACCTAATGGAATTTCTCTTTGAAATTCCGACAAAAACCCTATCTTTGTAATGTTATGGAAAACTACATAGTTTCGGCACGGAAATATAGACCTGCAACGTTTGCGACGGTTATCGGACAAGAGTCGATAACGCGCACGTTGAAGAATTCCATTTCTTCGGGTCATTTGGGACAAGCATACTTGTTCTGCGGACCTCGTGGAGTTGGAAAAACCACGTGTGCCAGAATCTTTGCAAAAACCATTAACTGTCAGAATCTTACAGCAAATATCGAAGCCTGCGGTGAATGTGATTCCTGCAAATCATTCGATGCTTCGGCATCGTTCAACGTGGTTGAGCTCGATGCGGCATCAAACAACTCGGTGGAAGACATCCGCCAACTGATTGACCAAGTGCGCATACCACCGCAAGTTGGAAAATACACGGTATATATCATCGACGAGGTTCACATGCTTTCCCAAGCGGCGTTCAACGCATTTCTTAAAACGTTGGAAGAACCGCCACGACATGCGATTTTCATTTTGGCAACAACGGAAAAACATAAAATTTTACCGACAATTCTTTCTCGTTGCCAAATTTTCGATTTCAATAGAATTAAAATTGACGATATTGTCAACCATCTTGCCGATATTGCCAAACAAGAATCTGTGACAATCGAGCCTGATGCGCTCAATGTGATTGCACAAAAAGCAAGCGGCGGACTTCGCGACGCATTGTCTATTTTCGACCAAATCGTCAGCTTTTCGGGAAACAATGTTACGTACCAAAGCGCTATTGAGAACCTCAATGTGCTAGACTATGAATATTTCTTCAAAATGACCGACTTTTTCCTTCAATCGGATTATGCGTCGGCATTAATCACATTCGACGAAATCCTAAACAAAGGTTTTGACGACAGAAATTTCATTCTTGGACTGTGTTCACACTTCCGCGACCTATTAGTCAGCAAAGAACCGAAGACATTGCCGTTGCTGGAAGTCAGCGAATCAACAAAGGCACGCTACGCCGAACAAGCGCAGAAGTGTCCGACCGATTTCTTATTCACCGCCCTCGACCTCGCTCAAAAATTCGAGGAAAAATACAAGGAAAGTAATAACAAGCGACTACACGTAGAATTGGCATTGTTGCATTTGTGCAACATAGTAAAAAAAAAAACTGATGTAGCGTCCGCTCCCCAGAAACAGGCTCAACAACCTGTTCGTCCTGTAGCACAAGCTCCTACACCATCTCCTGCTCCTTCTACGCCAAAAGCAGTTCCCGTACAACAAAAACAACAAACTCAAGTAAAACCACAACCTGCACCAAGCCAAAATTTTATGGCTGATATTATGGCGGGGAAAGTTGTGCCACAACAATCCACACCAAAACCACCACAACAAACAACCCAACAACCTGTGGTTCAACGACAAACAGAAGTAGAGCAAACGCCAATAGTGGAAGAAAAGAAATCCTACATATCCAACAAAGACAAATTCGAAGCTCTTTCAAAGGAAAACCCGCTACTCGACACGCTGAAGAAAAAATTCGATCTAAATTTCAATTAATATGATTTGTTTTCCCAATGCGAAAATCAATATCGGACTGAGAGTCACTGAAAAACGCCCCGATGGATACCACAACATAGAAACGATTTTCTATCCCGTCCACGGCTTGTGCGATTGCTTGGAATTTATGGAATCAAACGAATTGAAATTTGAAAATGTCGGTATTCAAATCGACACCCCACCTGAAAAAAATCTTTGCGTGAAAGCGTGGAACATTTTCCATTCACACTACGATATTCCACCAATTCATATTCTGCTATACAAACATATTCCCTTTGGCGGTGGACTTGGTGGCGGTTCCGCCGATGCATCGTTTTTGCTTTCGGCTATAAACGAACATTTTTCGGTTGGAGCAAGCAACGAACAATTGGAACAAATGGCTTTGGAAATAGGTAGCGATTGTCCTTTTTTCATTCAAAATAAACCCGTTTTCGCCGAAGGACGCGGTGAAATCTTTTCTCCTATAACTATCTCATTACGAGGATATTGGATTTTACTCGCAAAGCCAGACATTGCCGTTGGAACAGCCGAGGCCTACCGTGGAACGAAACCGTTCAAACGCTCACAGAAATTATGCGACGAAATACCACAAAATATAACTAATTGGAAAGAAATCGTAACAAACGACTTTGAACCATCAATATTCATAAATCACCCAGCCATTGCAAATCTCAAAACTCAAATTTACGAAATGGGCGCAATTTACGCATCAATGAGCGGTAGCGGTGCCACTGTTTATGGTATTTTCGACCACGAAATTTCTATTCCCGACGAACTTCCGTTAGTTTGGTTCGGACAATTACAATAATTTCTGCAATTCAAACATTTCGTCACGCAAACGGGCGGCAGTCACAAAATCCATTTCCTTAGCTGCGACTTCCATTTCCTTTTTAGTTTTCGCTATCAACGCACGTATGCTGTCTTTGCTCATATAGCGTACAACTGGGTCGGCGGCAATGGTAGCTTTTGATTCAGAATCTTCTTTATGCGCAAGCGAGCTGTCAATTGCCTTCACTATTTGCGTTGGTGTAATGTTGTGTTCCGTATTGTACCGAATCTGTTTTTCCCGACGACGATTGGTTTCGTCAATCGTTTTCTGCATACTTTCCGTGATTTTGTCGGCGTACATAATCACATGTCCGTTCACATTTCGCGCGGCACGGCCTGCTGTCTGCGTCAACGAACGTTCGTTCCGCAAAAAGCCTTCCTTGTCTGCATCAAGAATCGCCACAAGCGAGACCTCAGGCAAATCCAAACCTTCACGAAGAAGATTTACGCCAACCAGCACATCAAAACTGCCAGCACGCAGATTTTCAAGTATTTCCACACGTTCAAGCGTATCAACGTCACTATGGATATATGCGCTTCTGATGCCCAAACGCGTCAAATATTTTTGCAACTCCTCCGCCATACGTTTTGTAAGCGTTGTAACCAACACGCGTTCGTTCCGCTCCGTTCGAAGATTGATTTCCTCAATCAAATCATCAATTTGGTTTTCTGTCGGACGGACTTCAATTTCTGGATCGAGCAAACCAGTTGGACGAATCACCTGATCGACAACAACGCCTTCTGAGCGTTGCAATTCAAAATCCGCAGGGGTGGCACTCACATAAATCACTTGATTGCACAATGATTCAAATTCCTCAAAATTCAGAGGTCTGTTGTCCAACGCAGCAGGCAATCGGAATCCGTTATCCACAAGATTTATTTTGCGTGAATGGTCGCCGCCATACATGCCATGTATCTGAGGCACAGTGACATGACTCTCGTCTATCACCAACAAGAAATCCTTCGGTAAATAATCAAACAAACAATACGGACGCACACCAGCGGCACGACCGTCAAAATAGCGTGAATAGTTTTCAATTCCCGAACAATAGCCAATTTCCTTTATCATCTCCAAATCATATTCCACACGCTCTTTCAAACGCTGGGCTTCGAGATGCTTGCCAATACTTTCAAGGTAATCGAACTGTTTCACCAAATCATCCTGTATTTCACGGATAGCCTTTTCAAATCCCCCCTTGCTCGAAATAAACAAATTCGCGGGATAAATCACCGTTTCCTGCAATTCATCAATCGTCCGTCCCGTTTCCGGGTCAATCGCCGCAAGTCGGTCTATTTCATCATCCCACATTTCAATCCGAATAGCGTAATCGTGCGATGCTTCAAACACGTCTATCGTGTCGCCTTTCACACGGAACGTACCCCGTTTGAAATCCAATTCGTTTCGGGAATACAAATCATCAACCAAGTCACGGAGCAGGACATCCTGCGCAATTCGCTGACCAACAGACAAATGCAACGCCCGTTCCTCAAAATTATTCGGATTACCCATACCATAAATGCACGACACAGAAGAAACAATTATAATGTCCTTTCGCCCCGAAAGCAGCGTACTTGTGGTACTAAGCCGCATTTTTTCCAACTCGTCGTTGATGGACAAATCCTTTTCTATATATGTGTTTGTCTGCGGAATATATGCTTCTGGCTGATAATAATCATAATACGACACAAAATATTCCACCGCATTATTAGGGAAAAACTGCTTGAATTCGTTGTACAACTGCGCCGCAAGAGTTTTGTTATGACTCAGTATCAACGTAGGCTTCTGCACCCGTTCTATCACATTTGCAATAGTGAAAGTCTTACCAGAACCTGTCACACCCAGCAAAACCTGATGTTTGGTTCCGTCAAGGACACCGTCCGACAACTGACGGATAGCCTCAGGCTGGTCGCCAGTCGGTTTATATTTTGATGATAATGTGAATTGTTCCGCCACGAGTAATTATTTTCCGTGCAAAAATAACACATCGCGTTCACGCATACCAATAATCCTGTATTTTTTTCAAAAATGTATGATTGATTCCACCATTTTCATTCCGCCGCCGCATTTCGGGCAGCCCATATCGGGGGTCCATACTTTTACAGGCGTTCCGCACGATTCGCACGAAAGATTCAAACGAGTCACATCTATTTGGTAATTTTCGCCAGCGGTAACTTTCACAATCTTATCGCATTTTCCACAATAGCACTGCGCATCAATGCCCGACGGCAGAACGACATAGGGTGTGGAGGTAGCTACCACCGCATAGCCACATTGTTTACATTTAAATTCCCGAAGTACAGCCATACTATTCAATATATTTCCCAAATATACAAAATTACTGACAAAAAAAAATCCCCTCTTGCGAAGGGATTTTCTTTGATTCATTTCTCTTATCTTGTGTGGACAGTGTTTCGTGGACCGTAATGTTTCGTTTCCGTTTTGCTGTCGCCTTTAGGCGCTGGTCTGCTATCTTTCTTTGGAGCAGGAGCCGCCTTGTGATTGTCTGGCTTCGGAGCTGGAGCTGCTTTATGAAGAGCGGGCTTCGGAGCTGGTTTTGCATGATGCGGAGCAGGTTTCGGAGCTGGCGCAACATGATGATGATGGTGCGGTGCAGGCTTTGGCGCTGGCGCAACATGATGATGATGCGGTGCAGGCTTTGGCGTTGAATGATACACAACTGGTCTTGGAGCTGGAACATACAAACGATGTGGATACGGCGTCAAGTCAATCACCACGGTTGCAGGACCATCCTTTTTCGTTGAGATATACATCTTGTTGTCGCCTGTGAACGTAGCATACACTGTTGCATGTTTTGGAATGTCTATTGAATAGTCGTACAACAATTCATAAGAACTTCCTTCAGTGTAAATTTCCATTCCGTAACGACCGCTTGGCAAATAGCCAATATTTACTTTGTTGTTGTAGGAATAATATTTTTCCCCGTTGATAAAAACTGAAAATGGTACATCAATTTTACCTTTTACAACTAATTCCGACGCAAAGATGTGAGCTGAGCTACATACGATTGCTAATATTACCATTAAACGTTTCATGACTTTGTCCTCCATTACTTTTAATTGTTTACTATCGTTTTGAAACTGATTAAGCAAACGGTGTGCCAAAATGAATAATTAATATATAAATTATTATATTTCAATCAATTACATAAAACAAATCTGTACCATTTCTTTCGGCGGCGTCTTTACAAGATTAAGTGTATAATTCTCCGTTCCTATAAAAAAATTTCTATCTTTACGCAATGATTGATAAATTCACAATGCATAATGCACAATGAATTAAAATGAAACAATAAAAAACAAAATAATATGAACAAAAAACTAATTACAACAATGGCACTTGTGGCGGCGGCGGTTGGGTCGTTTGCACAGAGTGCGGTTTCGTCGGCGGGCTATGAGGCCACGGGCGATGGAACGGTGAGTGCCACCATTGGGCAAGTTGCCTACCTTACGGCTACGGGCGACGGCGGAAGCATTGCGCAGGGCGTTCAGCAGGCCTTTGAAATTACAACGGAAACGGGCATTGAAATCACCGAAATCCAACTTTCGGCATACCCGAACCCAACGAGCAACGTGCTGAACCTGAAAATTGATGGCGATTTTGGCACCGTGACCTATGCTTTGTACAACAATTCTTCGGCATTGGTGGCAAAAGGCACGGCAAACGGTTCGGAAACCCAAATACAAATGGGTGCGTACAAACCAGGCGTGTATTTTCTTGAAGTGAAGATGGACGGGAAGGCGAAGAAATTCAAGATAGTTAGGAATTAGTATTAATGCGTAATGCTCAATGCGTAATGCTTAATTCACAATGCATAATTCACAATGCACAATTCACAATGCACAATGCACAACTAAGTAGGGACGTGGCGTGCCGCGTCCGTGTAATAAATTGAAAATTAAACAATTATAAACAAATTAAAATTATTAGATTATGAGAAAAATAGTATTTACAATTTCATTGGCGATTGCGGCATTGTTGTCGTTCGCCCAGATTCCGCAGACATTCAGTTACCAAGGCGTGGTGCGGGACGCGGAAAGCAAGATTGTGGCGGAAAAGCCGATTACGGTAAATGTGCAGATTCTACAAGGAGCGGACGACGGCACGGAGGTTTACGCTGAAACTCACGAAGTTACCACCAACGCAAACGGTTTGATGACCTTTGAATTGGGTAGCAAGGATGCTGAAAAATTTGCAAAGATTGACTGGAGCAATGCTCCATATTTTGTAAAAACTGTTGCCGAATTCGACGGCAAGCAAATTTCGGCCGTAACGCCACTATTGGCAGTGCCATACGCACTCTATGCCGCAAAAGCAGGAAATGCCGATGTTGATTTGAGCGAGTATTACAAAAAATCCGATGTTGATAATCTTCTTTCTGAATTGAATGCAAAAGTCGCAAAACTTGATAAACAGTTGAATCCGCCTATTAGAGGTAAATTTTCCGTTTCGGATGACAAGCAAATTTATTTTTCGCAGGGCAACTTGCAATACCAAGCAAGCACAGGTATATGGCGTTTTGCAGAACACCAATGGGATTTTGTGGGGACACAAACACCAGATAGTGAAGGTTATAGTGGAGGTACGGTAAATGGGAGTGATAATGCATATATCTCTGAAAACTATGAAGGTTGGATTGATTTGTTTGGTTGGGGAACGAGCGGTTATAATGATAAATTTCCATATATGACAAGCATAACCCTCTCCGACTATGGTGACGGATTAAATGATATTACAGGCACAAACTACGACTGGGGCGTTTACAACAAGATTTCCAACGGAGGAAATCAAGCAGGATTGTGGCGGACGCTCACAAAGGACGAATGGGTGTACCTAATCGCCACCAGAATAGATGCTAAAAACAAGAAGGGTAGTGCCACCATTAATAATGTAAAAGGTCTGGTTTTATTGCCCGATGATTGGAAGTTGCCAAGCGATGTAACATTCACAAGTATTGGCATGAATACATATTCTGCTGAAGAATGGTCGGAGATGGAAGCTAATGGAGCGGTGTTTCTTCCTGCAGCAGGAAATGGCTTCTATAATCCAGATAATAATGTTTGTATAATTCGAAAGGTTTTATCGACAGGTTTCTATTGGTCATCGACACCCAAAAATTCTGACTTTATATATGACTTTAGTCTATACGATTCTAATACAGAACGTGCAGATTGGCGCTATCTTAAGTTTTCTGTCCGTCTTGTACAAGATGTGGAATAGTTAGAATTTAGGAATGAGGAGATAGGAAAGGGGCGGAAGAGATTTCGCTCCTTTTTTTGTGTGCATATCCCGTCCTAAAATAGCGTTACAAAAAAAGTAACGTGAAATGAAAGATAAAGAAAAACAGTATGTTAAGCGAACCCAAAAAGATTATTCAATGTCTTTTAAGTT
>Ga0247609_10006966_pt1 | contig 10821 bp, 10 predicted proteins | sample 172DNAGHGlowgp2_FD_193487 | JGI IMG/M metagenome (GOLD analysis project Ga0247609, IMG submission 193487) | Sheep rumen microbial communities from Palmerston North, Manawatu-Wanganui, New Zealand - 1728 DNA GHGlow gp2 | ecosystem: Host-associated > Mammals > Digestive system > Stomach > Rumen ...
TCGGACAAGCCGATATTACTCCATGTTTCTCCATTGTCGGTTGATTTGAACACACCGCCCATACCCATACCGATATGGTCAAGAACTGTAGCCAACATTGTACCGTTGTTAAGTTTTAGCAGCCCTGTCACCTCACAAACCCCACTATGGTCCACATAGACATTGGTCCAGGTCGAATCCCAGTCCGTTGATTTGTAGATGCCTTCCCATGTGCCCAAAAGCAAAGAATTGTCAGGTGTGACACCTATTGAAACGCCATTGGCAATCGTAGGAACGGGCAGTGCCTTCCATTCGGTGCTGCCGGCTTCTCTTTTTTGCAAAGGATGTCCGCCATAATTTGTTCCAGCCAACACAGTGACGACATTCTTATAGATTTTCGATTCTTTGAAAAGCGATCGGAATAGAAAATCAAACTCTTTCCGCAACGGTGCACCCTGTCTGAAGAACAGGTCGTCAATGCATACATCTATTGGTGTGTCGACCTGAATACATTTCCAGGTATTTTTTGAACTGTGACAGATGAACGGCCCTTGTCACCTCGAATAACCCAGTAAATGCAAAATCAAACTTATTGTCAAAAAAACTTTTTACCAAATAAGTCTTTCCTACACGTCTGCGTCCATATACGGCTATAAGTTCCGATTTGTTGCTGTCAAGATAGTCCTGAATGAGTTTTTGCTCGTACTCACGACCGACGATGTTATACTCTTTCATAAGAATAAGCTGTTTTTCTGGCGCAGAAATACAACTTTTTCCGAAAAAACTAGCGATAGTTGCTCCTTAACTATATATTTTTTAATGCTTAAGGAAGTGTTATCAACCATTCTTTCTCCGTAACTGTGCTTTTTAACCCACATAAGGAGTCATGATGCATGAAAATTTCAAGGCCGCAAAAGTAAAAACAAAGGCGTAAAACAAAGAGTTTTGGGTGCGGAAAAGCAGTTTTTTTGCCACACTCCACAAAAATTTCTATCTTTGTCCTCTCCAAAACCGTTAATGCCATGAAAAAGATACTCATACTCCTGCTATTGCTCCCGATTTCCCTCCTCGCCCAAGTCACCGACGACTTCTCCGACGGGGACTTCACCCAAAACCCTACTTGGTCTGGAACGGCGGAGCAATACACGGTGAACAACAGCAAACAGCTGCAACTCAACGCGGAAGGCGAGGGCACGGCCTACCTTTCTTTGCCCATCACGGAGTACGAGACGATGGAATGGCAGTTCTGGATTCGCGAAGCCTTTGCACCTTCGGGGAACAACTATAGCGACGTCTGGCTCAGTTCCGACAACGCTGACTTGCAAAACGTCACCCAAGGCTATTTCCTCCGTTTCGGCGAAGGCGGTAGCAATGATGCCATCACCTTGTTCCGCAAGGATGCCGACGGACAACAACAAATCTGTCGCGGCACGGAAGGCGCCATCGCGGCTTCGTTTGCAGTGTCCGTCAAAGTCATCTGCGACCGCGAAGGCAACTGGATGATCCAGACGTGTTACGACAATTCTGGTATTTATATTGTTGAAGCCCAATGTGTTGACGATACCCATGGCAAAGGCGGCTACTTCGGCTTATGGTCCAAGTTTACTTCGACCAACGCCAAGAAGATCTATTTCGACGATGTCTACGTTGGTCCGCGCATCGCCGACCACGAGCCGCCCCAACTCCTGACCTGCGAGGTGCTCGACTTGACTCATCTGCAACTCTCCTTCAACGAGGCATTGAATGAAACCACAGCACTCAACACATCCAATTATTCGGTGGATAATGGCTTGGGTAGTCCGATGTCGGTCAGCTTCGGCACCAATCTAGCTCAAGTGGTCTTGGAGTTCGAACGTGAAATCGGCAACGGCATTAATTACACGCTGACCGTCAGCGGCATCAAAGACCTGTGGAACAACATAATGGAGCCGACCACTATGGCGTTCTCCATCTACGAGGCCTCGGAATACGACATCGTCATCAACGAGATTATGGCTGACCCCAATCCCGTGGTGGGCCTGCCCGAATGGGAATATGTGGAGCTTTACAACACCACCGAGTTTGGCATCGACTTGAAGGATTGGAGAATCGAAATTGGCTCAAACGACAACACCTTCGGCAATTATGTCCTCGCTCCGCACGGCTATGTCATCCTTTGCCATAACGACGCTGTGTCTGAGTTGCGCGCGTATGGCGACTGCATCGGATTCGGCAGTTTCGCGGTGGGCAACAGCTCCTCTGCGATGTACCTTTATAACAAGGAGGGCATATTAATTTCGCACGTCAACTTCAGCAGCACATGGTACCACGATCCCGACAAGGATAACGGAGGCTGGTCGGTGGAGCAAATCGACCCGCAGAACCCATGCTCAGGTGCCTCCAACTGGACGGCCTCGACGGACGCCTCGGGAGGCACGCCGGGACGCCTCAACTCGGTGGATGGCGAGAACGACGTGATGCCCATGGTGGAACGCGTAAGCATGTTCTCCAACTTCATCGTGCAGCTGTGGTTCGACCAGCAAATGGATGCCGCCACCCTTGTCGATGTGCAGAACTACCTCGTGGACGAACTGAACGAGCATCCTCAAATGGCTGAATTTAACCCCAATGACGGCACCTTCGTGGAACTCCTCTTCGACCACGGTTTCGAGGAAGGGATGGTATATACATTAATTATTAATGGTGTCACTAACTGTGTGGGCACTACCATAGAATCCGACACCCGTGTGCAGTTCGGCATCCCCAATGACATTGCGGAAAGCGACATCCTCATTAATGAAATTCTCTTCGACCCCATCGCGCCCGGTGTGGATTATGTGGAACTCTACAACAACACCGACAAGACCTTCGACCTCAGCCTGCTGATGCTTGGCGTCATCAAGGAGAGCTTCCCCAACCCCGCCGACACCACCTTGAAGGAAATCACTGCCGACAGTCGCTTGTTCCTGCCCAATACCTACGTGTTGTTGTCCACCAACAGCGAAATCGTTGGCATGCAATTCGACTGCCCGACCGACAACTATGTGCAGATGGCCTCGTTCCCGAGCTATGCCAACGCTGGCGGCACAGCCATATTGATGGCCAGGGACGGCACCGTGGTCGACCAGATGTATTATTCCGAGAAGATGCACTATCCGCTACTCAAAGTCACCAAGGGTGTGTCGCTGGAACGTGTGGCTTTCGACCAGCCTTCGATGAGCACCGACAATTGGCATTCCGCTGCCGAGCAGGTGCATTTCGGCACGCCGGGGCAGCCCAATTCGATGATGCAGGCACCAGAGCCTTCGGAAGACGCCATCTCCATCAGCCCCGACGTCTTTTCGCCCGACGGCGATGGCTACGATGACGCCTGTTTCATCAACTACCATTTCGATGAGGCGGGCTATACCATGAACATATACATCTTCAACGTGGCAGGCCAGCAGCTGCGCCATCTCGCTAAAGGCGAGCTGGTGGGGCAGGAGGGCAGCGTTATCTGGAACGGCCTCGACGACAACGGCAACCGCGTCCCGATAGGCGTTTATGTCGTCGTCACCGAGGTGTTTAATTTCGACGGGAAAGTAAAGCAGTTTAAGAATGCTGCGGTGGTAGGTACACGCTAAATCACATGTCCATATTCGATTGCGCCACAATCTCTTTCTTGTCGGGGTCAAAGGCAGTCAGGTTGCCTAACCCTGGCTGGTCGGTCACGAAGACGCCGTTGTCCAGGACAATGAAGTCGTGGTTCTGGTTGTTCTCGATGACATGGTTGATGAAACTGTAGTCGACGGGGATGTGGCCGTGGATGATTTTCTTGCCGTGCGACTTGTTGTAATCGACCTTGAACCTGCGCGTCCACATCATGCTGTTTTCGTCCTCAAAAGGATCGGCGATGTTGAAGTTCATGCCGGCATGGACGAGAATATATTCCTCCAATTCAATGTAAGGCAGACAATTGTTCATCCAGTCGATGTATGTCTGTGGAATCTCGCGCGGATGCTTCACCCCGAAACTAGCCAAAGTGGTCTTTGCACCTACGGCTTCCCATTCCTTTTGCTCGGGATGCTTGCCAAACAAGCGTTTCTTGTGGTCGGCCTCAAAGGCTTTCACGCACATGTCCTCGTGGTTGCCTTTGATGAAATGCACCTCGTATTCTTCCTTTTGTAGCCACATCAGGTAGTCGATGACACCCTTGCCGTCGGGACCGCGGTCGATGTAGTCACCCAAAAAGTAGAGTTGGTCGTGCTTTGTGACCTTAAGCATGTTTTCGAGCAGCACCTTCAAGGTCTTAGCGCAGCCGTGAATGTCGGGGATGATCCAGCGTCGTGACATCAGAATAAGTTGTTGAGGTTCAACGATTCATATTGTTTTCTAAGCTTCGTCTTAAAGGTCCAACGCACATCGGAGATCCAACGACGGCACAGTTCGCAGTAGTCTACGAAGAGCATATAGGAGAAAAAGAGCAGCACCGTGCCGCCCAAGGCCCAATACCATGGCAAGAAGAAGAACAGCAGGATGGCGCCCACGACGAAGACGATGGGGAAGAGCACAAACTCAACGCCGAAACTTACCGTGTTGCCAAATGCCTTGTCTTTCAGCTTTCCTCTGATAATCAATGTAGTTATCCAAACAGGCAGGTTGACTACAGCTGATGCAACGAAGTAGGGCAGCCCGATAAGCAGCACGGCCAGCTTCCAAAGGAAGTTAATCAGAGGATATTTTTTCGCTGTCGACATCACAGAGATCTTCTGGCGTTTGCGTTCTTTGGCGAAGTCCACGACGCGTTCGAAGAGGCTCTTGGCTTCTTCGGGTTGTTCTTCCTTGTATTTCAGCACTTTTTCTACGGTGGCGCGGTTGCGGAGCATCTTCTTGTAGAGTCCGCCGGCGCGCTTCTCGTTCTTCATCTTCACGATTTCCCAGACGGCGTCATAGTCATCGTCGTCGGGAATGTATGTGAAGAGCTTCGATATCTCGTTGAAGAGTTGGTCTTTCAGAATATTGATGTTGACGGCTTCGTTTTCTTCCGTGGTATTCTTGACAAAGTCGGTCACGTTGATAGGCTCACCGAAGTTGATCATCGCTGTGCTGCGGTAGCGGAAGTAGTCGCCATATTCGATGGCGGTGGGGATGATATAGACGGGTTGTTGGTCACCAAACTGCCTGTTGGCATCCATGGCGATGTGGAACAAGCCCTTGCCCATGCGCATCAGCGAGTGCTTGGTGCGGTGGGTGCCTTCGGGGAAGAGGTAGAGGTCGACCTGATCGTGGACGACATCTACGGCTTTGTTGAGCGAGTCGTCGTTGTTGCGCACGGCCGCCACACCGTTGCGGATGCGGAAGATGGGCAGGATGCGCAAAAAGTGCAATACCTTGGCTACTATCGGGTTCTTGAAGATGTCGCCACGCGCGATGAAGACCTTTCGGATGTTGTCGGCCGACAACAGCACCAAGGCATCCATCAGCGTGTTGCTGTGGTTGACGCCAAAGATTAGTCCCCCGTCTTTCGGAAGGTGTTCTTTGCCATGCACTTCAAACCTTCGGTAGGCTCGTCGCGTGTGCCAGTTGACGTACGGCAGCAAAAACGAATATAGAAAATCCGGATCTTGTATTTTCTTGGTCATTTCGGTTACACAAATAGGATACAAAATTACTGATTTATCCTAAACAAGGCCCAAAATTTCCGTCAAACCATAAAAATTACTACTTTTGCCGCCTCTAAAAGGGACAAAATGAAGAAAATAGCACCTGTCATCCTTGGATTATTGTTCTTTTGTTGGGCCTTAACCTCTTGCCAAAACGAGCCGCAAACCTCTGTCGACAGTGACATTACCGCCGATACCATGACCATGCTGCAGCATGTGCAGGAAAACGGTGTATTGAGAGCGGTAACAAATTGTGAAATAATAAATTATAATACCGAGAAGCCAACACCATCGGGTTTCGAATATGAGTTGTTGAGCGATTTCTGCAAAGACAACGGCTTGGAATTGGAGATGGTGGTCAACGAGAACCTTGACTCTTGTTTTATGCTACTCGATTCCTGTAAGGTCGATATGGTGGCGGTGGGCGTAGGCTCCAACAAGGACATGAAACGGCGCTTCCTGCTGACCAATCCCATCCTCATGCAACGCAGCGTGCTCGTGCAGCGCCTTCCGAAAGACTGGAATAAGATGTCGACGGCCAACGAGGTGGAGAACCAACTGTTGCGCTCGTCGGTCGACTTGGCGGGCAAGACGATACACCTGCCCCAAGGTAGCCATGTGGTGAAGCTGTTGGAGCATCTCTCTGACCAGATCGGCGACACCATTTACATTGTGGAGTGTGATAGCCTCAATAGCGTCGATTTGGTGAATGCCGTCGCTTCGGGACAGATCGACTACACTGTGGTGGAGGAATATGTGGCCCGCATGGCGTCGATTGGCATGAAAGGTCTCGACACCAAGCTGAATGTAAGCGTGGAGCAGCCCCTGGGTTGGGCCATTCGCAACCACGATGGCGACTCGTCATTGCTCTGTGCCCTCAATAGCTGGATCGACGGCTTCGAACAGCGCAACCTTAATCGTATCTTGGCCAAATATGTCAACAAGGGCAATGTCTTCATGTCGCGTAAACCCGCGACGGGGGCGCTGTCGGAGTTTGACGATATCATCAAGAAAACCGCCAAAAACATCGGTTGGGACTGGCGTTTGCTGGCGTCGCTCATCTATCAGGAGTCGCGTTTCAGGCTCGACCTTGAGAGCGAGAAAGGTGCGTTCGGTCTCATGCAGCTCATGCCCGTGGTGATGGAAAGGTATGAAATCGACTATGACGCCACGCCTGAGGAACAGCTTAACGCTGGCGGACAGTTGATCAGTTATCTCGACGACTGCCTTGAAAACAAGGTGACCGACAGCGTGGAAAGGGTGAAGTTTGTGTTGGCTGCCTACAACTCCGGCCTTGGCCACGTGTATGATGCCCAACGTCTGGCCCAAAAATACGGCAAGTACCCTGATGTGTGGGACAACAACGTGGACTACTTCATCCTCAACAAGTCGAAGAAGCAATATTACAACGATACCTGCTGCCATGCAGGCTATCTGCGTGGCGCCGAGACCTACCGCTTCGTGGAAGAGGTGCTCGACAGGTTTTATCAATATCAAGCAACATATAACTAAGGTCCCTGATCCTGAGGTCCCTGAGGCCTCTCGAAGGGTCGAAGGGCCGACTTATAGGAGTATCTAATCATGAAAAGGTTTTATATTGCATTAATCATCGTATTTTCATTATTTGGATGGGGCAAAATATACGCCCAAAGTTTCAACGCCGGAGTCATCGCTGGTGCCACCTTTTGTCAGGTGGATGGCGATACATACGCTGGTTTCCATCAGCTGGGTTTTACGGCAGGCGCTTATGCCAACTTGCCTTTGGGCGACTACCTCTCTGCCCAGATGGAACTGAAATACTCGCTTCTTGGGGCTCATTCTTCCGACAAGGAAGTGAGAGAATATGGCTATCCTCCTTATAGCCTTCGCATGCATTATGCCGAAATCCCTTTGATGTTGCGCTACAACTTGGGCATGTTTCATGTGGATTTCATCACCCTGGAAGCAGGGGCCAGTATTGATGTTCTCATGAAATCCACGGAGAATGTAAATGGCGATTATCAGATCACCACAAGACGATGGAACCGTATCTCCGCCACCGCCAATGCAGGCCTGCATTTCAACATCACAAAGAATTTCGGCATCGGTGCACGTTTCATGTATTCAGTGGTGCCTTGTCGTTTCACGGGCAATCCTGGTTGGTTTTTTAACCAATACTACAACAAGGTCATCCAGTTCACCTTGACCTACAACATCAACTCCTCCTTGAGATGAAGTCGATATTTCTTTTCAATCCCTCAAATCCGGCGCGTTGTACGGCGGAACGCTTGAATAATGCTTCAAAATCGGCTTGCGTCAGGCTTTTCCAGTCGTTTTCATGCATGGCAACAAGTCGTTCCGAAGGCTGAAATTCCGGTTCTATGTTAGGCAATGAAAACCGATTGTAGGGACAGACATCTTGACAGATGTCGCAGCCATACATCCAGCCTTCGAAAGCCTTGGGGTCATGGCCTTCGAGGTTGCCTTTGTATTCGATGGTGAGGTAGGAGATGCATTTGCGCGCGTCGATATGGAATGGCGCTTCCAAGGCACCCGTGGGACAGGCATCGATGCATTTCGTGCAGCGTCCGCAGTGGTTGGCCAAAGGCTTCCCGGTTTCGTCCAATTCAATGGGAAGAAACAGATGCCCGATGAAGAAGAACGAGCCTCCACATTGTCGCAAACTGCGTCCCACAGTTTGTCCTGCCCGACTGCGAGACGTAGTCGGCGACAATGGATGAATCAGTAAAGTGTTTTTGCCAATGAAACCCAAGCCGCAACGCACCGCCCAGGCGCGGTCGAGCACGGGGGCCGAGTCGACGAAAATGCGTGTGCCTTCCAATTTACCCGTCTGTGCCTCAATGCGTTCCAAAAACAGACGCATTTTGCGTTTCAGCACATCGTGATAGTCGGCGCCGTATGCGTATTTGGCGATTTTGTAGTGCTCGCCGTCGCCGATTTGTTGTTTGGGAAAATAGTTGTAAAGTACGGTGACGATGCTCTTGGTACCTTCCACGAGTAGGCGTGGGTCGTAGCGTTTTTCCTTGTTTCGGGTTAGGTAACCCATATCGCCCTCGTGTCCGTCATCGAGCCATTGCTCCACGTGAGCCGACTCCTCTTCCAATGCCGTCGCAAGGGCAACGCCACAGGCATCAAACCCCAATTGCTTGGCTTCTTCAACAATCCAATTGGAAGTCATCAGAACGGGGAGAACGAAACACCCACCGACAGCGGATGGAACACGGGAGCCTCGTGACCCACGGAGAACACCGGGTTGAGTTGATAGGCGGCAAAAGCGCTCACCCATTTCCAGCCAATGCGTAAGGTGGCAGAATAAGCCATACGCTCCACATTGTTGATGTAGCATAGCTTCTCGTGGACGGAAGAACCGCTTTCCTCCGTAAGAGTGAGGGTGTTTTCACCATTGGTTAGGGTGGCAATATCGTCGGGACCGACGAACTTGGTCTTTGTGGCCACCATCACGCCAACTTTAAATCCAACGCCAATCTTCACCTGGTCCTTGATGCGGAAACGTAGTTCCAAAGGCACTTCGACATAGGTCGGGTTGACTTTGTAGCGCTTGAAGCCTTCCACGTCACGGTATTGCTTGAGTTCCAAGTTGCCGTTGGTATAGGGATTCAGGATGCGCGAGTAGGAGAAATAGTTGTGAGACGACATACCAGCGCCAATGCTAACGGTGTGCTTCGAACTCTCGCCCAAAGGGAAGTTGTAGGTGAGGAACAAGCTCACGCCTTGGTTAAACATACGGGCATCCCAGTTTTCGCTGGGGGCAAGTTGGAAGTCGTTGAACAGGTCGAAGCCCAAAGTGATTCTTTTGTCGGTCTTATTGGCAATGAGTTGGGCGAATGAGGTCGCCGAAATGATCAATGCGACAAGGGTGAAAAGTGCTTTTTTCATCTGTAAAAGTTGGTTTATTTCATTTCTAATTCGTTCATAATGGCCGTGCGCTCGTCAAGAAGACGGTTGATTTCTTCTTCAGAGAGGTTTGGATTGCGCAGTTGGTCGTCGATGGCAGCCAAATGGGCTTCCAGGTTCTCTGTAGTGCCGGGAATGTCGGTCAGTTGCTTTTCCTTGTTGACGGAAGGTTCTTGAGGAGTGACGGTTAGGTTGGCATTGGGTTGTTCGCCAGTGAAATCCTTCAGTTGTCCCATGACCATGCCCACCATCTGTTTCGTGAATGGGTCGAGTTTGTAAATCTCGACCTTCATTTCATCTTTCAGCTCATCGAAATCCTCCAGAAACATTTTTAGTTGTTCCTTTTGCTCTTCGTTGATGCCAGGGATGGCGTCAAGGTCTTGGCCTTCCATCATTTTCTTGAACATGTCCAAGAGGCCGTCGAGTCCGTTATTGAGGTTGTTGTCTTCCATTGTATTCAGTTTTGCTAATCCCCATTGGGGACGGCAGGTCGGTCTTCAAAAACCGTTCCGTCTGCAAAGAAACGAATTTTTTGCGGAATGATTGTGACAGTTTGGCATTTTTTCACGAATATTGCATTTTCAATTCCAAACTTGTACGGCTGCCACAATGTGGCAGCCCTACAAGTAAACAACTGACAATTATGGAATTCAACACAATAAAAGTACAATTGGGCGAAAGCATGGCATGGGTCAACCTCGACCGTCCCGAAGTGCGCAACGCCTTGAACCCCGATTTGATTCGGGAAGTGACAGAGGTCTTCGACTGGCTCAACAGCCGCGACGACATCCGCGTCATCATCCTTAAAGGCAATGGAAAATGTTTTTGTGCCGGCGCCGACTTGGAATACATGAAAGACATGGCCGGTTTCAGTTATGATCAGAATGTCGCCGACGCCCAAAAGCTCTCACAATTGTTTCAGACCATCTATTTCTGCAACAAGGCCGTCATCGTCGACGTTCATGGCGCCTGCATCGGTGGCGCCAACGGCATCATCGCCGCTGCCGACATTGTGATTGCAGAGAAAGACACCAAGTTTGCCTTTACAGAGGTGCGCTTGGGCATCACACCAGCCACCATTTCTCCGTTTGTGGTGGCCAAAATCGGTCATACTGCTGCCAAGGAATTGATGCTTACCGGGCGCCGCTTCACATCCGAAGAAGCCAAGACCTTTGGCCTGGTGAATGCCGTCGTCGATGAAGGCGAGATAATCGACACGGAACGCCAATATATCGACCATTTCATGCACGCCTCTCCCGATGCCATCGCCGAGTGCAAGAACTTGCTTCGCGTGGTGAGCGGCATC
>Ga0247609_10006969_pt1 | contig 10816 bp, 7 predicted proteins | sample 172DNAGHGlowgp2_FD_193487 | JGI IMG/M metagenome (GOLD analysis project Ga0247609, IMG submission 193487) | Sheep rumen microbial communities from Palmerston North, Manawatu-Wanganui, New Zealand - 1728 DNA GHGlow gp2 | ecosystem: Host-associated > Mammals > Digestive system > Stomach > Rumen ...
CGTTTATGATGACTACTTTCGGTGATGTGTTCCATGACTTTGCCGGTTCTGCTATTGTTCATAGCGTAGGTGGTGTGCTTGCCTTAATCGGTGCCATCGCTTTGGGTCCCCGTGTAGGCAAATACAGCGAAGACGGTAAGAGCCGCGCCATCCCTGGCCATAACCTGGCCATGGCTGCACTCGGCGTATTCATCTTGTGGCTGGGCTGGTTTGGTTTCAACCCTGGTTCTCAGCTCGCTGCTTCTGGCGAGGTCAACCGCGTTGCCATCTCACACGTATTCCTGACCACCAACTTAGCTGCTGTAGCCGGTGGAACAGCAACCATGTTCCTGACATGGCTGAAATACGGTAAACCCTCACTATCACTGACACTTAACGGTGTTCTGGCTGGTCTGGTAGGTATCACTGCCGGTTGTGACCTCGTCTCTCCTTTAGGAGCTGTTGTCATTGGTTTTGTATGTGGTATCGTACTGGTCTATGCCATTGAATTTATTGACCATAAACTCCATATCGACGACCCTGTAGGTGCCAGCAGTGTACATGGCGTATGCGGTATCCTTGGTACATTGATGACTGGTCTGTTATCTACCAATAATGGTGCCTTCTATGGTTATGGATGGGGCTTCTTCGGTGCTGAGTGCTTCGGCGTACTGGTCATTGACCTCTGGGCTGCCGCCTGCGGTGTTGTCTTGTTCTATGGTATCAAGAAACTGCATGGTCTGCGCGTAGACAAGCGTATTGAAGAGGAAGGTCTTGACGTCTATGAGCATGGTGAAATGTGCTATAACTAATTAAGAGTTAATAATTAAGAGTTAAGAAAGGAAATGAGTATGAAAAAGGTTGTTTTATTAGCGATGATGATTGCTACAGGAGTGTGTGCTAAAGCACAGGAGGGTATTGAGACGGCTATTGGTGCCGATGTGGTTAGTCAGTATATCTGGCGTGGTCAGAACTTAGGCAACGTTGCATTACAGCCCACACTGGGCATCTCTTATAAAGGACTGTCGCTGACCGCATGGGGAAGTGTAGGGCTGTCCAATGCTGCTGACACCAAAGAGTATGACTGGACACTCAGCTACACGCTTGGCGGGCTGAACATCGGTATTACAGACTACTGGTTTAATCAAGGTGGTCTTGATCCGGATGGACGATATTTTAAGTACGATGCCCATGGTACAAACCACGTCTTTGAGGGTATTATCGGCTACGACTTTGGATTTGCTTCACTGCAGTGGTTCACCAACTTCTCGGGTAATGATTATAAAGAGGACGGCGAGCGAGCCTACAGCAGTTACATAGAAGCAGTTGTCCCATTTAAACTTTCTACCATAGAATGGACTGCTACAGCTGGCGCCGTCCTCAACGAATCCGTTCAGTACGGCACAAGCGGTTTTGCCTTTACCAACCTCGCACTGAAGGCTACAAAAGACATTAAGATTAGTGATACGTTTTCAATTCCCGTCTTTGCACAGGTTGTCGCCAATCCCTGTTCACAGATGTCTTACCTGGTTTTGGGTTTCACGCTACAACCATAATCTTCACCAGGTGAACCTGCCCCCTCTTCTACCTCAACGGAAGAGGGGGCTTGGTATGATAAATAGGATTATTTGTTTCAATTGTTAACAATAATCCAACTATTTGTGATAATTTGTTAGTATATATCGATTTGAAGATACAAAAAGTTGGAATCTCTTTTGATGATTTTACTTTTTGTATTATCTTTGCGCCCGATTTATGACAAAAGGATAGCACGATGAGCAAGATTCCCTTCACCAAGATGCATGGCTGCGGCAATGACTATATATATGTTGATGTGTCGCAGCATCCCATTGATAATCCTGCTCAAGCAGCAATTTGCTGGAGCGACCGGCATCAAGGCATCGGTTCTGACGGACTGGTGCTCATTGACAAGGCCCGTATTCCTGAGGCTGACTTCAGCATGCGCATCTTCAATGCCGACGGCAGTGAAGCAATGATGTGTGGCAATGCCAGCCGCTGCGTTGGCAAATATCTCTATGAACGCGGACTGACCAACAAGACCGCAATTCGGCTGCTGACACTGTCAGGCATAAAAATACTTCTACTGCATATTAATCATAGCATCGTAGAGAGCGTCACAGTGGATATGGGCGAGCCGATGTTGGAGAATACTGGCCAATACATACCCTCACGAGATTTAAATCAAGGAACATTCGTCTCCATGGGAAACCCTCATTATGTCATCTTCACTGACAATGTCGACCAAGTTGGTGAGACGGGGCGAATGCTTGAACAGCATCCCGCCTTTCCTCAACGTTGCAGCATCGAGTTTGCCCGTATAGAGGCTGATGGAAGTATCAGGACAAGAGTCTGGGAGCGTGGCAGTGGTATCACACAAGCCTGCGGAACAGGTGCTTGTGCTACTGCCGTAGCTGCAGCCCTGACAGGACGGGCAGGACGCCAATCGGAAATCATCATGGACGGAGGTACACTGAGCATTGAGTGGAACCCTAAAGACAATCATATCTATAAGACTGGCCCAGCAGCCTTTGTCTTCGATGGTGAAATCGAAATAGTGAAATAGTAAATAATCTTCAAAAATAAAGATTCATGGCATTAGTTAACGAACACTTCCTCAAGTTGCCAAACAATTATTTGTTTGCAGATATTGCTAAGAAGGTCAATGCCTTCAAAGTGACTCACCCCAAAGCCGACATCATCTCATTGGGCATCGGTGATGTAACACAGCCATTATGTCCTGCAGTTATTGAAGCCATGCACAAAGCTACAGACGAGATGGGTACGGCCAGCGGATTTCATGGCTATGGACCTGAACAGGGATACGACTTCTTGCGTGAGGCCATTCTGAAGAACGACTTCCTGCCACGTGGTGTCCACCTCGACATTGAGAGATCTTTGTCAACGACGGTGCCAAGAGTGACACGGGCAATATCCAGGAACTCATCCGCTGGGACAACTCTATCGGTGTTACAGACCCTATCTATCCTGTCTATATCGACTCGAATGTGATGATTGGTCGTGCCGGCACTGTAGAAGACGGCAAGTGGTCGAATGTCATCTATATGCCATGTAATGCTGAGAATGGTTTTGTACCACAGATTCCCAATCGTCGTGTCGACGTTATCTATCTCTGTTACCCCAACAATCCGACGGGTATGGTTATCACACGCGAAGAACTGCGCAAGTGGGTCAACTACGCCCTGAAAAACGACACACTCATCTTCTACGATGCAGCCTACCAGGCCTATATCCAAGATGACGACATCCCCCACTCTATCTATGAGATTCGCGGAGCCCGCCGTTGTGCCATTGAGTTCCACTCCTACTCCAAGACGGCAGGATTCACAGGAATACGTTGTGGATATACAGTAGTTCCCAAAGATCTCACTGCTGCCACGCTGACGGGTGAACGCATCCCACTGAATCCGCTTTGGTATCGTCGTCAGTGTACCAAGTTCAATGGCACCAGCTATATCTCGCAGCGTGCTGCTGAAGCCATCTATACTCCTGAAGGCAAAGAACAGATAAAGTCTACTATTGACTACTATATGCAGAACGCCAAGAAGATGCTGTTAACACTCCGCTCACTGGGCTTTGAGGTCTATGGCGGCGAAAACGCACCTTATATTTGGTTGCGCGTTCCCGAAGGCAACAGCTCATGGCAGTTCTTCGAGAACTTGCTTTATGGGGCCAACGTAGTCTGCACCCCTGGCGTAGGCTTCGGTCCTGCTGGCGAAGGATATGTTCGCTTCACAGCCTTTGGCAGTCACGAGAAGACAGAAGAAGCACTGGACAGAATAAAAAAGTGGAGCAAATAAAAACCACCTTTTCTCCCCTATCCCCCACTTTCAGTTTGTAACTAAATGTGGGGATTTTTGTTTCAAATTGTAATTATGCGTACATATTTATATTTTTATTGTCATTGAATTATAGCCTTTACTTTCAGAATGTCGTATCTTTGCAACCGTAAACTAACAAAGTGTAACCAAAATAGGAAAAAAGATGGAAGCATTAAGATTTCAGGTTGTCGGTGAGGCCTTTAAAAAGAAGCCCCTCGACGTAAAAGCACCAAGTGAGAGACCTTATGAGTATTTTGGCAAAAAGGTCTTCAACCGTGAGAAGATGTACAAGTACCTGCCCAAGGACGTGTATGAGAAGATGATTGATGTCATCGACAATGGCGCACGTCTGGACCGCACAGTGGCCGACGCAGTGGCTGCCGGCATGAAGCAGTGGGCAGTAGAGAACGGTGTCACTCACTACACACACTGGTTCCAACCGCTGACCGAAGGTACTGCTGAGAAACACGACTCCTTCATTGAGCACGACGGCAAAGGCGGTATGGTAGAAGAGTTTACTGGCAAACTGCTTGTCCAGCAAGAACCTGACGCCTCATCTTTCCCCTCTGGTGGTATACGTTCTACCTTTGAGGCTCGCGGATATTCTGCCTGGGATCCCACAAGTCCTGTATTCATCATCGACGACACGCTGTGTATTCCCACCGTATTTATATCTTATAGCGGTGAGGCACTTGACTATAAAGCACCACTGCTGCGTGCCCTACATGCAGTGAATGTGGCAGCTACTGATGTCTGCCACTATTTCGACCCAAGCGTGAAGAAGGTAACCTCTAACCTGGGTTGGGAGCAGGAGTACTTCCTCGTTGACGAAGGACTCTATGCAGCACGCCCAGACCTGTTGCTCACAGGTCGCACGCTGATGGGCCACGACTCTGCCAAGAACCAGCAGATGGACGACCATTACTTCGGAGCCATCCCAGAGCGTGTTGCTGCCTTCATGCGCGACCTCGAGATTCAGGCTCTTGAGTTGGGTGTTCCTTGTAAGACCCGCCATAACGAGGTAGCTCCTAACCAGTTTGAGCTGGCACCAATCTTCGAAGAGACCAACCTGGCTGTCGACCACAACATGATGTTGATGTCGCTCATGAAGAAGATAGCCCGCAAGCATGGCTTCCGCGTACTGTTACACGAAAAACCTTTTGCAGGCATCAACGGATCTGGTAAGCACAACAACTGGTCACTGAGCACAGACAATGGCATCTTATTGCATGCTCCTGGTAAGACCCCTGAACAGAACCTGCGCTTTGCTACCTTTATCGTAGAAACACTGATGGGTGTCTATCGTCACAACGGTTTGCTCAAAGCATCCATCATGAGTGCTACCAATGCTCACCGTCTGGGTGCCAACGAAGCTCCTCCCGCTATTGTCTCGTCATTCCTCGGCAAACAGGTCAGCGAATTGCTTGACCATATTGAGACAGCTGACAAGGATTTCCTGGCTATGGCTGGCAAACAGGGTCTGAAGATGGACATCCCCGAGATTCCTGAGTTGCTTATCGACAATACGGACCGCAACCGCACTTCACCTTTCGCCTTCACTGGCAACCGTTTTGAATTCCGTGCTGTGGGTTCTGAGGCCAACTGTGCCAGTGCCATGATAGCTCTGAACAGTGCCGTTGCTGAAGCCCTTGTCGACTTCAAGAAACGTGTGGATGCCCGTATTCCGGCATTTGAGAAACAGTTGGCTGGTACAGAGCATAGCGCTAAGTTCCACGCTATCCTCGATGTTCTTCGCGAAGATATTAAGACTTGTAAGCCCATCCGTTTTGATGGTAACGGCTATTCTGACGAGTGGGTCGCTGAAGCAGAGAAGCGTGGCTTGGATGTTGAGAAGAGCTGTCCGAAAATTTTCGAGCGCTATCTTGACAAGGAAAGCATAGATATGTTCGAAAGTCTGGGTGTGATGACTCAGAAAGAACTGGAGGCCCGCAACGAGGTGAAGTGGGAGACCTACACCAAGAAAATCCAGATTGAAGCCCGCGTGCTGGGCGACCTGTCGATGAATCATATCATACCAGTGGCTACCAGTTACCAAAGCGAACTGCTGAAGAATGTGGGCAACATGGCTGTCATCTTCCCCATAGATACTGCTGACAAGCTTTCTGCCCGCAACAAGAAAATCATTCAGGAGATTGCTGAGCGCACCTCTGCCATTGAGAAGGGCGTCGAAGAACTCGTTGAAGCACGAAAGAAAGCCAACAAGATAGATGATGAACACGCGAAGGCCATCGCCTATCACGACAAGGTAGAGCCGAAACTTGACGAAATACGCTACCAGATTGACAAACTGGAGCTGATTGTTGACGATGCACTATGGCCTCTGCCCAAATACAGAGAACTGCTATTCATAAGATAGTTATACATTGAATGTGTGTGTAAGGACCTGGTGCTTGAAGCATCGGGTCCTTATTATCATTCATCAACTCTTCTTCGCCCTGGTCGAGATATGTGACGCATTCTTCTTTGTCTTTCTTCCACGCTTGGATTTCAATTGATTCTCATCGAGTGCATCAAGCATGGACATTTGTTTTTCGTGCAGATAATTGTCGACGGTATAACCTTTCTCAGCTATTTTCAACAGCAGATAACGACGGGCAATCCATGTCTGGCGCAGATCAGGTAAAGCATTGTCCAGACGACGTGCTGCCTGTTTGTTACCCGTTTCCACTTTAGCAGAGAGCTCAATAGGTTTGCTGAGAATATTGCGCAACTGGTCATAGAAATATTCTGCACTACGCTTAACACGCTCCAGGAAATCGGCATCACGCAGTCCTTCGATAGGCATCGACTGTATCTTCTGCTGCCAGCGTTCAGCAACAGTAATAACATGTTGACGAAGGTCGAAGAGTGCTTGATCATGTAACTGTTTGAGGGAGGCATGGCTATGATAGAAAAACTCTGCAAAAAGTCGCACCAGTGACTCTTCCAAATAGAGTATAGAACGAAAGTCGAAGAGCTGGAGCAGCAAATAGCGCTCATACTCTTGTTTCAGCATAGGCAACTGTCGGATACTACGCTCCGCCTCGCTCTCTTGCTGTTCGATATAACTGTCGACGCGCTCATCGCTAATGACAGCACGAGGTTCCAAAGGCGTAGCAAGTACTAAGCCTTCAAGTGTACGGCAACGACTCAGAGCCACATACACCTGACCTGGAGCAAACGACTGATTAGCATCGATGATAGCGTGGTCGAACGTCAGTCCTTGACTTTTGTGAATGGTGATAGCCCATGCCAGTCGCAACGGTAACTGCTTGAAAGTGCCCTGCACTTCCGACTCTATCTCGCGCGTCTTCTCATTAAGCGTATAACGGGTATTTTCCCATTCCAATGGTTCCACCTCTATAGCGTTGGCATCACCATCGCAATAGACGGTAAGGTGCTTCTCGCCAGCCTCCATCACGCGTCCGATACGCCCATTATAATAGCGGTGTTCACCAGAAGGGTCGTTTTTCACAAACATCACCTGTGCACCTACCTTCAACTCCAAAATTTCTGCTGTAGGATAGGAATAGTCAGGAAAGGTTCCATTAATCTCTGCCCGATAGCTGTAAGATTGCGCTGGTAACTTCTGTAATTCGGACTCATTATAATAGTTGGCCAAATTGTTGTGTGTCGTCAGACGAATAGCTAACGGGCCATTAGCATTTAGCTGTTGGCTGTTAGCTATCACCCTGCTGTTCAGTTGTGCCAAGGTCTTTGTCGACGGATGTCCAGTGCGCACCTCGTTGAGCAGATTGATGAACGAAGCGTCCTGCTGACGATAGACATGATTCAGTTGGATGGTCACATAGTCTATCTGCTGCAAGGCCTTTGAACCAAAGAAATAAGGCGTATCATAGTAAGGCTTCAGCATACGCTCATCTTCAGGTGTAACAACAGGTGTCAGCTGTGCCAAATCACCTATCATCAACAGTTGCACACCTCCAAAAGGCAGCATGTGATCGCGAAAACGTCTTAACACTGCATCAATAGCATCCAGGAGGTCTGCACGTACCATAGAAATCTCGTCAATTATCAGCAGGTCTATGGATGCTATGATTTTACGCTTCTCACGACTAAAGTCGAATTTACTCTCTACTTTCGCACCAGGAACATATGGCGAGAAGGGCAACTGGAAAAAAGAATGGATGGTGACACCTCCTGCATTGATAGCCGCCACACCTGTCGGAGCCACTACTATAGGACGTTTACGCGACTGTTCTACGACCTTTTTTAAGAACGTTGTTTTACCCGTTCCTGCCTTACCTGTCAGAAAGATGCTGTGGCCCGTATTCTCCACGAAGTCCCATGCAGTAAGCAACTCATTGTTTTGTTCCATGGATGCAAAAGTACGTTTTTTTATTGAAAAAAAGCTATAATAAGCCAAAAAAACTGTATCTTTGCAACGGAAAAACTTGCTAAACAGTCAACTATGGTGTCAACAATGATAAAACCTAAACTGCAATACTATGCTTTGGGCAATGATATCACTGCCTTTAGTACCACGCGTCAAGGTGGCTATAGCAAGGGATGCTATGGCGAATTCAACATCAACAGCTACTGCGGAGACGAAGAGGACACCATTAGAAAGAACCGTGAAGCGCTCTGCACACTGTTAGGAATTGACGACAACTGTTTAATCATGCCCCATCAGGTGCATCTGACGGAGATGATTACCATCGATGACGCTTTTTTTCGGCTGCCTGTCATTGAGCGTCAACAGGCACTGGAGGGTGTTGATGCACTGATGACTGATATGGAGAATGTATGTATAGGCGTCTCTACTGCCGACTGTATTCCTGTACTGCTTTATGATGCTAAGCATCGTGCTGTGTGTGCCATTCATGCAGGGTGGCGAGGTACCGTGAAGCGTATTACAGAGCAGGCCTTAAAAAGAATGACTGCCATTTATGGCTCCCGTCCTCAAGATATCGTTGCCCAAATAGGTCCTGGTATCCATCTTGACAGCTTTGAGGTAGGCGATGAAGTCTATGAGTCTTTCGCTGAAGAAGGCTTTCCAATGGAGCTAATCAGCACAAGACGGGAAAAATGGCACATTGACCTGCCAACATGTAATCGCCTACAACTCGAGGCAATGGGTGTTCCTACCCAACATATCGCAGTCTCCCCCGTTTGTACGTTTAAGCAGACCGATACTTTTTTCTCTGCCCGTCGCCTGGGTATCCATTCAGGCCGTATTTTCACTGCTATCATCTTACACCACCATTGTTAATGACAAATTGGTGTCTTGCTCTGAAAAATAAATGGAAATTTGGTCATATCATAGAAAATATGTAACTTTGCGCACTAATATAATGTAGAAAACAAAAATAAAATACAATATCGTTATGGAATACAACTTCAGAGACATTGAGCAGAAATGGCAAAAGCGATGGGTGGAGATGAAAACCTACCGCGTTAAGGAAGACCCTACGAAAAAGAAATTCTATGTATTGAACATGTTCCCCTACCCTTCTGGTGCGGGACTTCACGTGGGACATCCATTAGGTTACATCGCCTCGGACATCTATGCACGTTACAAGCGCCTACAAGGATTCAACGTGCTGAATCCCATGGGATATGATGCCTATGGTCTGCCTGCTGAACAGTATGCTATCCAGACAGGTCAGCACCCTGAGAAGACTACCGTTGAGAACATCAACCGCTATCGCTCACAGCTGGACAAGATTGGCTTCTCATTCGACTGGGAGCGCGAGGTACGCACCTGCGACCCCATCTACTACAAGTGGACTCAGTGGGCCTTCCAGCGCATGTTCAAGAGCTACTACAGCACTTCTTCTAACAAGGCTCAGCCCACCATCAAACTCATTGAACACTTCGAAATGATGGGTACGGAGGACTGTCATGCCTTAGGAACTGAAGAACTGCACTTCACGGCTACTGACTGGCATAATTTCTCAGAGAAGAAAAAGCAAGAAGTGCTGATGAACTATCGTATTGCCTACTTGGCAGAAACAATGGTTAACTGGTGTCCGGCTCTGGGTACCGTATTAGCCAACGATGAGGTTATCAATGGTGTCTCTGAGCGTGGTGGCTATCCTGTAGAACAGAAGAAGATGCGTCAGTGGTGTCTGCGCGTCTCAGCCTATGCCCAGCGCCTATTGGACGGCTTGGAAGATATTGACTGGACTGACTCTCTGAAAGAGACTCAGCGCAACTGGATTGGTCGCTCTGAAGGTACAGAAATAGAGTTCAACGTGGCTGACTCAGATAAGCATTTCACCATCTTCACCACGCGTGCAGACACGATGTTTGGAGTGACCTTCATGGTGCTGGCACCAGAAAGTGACCTCGTTGCTGAGTTGACGACAGCTGAGCAGAAGGCAGAAGTAGAGAAATACCTTGACTATGTCAAGAAGCGCACAGAGCGCGAGCGACAGATGGATCACAAGGTAACGGGTGTATTCTCTGGAAGCTATGCCATCAATCCGTTTACCGACGAGAAGATTCCTATCTGGATTTCTGAATATGTGTTGGCTGGATATGGTACAGGTGCTATTATGGCAGTACCTGCCCACGATAGTCGTGACTATGCTTTTGCCAAGCACTTCAACCTACCTATCATTCCACTGATTGAAGGTGCTGACGTCAGTGAGGAGAGCTACGATGCCAAGGAAGGTATCGTCTGCAACTCAGCCAGCTCGAAGTTCTCACTCAATGGCTTAACAGTAAAGGAAGCCATTGCTGCCACAAAGAAATATGTGACAGAACACAACCTGGGTCGCGTAAAGGTGAACTACCGTCTGCGTGATGCCATCTTCTCTCGCCAGCGCTATTGGGGTGAACCATTCCCCGTTTACTACATGGACGACATGCCCTATATGATTCCAAAGGAGTGTCTGCCCTTAGAGCTGCCAGAGATTGATAAGTATCAGCCTACAGAGACGGGTGAACCCCCATTGGGACGTGCCAAGCATTGGGCTTGGGATACCAAGAATAACACTGTGGTCGATTGT
>Ga0247609_10006972_pt1 | contig 10814 bp, 9 predicted proteins | sample 172DNAGHGlowgp2_FD_193487 | JGI IMG/M metagenome (GOLD analysis project Ga0247609, IMG submission 193487) | Sheep rumen microbial communities from Palmerston North, Manawatu-Wanganui, New Zealand - 1728 DNA GHGlow gp2 | ecosystem: Host-associated > Mammals > Digestive system > Stomach > Rumen ...
GACCCAGCATCTATAAATACCTTACCTTCGCTGTCCCCTTTATGTTTTTTTATAATTTTTGCAAATAATTCTAAAAGTTCTTGTTCCCAAAAAGCTTCTGTTTGAACAATAGCTTTTTGTACCCAATCAATATGATAACTTGGCACAAAAAAGTGTATAATTCTATCGCGGTATAAAATATCTATATACTCACCCATATCGGATGATTTTTTTATATTGTTATATCGTGATAATACTAATAAATCAGAAATTCTGTTAAATATAACATTTTGCCATGAAGATAATTCTTTCATTTTATTAAATATTAAATCTTGATTTTCTGACATATCAAAAACTCTTTTGTATATAATTAATTATTAAACAAGAAATGGCAAATATCGCCTTCTTGCATAACATAATCACGTCCAACAAGACGCATTTTTCCCGCCTCTTTCACCGCGACTTCACCACCATATTTTATATAATCGTCTGGCGATATAATTTCGGCCCTAATAAAACCCTTTTCAAAATCAGTATGAATTTTACCGGCGGCCTGTGGCGCGGTCATGCCACGTGTTATTGTCCATGCGTGCGCTTCTTTTGGACCAACTGTATAGAAAGTTTGCAGACCTAATGTTTCATATCCGGTTTTTATCACCTGCTCTAACCCTGAATGTTTCAAACCTAAATCTTCCAAGAACATTTTTCTCTCATCCGGATCAACAATTTGCGCGATTTCCATTTCTATTTTCCCAGAAATTATCAACACTGGACTTTTACCACTAAATTTATCAATAACTATTTGTGAATATTTATTTCCGGTGGCCGCGGCAGATTCTTCAACATTACAAACATAAATAACCGGTTTTGATGTCAATAAATTAAAAGGTTTAGAATCAATATCCAAATCCCGCGCTGGCACAGATTTTTCCAGATTTTCCCGTATGATATTTGCATCCGCCAGTAATTTTATAGCGGTCTTGTCCAAACCATGCGCTTTTTTTTCAAGGTTTTTGATTTGTTTCGAAAGGCTTTCAAGGTCCGCCATCATCAATTCTGTTTCAATTGTATCGATATCGGCAATCGGATCTATACGGCCATCTACGTGCACAATATCATCATTTTCAAAACAACGAACAACATGGATAATCGCGTCTGTTTCCAAAATATTACCCAAAAATTTATTACCCAAACCTTCCCCATTTGATGCACCGCGCACCAGTCCTGCAATATCAACAATTTCCAACTGTGTTGGTATAATCTTGGCAGAATTATCAACCGCCGCCAATTTATGCAGTGTCTCATCCGGCACAACCACCCGCCCAGTATTCGGTTCAATGGTGCAAAACGGATAATTTTGTGCATCTGCGGCGGCACTTTGTGTCAAAGCATTAAACAAGGTTGATTTTCCTACATTTGGCAAACCAACAATTCCACAATTGAAACCCATAACAAAATCCTTTATAATATATGTAATATGTCATACATGTGGAACGAATTCAATATAAAAACATTTCCTGCGGAAACCATTGTTTACCGCGATGGTATATATCAACCTGAACTTTCCACATTACCAGAACAAGAAAGTATATCTAAAAAATATGATTTACCTGTACATATTATATATGTTGGTAAAATAGCCGGTGAAAAAACATTAAACATAAACCTTGAACAAGACAATCAACCGGTATTTTTGTCAATAAATACAGAAAATAAATTCCCGGCTTTTTTGAATATTTTTATCAAAAATGCCGGTAAAAATTCTGAAATTCGCGGTCATATTTTATTGACAAATTCATCTGATTTAACCGTTAAAATTTTTGCAGAACACAAAAAAAGTGATACTGGAATCTTACTGCAACCAAAAATTATCGGTAAAAAAGACAGTTATTCAAAAATATCTGGGACTGCAATTATTGATAAAGATTGCGAAAACACTAAATCAGATATCCGTCTTTCTGCCCTGGCGACCGATAAAAATGCAAAAATACGATTCACCCCGCGGCAAAGAATATCATCTGTACCCGATTCGGCCGAACACAGTGCATATATATTTAATATATTATCAGCCCAAGAAAATTACCTGCGTGAATCTGGGTTATCGGGGGCCGAGGTTCAAGATATAATGACAGAGTCATTTATAAACGATTTTAACCTATTCTAAAGCAAAAAAATACGGCATTCAAATATGAATACCGCATGAAAAAACCGTGAAAATACGGGGTTTATTTTCTTTTAAAACCCTGTTTTGCTTTGAACTTTGGGTTATCAGGATCAATCAAAACAACCTGTTTGCCACGACGAACCTGTTTAATATTACCACGTTTTTTCCACGCCTTTAAAGAACTTAAAAATTTCATATTTACATCCTTTTTGCCATGGCATTATAAACACTTTTTAACAAAAATCAAATAATATATTAATATTTTGTTGTTGTTATTGTACCTGTTGAAATTGTTGAAAAGTGATTTTTAACAAAGTTTTCAACAAATTTGTTCAATATTTCCGATATTTTTACAGTTTTTGTTGAAAAAACAGTTTGTTTGAAAACCGGTTAAAAAAATAACAAGTTTTCAACGAATTTAACAATTTTATGTTTTTGTTTTTTATGCTTGTTGAAAATTGTTGAAATTGTTATAATAGATATGTTCCATATGGAGGGAATTTAACAAAATGAGACAGCAAGTGCTGAAAGCTTTGGCGAATCCGTCGCATTTGTTCTATGTGCCATACACTTTGGCGGTTCTGAATTTTATGGTTCAGTTCATTGTTTTTATAGTTCTTTATATAATTGGAATATTTGTTCTTGGAACCGATAAAGTGAACACTTATCTAAATCCATTGTATTTTTTAGGGTCTGTGATATTGGTTCATATGATTTTGGCGACTTTTTCAAAGCGTGATGCACAACTTGGGCAAATTTTATTAGCAAAAATCAAATTATTTGTAAATAGAATTCCACGGAGATTACCCGCATGATGAACGATTTTTTTAGATTTTTTGCCGGCGGTGGAATTTCAGATACTATGACTTTAACGGTTATGGCGGTGGCTGTTATTTTTGCTTTTATTATCCTTATGATGTTTATTCCGACGATTATTAAACATATATTTCCAAAATTTGGATATAAAAATTATGCTGAATATATACCATTTAAAACTGTTTATACTGATGATTCTATTGAATTAGACGACGGATGTTTGGTTCGGGTTTATTCTGTTGCTGGTGTGCAAACCAGTATGCAAACCGAAGAAAATCGTGCAAAATTCCTGGACCTGCGTGCACAAATTTTTAATCAGATACACGACCCAAATGTTATTATGCGATTTTTCACTATTCGTGATGCGGCGGGTGAAAATACAAACTATGAATTTGATCAACCGGTTTTACAAAAGATATATGATAAATGGCATTCCCAAGGTTTAAAGATATTTTTGAACAATTATTATATTGTTCTGTCTGTGCGTGGCGCAAATGCGCGTGATAAGTTAAATCAATATGGAAATTATATTGAATCGATACTTGCGCCATATAAACCGCAAATGTTAAAAAATAATTCACGTGATAATATGGCGCGGTTTTTCGGGCGTATACTTTCACCTATAACAAAGCCAGAACCGGCGGTATGCGACGAAAAAATCACAGATGTTGCAACTGTTGATGATGTTGAATTTTTACGTAACGGAAATATTAAATATATAAGTGGTAATCGTGAATATTATGCTGCGTTGATATCTTTCCGTGGTGCGCCGGATTATTTAGATGAAGATTTCTTTGATTCTGTAAACACTATACAAACAGAAACGATTTGTATGAACGCATTTAAAATAATGGATTCTGCCGCGGTTGATGCGATACTGCGTCAGCGCCGCAGTGCCGCCGATAAAGAACATGATTCAACAGAAGAACAAATATCCAGTGCGGAATCTGTTATGGACGAAAATGTTTCTGGAAATCAAACATTAGTGAATTATTATCCTTTATTCATAGTATTCGGAAAAACACCCGAAGAATTAAACGAATATGTTGATGAATTCAAAAAAATATCTGCATCGTTTGGTGTTTCACCAATACAAGAAAATTTTGCATCGAAAGTTTCGTGGTTTTCTATAATCCCGGGTTTTGATACGTTTCCGCGCACTTTTAAAATGTTATCGCGCGCGGCGGCAATATCAATTCCAATGTCGACCACGCCACGCGGTGTTGCAAATTCTGATTGGGGCCCGGGACCACTGGTTGTATTCCCTACGGCCCAAGGTACACCGTATCAATTCCAATTCCATGTTTCAGACAAACCTGCGGCGGTGGCACATACATTAACAATTGGTCCAACGGGTGGTGGTAAAACAACATTATTCTCGTTTTTAATTGCGCAATCTTTGCGACATAAAAAATTAAAAGCATTTTTCTTTGACCGTAATAAAGGCGCGGAAATATTCACACTGGCGGTTGGTGGAAAATACGTGACTATGCAGGGTAAAGAGAAAAACGAAGAAAAGTTTTTAACACACCTTAATCCATTAAAGATGCCGGATACGGTTGCAAACCGGGCATTTTTGCGGCGTTGGTTTGCAATGATATCGGAACAGAATGATGCACTATCGGCCGATGAAATTGCACGTGCTGTTTCTGTGAACTTTGATTATTTGTCTGACAAAGACCGTATGTTAAAGAATTTGTATGAAAGTTGTTTTTCGTCCAGTGGTAAAATGCGCCCTGCCCTGAAAAAATGGGTTGACCCATTGCAATATGGTGAAATATTTAATGAAGATATTGACACATTGGATTTGCAATCGCGCCTAACAACGTTTGACTTTACGGATATTTTGGCGGATCCAACACTTTCGCCGGCGGTTATATCATATATATTGCACAGGATAAATAATACAACCGTATCTGGTGGAAATCCGTCATTGATTATGATTGACGAAACCGCACCAATGTTAGAAAACAAAATGTTCCGTGATAATTTTATTGCGGGCCTCCAAGAAGGAAGAAAAAATCGCCAGGCATATATGGTCGCGTTCCAACGTGCAAATGTTCTAGATAAACTTGGTATTGGTGATGTGGTTCGTGGCCAGGCCCAGACGATAATGTTCTTCCGTAATCCTGCGGCGGATGCAGCAGATTACGAGCATTGGAATTTGAACCCATTGGAAATGGCTTTTATCCAAGGCAAAGCATATCCAAATTTAAAACGCGCGGTTTTATTGATGCGCCCTGTCAATAATGAATCTGTTATTTTGAATACAGAACTTGGTGGACTTGGAAATTTATTGCGGTTGTTTGAATCTGGACGTTCATCGGTATTATTGGCCGAAGAATTATATAATCAATTTGGTTCGAACTTTGTTGCAGAATACCTTAAAAAGCAAGGTGCGGGTGATTTTTAATATGTTGAAAAAAATTCTGATTTTTGCGCTTTTGCCAATTTCGTGTTTTGCAAACGATTGTATTGAATATAAACATACACCAAATATAAAAATAAATTCACCTGTTCATAAAAAATCTGTTGTTCAATCAGATGAACAGATGGATAAATATCACGGAAATGTTATTGCGACGTTGGTTGAAGATTATGATATTGCGGTAGATATATTTTCCATTACACGCGGATATTGTGTTGTATTAAAATCTGTGGACGCATTAATTGGTTATAACGATTTTTCTGTAAAGATTGACAGTTCACACACAAAAGGGTCTTGTTCGTATAACGCAATTTTGAATCACGAAGACAAACATATAAATGCATATTTATCTGTCTTGGACGATTTATCTGCGGATATAAACAGTTCGGTATTTAATGCGGCAGATTCTGTGATGCCGATATTTGTATCGACTCGTGAAGATATAGATTCTGCAATTGAAGAAATAAATTATGAAATGCGTCATCACCCAGAATTAATTTTAATGAAACAAAAAATTTCTTCGTCCCAAGAAATACGAAACAAACGCATAGACCAAAACGAAGACAATCACGAATTAAAATCTTGTTTAGTAGATTAAACTAACATTTCAAATTTTTCGCGCATACGATTTATCTCATCGTCTATACGGCGGATTTCTTCGCTTACATCGGATTCACCGGCAAGGCCGCGTACGGTCAAATCGCGTTTTTGTTTCTCTAAACTTTCAATATATTTTTGAATCTTTAAAGAAATTATATATTTTTCCGCAGACTTTAAATCAAATTCAAATTCTGGTTTTACATTTGCATCTAAATCCAGGTTAAATTTACTTATAAAATCGCCATATCTTTCGGCAATTTCCGGGTATTTATTCACAATATATATAAGGGTATTTTTAATAATATTATCTATTTCTGGAACTTCTATATTTACAGAATCATTAGATTTTTTCCATTTATGCCACTCGTTAAATTTGCGAGAATTGTATTCGCGTTCATATTCGGCGCGTAATAAATTATCTGTAATTTTATCAATTTGCGATTTTAAAAACTTTTCCGCCTGGACCCGACCAGATGGTGTATTTATCAAATAATTTTTATTTGTTATATTCCAAAGAAAATCAACCAAAGGCACGGCGGAATTTATAATTTTTTCCATATCACCACGCCCCGATTTACGCAGTATTTCATCTGGGTCTTTACCACCAGTGACAAAAGCAAAACGCACATCAGAATTATCACGCAAGAACGGTAATATAATACCACACGCACGTACCGCGGCCTTTTGACCTGCCCCGTCGCCATCAAAACAGAAAATAATATTTCGATTTGCCTTGCATAAAATTGCAATGTGGTCTTCGGTCAGCGCCGTTCCCAATGGTGCGACCGTTTCGCCAAAACCATTACATTGCATTTGAATTGCATCGATTTGACCTTCGACAATAATTGCGCGGTTTGCGCGATGGATACTTTCACGTGCAAAGTTAAAACCGAACAGTGTTTGCCGTTTATGGAACATTTCTGTATCGGTTGTATTTATGTATTTCGGTTCTGACCCGTCTAAACTCCGTCCCGAAAACGCGACTATTTGCCCGCGGGCATTAAAAATTGGAAACATTAATTTATCACGAAAGAAATCATACAACCCAAATTCTCCGCGACGGACCAGGCCCGTTGCAATTAATTTATCTTGTTTGGTATTCACAAATTTATTCGCAATTAAATTATTTTTTGGCGCGTATCCAATACCATATTTTTTTATCATTTCATCGGTAAAACCGCGGCCACGTATGTATTCTAATGCATGCGCGCCATCGGGCGTGAAAAGTTTTTCCGCATACAACTTTGCCGCCGCCGCAGTGATAGTAATATATGTTTCTTCGGCTTCAATTTGTTGTTGGGTTTTCGGTTTATATTCCGGCAACTTTAATCCCGCCATATCGGCCAATTCAGCAATAGCGGTTTTGAAATCAACGTGTTCAGATTCCATTGTGAAAGAAATAATATCGCCGTGTTTTCCACAACCAAAACAATGAAAGAAACCTTTCTCTTCACTAACCGAAAAAGACGGCGTTTTTTCATTATGAAACGGGCAACATCCCCAATAATTTTGACCTTTCTTGACAAGCGGTACACGGCGGGATACAACGTCTACAATGGACAGGCGTTCACGTAATTGGTCGGTAAAATTATTATCATATTTTGTCATTTTTGATACTGTTTACCATATTCAAACAATCTTTTTGCCAGTAATGATTCAAATGTTATAACACCTTTTTCATCCTTTTTACTAACATATGCATAGTATCTTGTTTTAAAAGAATTTGGTTTAATATTTATTAAATCTTGTTTTCTTATACACATGGTATCTATTTTATAATCATCGGTATTATAAATAATGTATGGCATATGAATAATCACATTATTTGGTTTTTGTTTTATAACATTTCTATAAAGTTTATATTTTTCAAATAAAGTCATATTTATTTCTTTTTATAACGTGTACTTGGTTTTTTGTTATTTATTAAATCTATTGCGGTCTCTAAATCTGGTTGTTCGGTCACACTAACATTTACACGATTAGAAGATATATATGCGCCATAGCGACCCGTTGGATAAAAATAAATCATTTTATCGGTTGCCGGATTTACACCGATTTGTACTGGTTCGGCCTTTTTCTTGTCCGCGGATAATAAATCTTTTGCAATTTCCAATGTTATTGTTTCACGCGTATATTTCCGTGCAGATGCGTTTTTTTTACCGTCTGTCACATACGGTCCAAATTTACCCACGCGGTAAGATATACCATCACCCAATTCCAAAGGTTCATTTTTATTTTGCGCTGTGTCATTATCATCATCGTTATTTAACCGCATAGTATAATCACACTTTGGATAATTTTCGCATCCAATAAACGGCCCAAATTTAGAAAGTTTTATACCCAATGCACCACCGCATTTTGGACATTTGTTATCACCATTTGGGAAAATATGTTTTTTCATAAATGTGTTTATCTCGTCAATAATATCGCCGGTTTTAACATCGCGTGCGCCAGAAATCATACCACGTGTATCGTCCCAAAATTCATTTAATGCAGATATTTTTTCTGTTTTACCATTTGAAACATCGTCCAAAGTATCTTCGGTATTTGCGGTAAAATTCACATCGACCAAGTCAGCAAAATATTTTGCCAAATATGCGGCAATAACCCAACCACCGGACGTAGGGTGAAATCTGCGTTGCCGGTCTTGTTCAACATATTTACGGTCAACAATAGTTGACATAATCGTTGCATACGTTGATGGGCGTCCAATGCCCAATTCTTCTAATTTTTTAACTAACGAGGCTTCGGTATATCTTGCCGGCGGTTGAGTAAAATGTTGTTCTGGTTTTATTTCTGAAACAGTAATTTTATCACCAACATTCATTGATGGTAATTTTGCATCAGATTCTTCATCATTATCATCACGGTCTTCGATATAGACTTTCATAAACCCGTCAAACGTGCGCGTGCGGCCAACCGCGTGGAAAGTTGCAATTTTATCATCGGTTAAAATATCTGCCGCAACAGAGTCAAATTCTGCATTTGTCATTTGACATGCAATTGTACGCTTCCATATCAAATCATAAAGTTTCTTTTCATCACCGGAAAGTTCCGCCGGTGTATCAAAATGCGTTGGACGAATTGCTTCGTGTGCTTCCTGGGCATTTTTAGATTTAGTCACATATACATTTGGCGTACCGGGCAAAAATTTATCACCATAATTTTTAGAAATATATTTTCTTATTTCACTAACCGCCTCGTTCGACAAATTTGTTGCATCGGTACGCATATATGTAATGAATCCATTTTCATACAATTTTTGTGCGACCGACATAGTCTTTTTAGACGAAAAATAAAGTTTACGTGCGGCCTCTTGTTGCAACGTACTGGTTGTGAAAGGTGCATACGGTTTATTAGAAACTTTTTTTCTTTCTATACGTGAAATTGCAGCATATACAGGCGTTTTTAATTTTGATAAAACCGCATCAACATCCGTCTTGTTTTTTAACGTCATTTTTTCAATTTTTTCACCGTTAAAAAATGTCAAATTTGAATTAAAAGATTGTTTTTCAAAATCACATTTTGCCGATACAGACCAATATTCTTCTGATTTGAAATCTTCAATTTCGCGTTCGCGGTCAACAACCAATTTAACCGCCACAGATTGCACGCGACCCGCAGATTTTCCAAGGTTGCGTCGCCACAGCAAAGGTGATATTTCAAATCCAATTAAATAATCCAGCGCGCGCCGAACCAAATATGCATCAACCAAATTAGAATCAATTTCACGCGGATGCGCAATTGCGTCCAACACCGCATTTTTAGTTATTTCGTGGAATGCCACACGATACACCGGCGTTTTTCCCAATAATTTTTTTGAATTTAATATATCCAATATATGCCACGCGATTGCTTCACCTTCACGGTCAGGATCCGATGCAAGATATACCGCATCGGCTTTTTTAACATTATCAGTAATTAATTTTATCTGCTTTTCTTTTCCAGGCATAATTTGCCAACGCATTTCAAAATTGTGTTCTGTATCAACACTGCCAGATTCCGGAACCAAGTCGCGTACATGACCAACCGATGCAATAACATGCCACCCAGCACCCAGGTATTTTTCAATTGTTTTCGCCTTTGATGGAGATTCTACAATTAATAAATTCATTTTAACTTCCTTTGGCAGATAATTGTTGGTCTTTGTGTATATGGGCGTTTTCACACAGTCCAAAGCCGAACATCAGTGATAATAAACTGCTGCCGCCAAAGGACATAAGTGGCAATGGCACACCCACGGTCGGGACCAATCCCAAAACCATAGAGATATTTATAAAATAATAAATGAAAAAGTTCAACATAAAACCAAAACACACCAATTGACCGAACCTGTTGCGGCATGTTTTTGCGGCCCAGAACAGAATTACAACGATAAAACTGTACAGCATTAAAATAATAAATGCACCGATAAACCCGAACTCTTCACCCAACATGGTAAATATGAAATCGGTCTGTTTTTCGGGCAAGAAAGATTGTTGTGATTGCGAACCGTTCAAATAACCTTTGCCAAATATGCCGCCACTGCCGAAAGCAATTTTTGCCTGGTTTATTTGATATCCTGCGCCTTGGGCATCATGTTCGGGGTTTATAAATGTTATAATTCTTTCGCGCTGATATTGGTGCAGACCGCCATACCAAACAACCGGTGCCGCCATTACCGCCAATATCGCGCCGATAATAAACCATTTTTTATTTGCACCAACAATATAGAACATACCAATAGTAATCATCGCAATAGACATCGCCGTACCCAAATCAGGTTGAATAACAATCAACGCAAACGGAAACAGCATCATAAGTGCCGGCACTATATAGTTTTTAAAT
>Ga0247609_10006973_pt1 | contig 10813 bp, 11 predicted proteins | sample 172DNAGHGlowgp2_FD_193487 | JGI IMG/M metagenome (GOLD analysis project Ga0247609, IMG submission 193487) | Sheep rumen microbial communities from Palmerston North, Manawatu-Wanganui, New Zealand - 1728 DNA GHGlow gp2 | ecosystem: Host-associated > Mammals > Digestive system > Stomach > Rumen ...
TTCATAGCAATCAAAAGATCTATTTGATGCTTGAAAAAATTCATAATGAAATAATAAATGAAGATTATCCATTAATATATCCCCTTTTAGTTTAAATCTTTACAAAAATAATTATACATTTTATTATAACTAATATAGACTATACTAGACTTACAATCGTTATATCGTTTAGTATATATTTTACCATGAGTATTAAATAGTAAATTTGGTTCATCTATTTCAATATAGCAATCATTTGAAGCTTCAAAATATTTTATTTCAGTTGCTATATAAGAATTAAAATCTTGATGAATTATATAAATAGTTTTATGATGTTCTACTATATTAAATAATAAATTTTTCATGTTTTATTATTCTCCTTCAAAATTACATTGATATCTTATAAATAATATATATTTATATCAAATTTTATATGATCCGACAAATTTTTTTATTTTAAAATTGTAGAAACAGATTTTTATAGGAATTTTTGACAAAATTCTTAAATTTTAATTCAAAGGAGTTTTGGAACATGGGATTATTAATGAATCAATTTCGTAAAGAAATGAAGAAAGCAAATTATGGAACATCTATTGATTATATTCCATCTTATCGTACTGGTATTGATATTTTTGATTATATTAATGCTTATGTAAAAGCAGATGGTGAAATTTCATTAGGTATTCCAGCAGGAAAGCCTATGATGGATGTAGGTAATTCTGGTTCAGGTAAATCTTCAATTATTATTCAGCAGGCTTGCAATATTGCTGATCAATTTGAAGAAGCTACTATTAGGCATTTTGATTTTGAGCGTTCTACTACTAAAGAGCGTGTTATGCAGTTAGCTAATTGGGATGAAGATCACTATTATGAAAAATATGAACTTATAAATCATAATATTTCTGCTGAATCTATTTTTACTGCTATTAAATCTATTGAAAAGATTAAAATGGATAATTATGATGATTTAAAAATTAAGACTGGTAAAAAAGATAAATTAACTGGCGAAGATATTTATGTACTTCCACCTACTATTATAATTATAGATTCTATTGCATTAATGGCTCCAGAAGATATAGAAAATGATGATGAACTTAAAGGTAGTATGGGTGCTTCAGCTATAGCTAAAGCTAATACTAATATATTTAAGCGTATATTATCACCTATGGAAAATGCTAATATTATTCTTATGTGTGTAAATCATTTAACACAGAAGATTGAAATTGGTCCTGTACATAGTAAAGCACAGGTAAATTATTTAAAACAAGATGAGTCGATTCCAGGCGGTAAAGCGGTCACATATTTATCAAATACTTTAGTCAAAATTGAACCTGGTTCTAAACTTACTGCTGATAAAGAGCTTAAAATTAATGGTTTTTATCTTATAGGAACTTTAATTAAATCTCGTTCTAATGAAGCAGGAAGACAGTTTAAAATGGTATTTGAGCCTTCTACTGGAATAAATAATCTTTTAACTAATTTTGTTAATTTAAAAGATTTAGGCAGAATTTCTGGAGCAGGTAAATCATTTAAATTAGATACTTGCCCTGATGTTAAATTTTCATTAGGAGAATTTACTAAAGTTTATAATGAAAATCCTGAATTAAAAGAAGCTTTTGATGCAGCAGTTGATGAAGAATATAAGCATTTAATTAATTTTAAGAATACAAGTAATATTTCTACAATTGAATCTTCTGATGAAGAATATATTGAAGAAATTATTTCTGATGATATGGTTGAAGCTGTTGCAAATGAGGATAATCTTTATAAGCATAAGTATAAAAATAAATATTATGAGAAAAATGAAGATGGATTATTTGAAGAAGTTAATGTTGAATTCGAATAAATAAAAAATCTTCCCCTAAGTAAGACATAACTTACTTAGGGGAAGGAAAATTAAATAATAAAGAGAAGATTGAGTAATGAATTTATGGAATTAGCTATATACTCTTCTTATATATAGCTAATATGTTGTTCAGATACTTTTCTAAATATATATCATTAAATAGGAGGATAATAAAATGAAAATTTATAACTCATTAAATGATATTAGAGAAATTAAAAATGAAAATTTAAAAAATTATTTAATAGAATATTTTATTGAATTTTTTGATGATATTGCTGATTATTATAATAAAACTATAGAAGAATTTAATATTGAAATTGATGTTGATGGCGAAAAAAGTGATTCTAATGAATGTCCAATATATAAAATATTTGAAATTGAAACATTAGAAGATTTTAATGATCCGAGAATTACTAATTATTATAAAGTAAATGAAAGCATATTAGAAGATATAGATGATGAAGATCCTAGTTTTATATTTTTAGATCGTGTAATATGTGATGATGGTTCTGGCTATATTATGTTTATAGATTATACTAAAAATATTATTAATAAAGATTTTACATATAAAATTAAAAATATACAAAATAAAATAATGCATAGAATAGATTTAACAGAAGAAGAAAAAATATAAATATATATTATCATAGTATAAATTAATATAAATCGGAGGATTTTTATTATGATAATAGCTGATGAAAAAACAACAAAGAATTGGAAAGAAGTTATAACTAGTCTTAAAAAAATTGGAGTAAATATTTTAGAAGTTCATGCTCCTGGAGATATGGATAAAATAGCTTATATCCAAAGATATAAAAATGACGACATATGTCTTCATTTTATACTAAAATAATAAAGGAGAATATTCTATGAAAATATTTAATAGTATTAAAGAAATTGAAGCTATTAATGATGAAGTATTAAAAAATATATTTAAAGATGCATTTAATAATTTTTATGAAAATTTAGATACTGAAGATGCAATTGAAGATATTAATCTGAATAATTTAAGAGATTATTGTGATATTCAGTTGGTTGAAATTGAAACTATTTCTGATTTTAAAGATGTTAGAAATTTTGATATTAATTCTTCAACATTAGAAGTTATAGAAGATGAAATGGGAAATGATAATTGGGGTAATAAAAATGAATCTCATATTGGATATTCTATTTTAGATTTTATTTTAAGTGATGATGGTTCTGGCGCTTTTATGGTTATAAATCATAAGAAGGGAATAGATCGTTCCATTATTGATTTAATTAAAACTAATCAAGAATATCTTATGAATGATAAGCCGATTCCAAAAGAAAATTTAATCTAAATAATATGTATATATTATAAAAGTGCTTAAAAATAAGCAAATAAATTTTTAAAGGAGTTTAATATTATGAACGAATTTTATTCTTTTAATGACATTGATGGTAAAAGTTATGGTAATCTTAATCTTTTTGTAAAAACATTATTCACTAATGCTTTTAGTGAAACTGCAGGAGATACTTCTATTGATTTAATTAATAGTAAAAATCTTGATGGCTGGAATGCAGGTGGATTTATTGAAATTGAAAAAGTTGATGATTTTAAGGAATTTACTGATAATGTAGCTTCTTCATTTGATATTAATAAATCTATATTGGAAGTTATTGAAGATGAAGATGGCTATGATAAACTTAATGACGTTCAGAAACCTCCTCACAATGGTTTTGCATTAATAACCTGGATTGAAAATGATTCAACAGGTTATACATTTATTCTCAATTATGAAAAGAATGTTAATTTAAAAGATGTTTTAAATCAGATTTATAATAATCAGACAGAATATATTCTTAAATCTAAAGATGTTCCTGAAGAAAATTATATTAAGTAATTAATTGGACTGTAAAATAAATGGACTTGTCCTAATAAGATAAGTCCATTTATTTTCTTAAATAACTATTAATACTACTAAAAATAAATAGACTTCTTATTTATTTAGAAATCCTATTTATTTTTTTAAGGAGTATATATGAGCAAAAATGAAATTACATTTTTAAAAGCTGTTGCAGCAGGTATTTTAATTGGAATAGGCGGAACTATATATTTAGTATGCGATAATAAATATATAGGATCTATATTATTCTCATTAGGACTATTTTCAATAATACTATTTAAATTAAATTTATTTACTGGCAAAGTTGGATATTTATTTAATAATAAACCTAAATATTTATTAGATTTATTAATTATATGGATTGGAAATTTAATTGGCAGTTTTATTATTGCTTTTATGATAAAAAATACTAGAATATATAATTTAATTTATGAAAAAGTTAGTATTCTAAGTGAAACTAAATTAAATGATAATTTAATAAGCATATTTTTATTATCTATATGCTGCGGATTATTAATGTATGTTGCAGTTGAAGGAAGTAACAAAACTTCTAGTCCACTTATTATAATCCTACCAATTACAGTATTTATATTATGTGGATTTGAACACTGTATAGCAAATATGTATTATTTTTTATTAGATGATAAAATTATTTTTGATAAAATTTTATACATATTGATTATGACATTAGGAAATACAGTTGGTAGTTTAATCTTACCAATTTGTAATAATTTTAATAAGGAGAGTTAATTATTATGATATTTATTGGATACCAAGGAATTGGTAAATCAACTTTAGCTGGTAAAAAAGCTATTAATAAATGTATAGATTTAGAATCTGGAAATTTTTGGGTAAATGGAAAAAGAGCAGATGATTGGTATGTTCCATATTGCAATATAGCATTAGATTTATCTTCTCAAGGTTATAATGTATTCACTAGTTCGCATAATGTTGTAAGAGAATATTTAGGTGAAGTTGGTGGAGAAAAAATTGCTATTATAAAGCCTGCTTATGAATTAAAAGATGAATGGATAGGTAGACTTAAAGAAAGATATGAATCTTCTAAATTAGATAAAGATTTTAAAGCATGGAAAAATGCTGAAGATAGATATGAAACTAATATAGAAGAAATGGTAAAAGATGCTATTAGATATGGTTTTTATACAATTACTATTGAAGATATGAATTATGATTTAAGAAAAATAGTTAAGCATTTTGTAAGAGATGTAACTGGAGAAAATGTTGAAGATTAAATAAAAAATATATTATTCTAATGAGGTGAACCTAAATGACCGAAATTGAAAGAGTCAGAGAAATATCTGAAAAGATGCAAGGAAGTCATAAATTTCTTGCAGAAGAATTAATGGTTCCAAATCTTAATAAAGCAGATGGAACTAGAATTAATATGTTTTGTAATCATTTTATTCAGTCTGTTGTTCCAATTGAAGGAGATTATCCAAAAGTATTTACTAATTTTGAAAATCAAGTAGGAAAATATTCTTCTAGCTATAAAGTAGCTGATAGAGATTGGAAAGTAGTTAAGAAAGTTATTAAGAATAAATTTAATTATAGTCTGATTTTATTAAATGAAGAAACTAATTATGTTCATATTGTTAATATTAAAAAAGCTGAAAGAATAACTGAAAAGTATGGTTATAAATATGTATCTAAAGTTGCTAAAAAAGAAGAAGGAGATACTATAAATAAAGGAGATTTAATTTATAGATCTACTGCTCATGATGATCAGCTTAATTTTAGATATGGTCATAATCTTAAAGCTATATTTATGGCTTATGATGGTTTAACTTATGAAGATTCAATCGTAGTATCTGAAACAGCTGCTAAAAAGTTAGCAACTTATAATGTTGAAAATGTTGAAATAACTATAAATACAAATGACTTTTTAATTAATAGATATGGCGATGATAAAACTTATAAATGTATTCCTAATGTTGGTGAAGAAATGGAAGATTCTATTTTATGTGCTAGAAGAAGAATCAATCATGATTCTATTTTAGTAGATTTAATGGATACTAATATTAAGAAGATAAATCCTGATAATGATATGATATTCTTCTGTCATAAAGGTGTAGTTATTGATACTGATGTATTTTCTAATATGCCTATAGATCAGCTTGAAAAGTTTAAGTATAATCATCAGTTAATTAAGATTATTAAGAATAATGATAGATATTATAGAGAATTAGCAGAAGGTTTAAAACCTTTCTTTGAAGATGATAAATATGAAAAATCAGATGATGTTAATTTTACTTATAAGAGAGCAATAGATTATATTAATCCTGAAAGAAAATTTAGATATGATGGAAATTTATATGACAATATTGTATTGAGAATTAAAGTATTGTCTGAAAATAAAGTTGAAATTGGTTCTAAAATTTCTGGTAGATATGGTTCTAAAGGTTGTGTTTCTAAAATACTTCCTGATGATCAAATGCCTGAAAATGAATATGGAGAAAGAGCAGAAGTTATATTAAATCCATTAGGAGTTATTTCTAGATTAAATCTGGCTCAGTTATATGAACAGGAATTAAATTATATGGGCGATGAAATTGTTCGTATGATAAAGAAAGAAACTTCTAATAATAAAAAATTTGATATTCTTTATGATTTTTTAAGTCGTATTAATAAAACTTATGCTGATTATATAAAAGATCATTATCCTAAAAATAAAAAAGAACAGAATGAATTCTTTGAAGAAATTAATGAACATGGTATTTATATTCATCAACCTCCATTCTTTGGTAATATAACTATGGACCAAATGGCAGATTTATATAAGCATTATGGATTTGAAGGCTATACTATTAATACTAAAATCAATAATCAAATTTGTGAACGTAAAATGATTATGGGTGATATGTATTATATGAGGCTTAAACATTATGCTTCTAGTAAAATGTCTGCTCGTAGTTCTAGTTATGTTAATATAAATAATCTTCCTAGTAAAAGTTTAAGTTTTAAAGAACATCAAGTATTATTTAGTAATACACCTATAAGATTAGGTGAAATGGAATTTACAAACTTATTCTTAACTCAAGATATAGAAACTGAAAGAAAATTCTTTGATCAGTATTCTACATCACCTGAAGAAAGACAGCATATGATTGAGTATATTGCAACACATGATGTATTTAATTTAGGTGTAATTGAAGAATTGGATGCTAGTGAATCTTATGAGAAAAAGAGTATTGTTAATAAAATATTTGAAGTTTATTTTACAGCACTTGGATTAAAAGTAGTATTTGATGATGACGGAATGCCTATTATTCCTTCTGATTCAGAATCTGATTCAGAATAATTATTTTCCCCTAATAGCAAATAAGCTATTAGGGGAATTTTTTTATTTCTTTTTATTTAATTTTTGTGCTTTTTTAAGATAAGCATTTAAAAATTTAAATGATACACCATCATTTTTATTTTTATAAAAATAAGCATAAGGCTTATCAACATTTTTATCTTCTGTAATATAGTATACTATTAAAACATTATCTATCGTCTTAAGAACTCTTTTAGTCTTATTACTATTATTAGGAATAAATATTTTGTCTATTCCTACCTTTTCTTCAGCAGAAAATTCTGATAACGATTTTACAGTTTTAATCTTTTCAGCTTTTAAAATAGAAATTGCCTTCTTAGCATCAATTAAAAATTCTTTTTCAGAATATTTAGAATTAGAAGAAAACCAACCTTCTTGTAAAATATTATCATAATCACTATCAAAATATTCTTCAGACATTTTAGAATTTTTAATATTATTTATTTTTTCATTAATTTCATCATTATAATGATTTAATAAATCAATGAATCTATTTGTATAATCTTTGGCTATTTGTAAAGAATTATCTTCATTATCATTTTTAACCAATGATTCACTAGGATTATTAATTGCTTTTATAGAATTAGCAATATTTGAAAATGAATTTCCAACAATTGCAAAAATACTTCCAGAGCAATTTACCATTTTATTGAATATTTTATCATATTCTTCTTCTTTTTCATAATGTTCTACATCTATTAATAAACCACTAAATTTACTTTTAAGTTTATAAAGAGTATCTAAATCATCTCCAGCTTTTCTAAAAGCACTAGCAAATGCTTTCTCACAATTATTATAATGTGATGCTGCAGAAGTTGAATCCCAATTAATAGTTTCTGTAAGTAAATCTATCTCATATTTATTTTCAATATATGATTCATTTAATTTAGATAATTCTTTTTTAGATTTATTTATATATTCTCCTAATAGATTTTTAAATTTAATAGAATAAGATTTTGCTTCTTCTCTATTCTTTTCATTTCTCATTCTATTATATTGATTTATATTATTTAACATAGCTGGTGCTAAAAATGCTTGTAACCAATTTTTAGTAAATTTAGCATCCATACACATTAATGCACTGGGATAATCTTCGTTAGTAAGATATTTTTCAACCGCAGATAATAGATTAGATAATTTTCTTTGAAATCCCTTTAATTTGGCTATTTTTTTATTTTCATTTTTTTCCTGTAATATATTATTAAAAGTTTTTGCATATGATTCTTTAGTATAATTATAGTTTTTACCATAATCTGATTGTCTTAAATTATATGCATACTCATTTAATACTTGAGTTTTATTATCCATTACAATATTACTCCTTTCAATAAGTAATTAATATTGTGTTCAAATTTTAATCAAAAATATAAATATATATTATTAAAGTGTAATTGTAAATATACTATTTATAATTACAAGTATTATAATACTTAATTTTTATATTTTATTTTTAGGAGGACGTATTATGTCAACGAAGTCAGCAAAAAACACAAGCACAGCAAAGGTATTAAACATTCGCAAAATGAAGTTCTTTTCATCTTCGATAGTTTATATTGCTGCCATAGCGCAGTGGTATGGCTATACTATTGCGTACGGAGATGATATCAAGAATGATGAAGGCATCGATATATTAACCTTCATTAAGGATGAAAATCCTGTACAAAAATTTGTATCTCAAATAAAAATAAAGGATACAAATGAAAAAAGTATACTCGATGCATATGCATTAAATGCGGACAAGCACGATGGATACTACAAGGCATGGAATCCGCCTGTTTGCTCCTTGGAGAGTTTCTTTGATTGCTTAAGAAAAGCAATTAAACACTGCGAAACGGATTTAGAAGTCCGTTTGGAAAATGCTAAATATTATAAAATATTTAGTAAACATATCGAGGATTCAATAGGCTCAGCTATGGATGGCATAGCATTTTTCAACACATACCCCAACATTGATGTTGTAAAGATTAGAAATCAGATCAAGGCGTCTAATATTTCAACAGGAAAGGTAAATGTTGGAATTCTGGAGTGTCCTGTATGGACAGGTGATACTAATTATATAGTATTTCCTATTAAGGGAACTTTAGACAAAAATTACTATACCAACCCTTCGGTTGCTTCGGGATTGAAGTATATTAACTACAAAGATAATAGTCTTATATTTGCATCTAGAGAAGATGCTTATAAAGAAGGTAGTAATCTTCAGGTATATGGCGTTTAAGCCAATTTACCTGAATTAATATATACTTCCTATCATTTATTTTATTTCATTTTAACACTATTTTCTAAATAGTGTTTTTTTTTTGCATTTTGGTTATATCTATATACTAGAACAAGATATTAAAATATTCTATAGAAAGGATATAATAACTTATGCAAGAAAAAATAAAAGCTAGACAAATTGATATTGATGATTTAGCATATAAAATTCTTCCTAAAGAACATACACATTCTATGTCTGATTTACAATTTGATCCAGATCAATATACAATAACTGCTGGTGAAAGAGCGCTTTGGAATACTGTTTCTAATAAGGCTGAAAGAAATCATACTCATAGTGCAGATGATATAGTTGATGGTACAAATAATAAAGTTTTTACTGCAGAAGAAAAAACTTTATTATCAAATTTAAATCAGCGATTTAATGATTTAAATGAATCTAGTTTTACATACTATACAAGTGATATTCAAGTAAAAAATAATGAAACTGAAAAATTATTTGTAACAGCTGATGATAAAGCTAAATGGAATGGATATGAAGAAAGAAAAGCTAATGCTATTCATACTCATGATATTGAAGATATAACTCTTCCTGAAGATAGTTTTTTTATTTCTTCTTCTGAAAAACAATTAATAGCTACCTTACAGCCATTATCTGGTGGTGGATATTATTATAGACGAACTGTTGATCCAGTTCCTGCAATTGATATTGAAGAAACTAACAGTAAACAATTTGTAACTGCTGCTGATAAAACTAAATGGAATGGATATGAATCTACTTTAAGTAATTTATCTACTAGTGATCATACTCATTCTGCAGATCAAATAACAGCAACAACATTACGTCAATTTGTAACCGCAGAAGAAAAGCAGCTTATTGCAAGCATTCCATCAAAAGCTAATATAAATCATTATCATACATCTAATGAGATTACACCTTTTGAATATAGAACATTTATTTCAGAAACTGATAGAGCTTCAATATCTAATCATAAACATTCTTTTGAAGAAATAATATATCCTTCTTGGATTAAATATTTTACAACATTTGATAAATATAAATTAGAATTAGCTTCTAAGCATTTATATGCTAGTCAATTTGTATTAAATATAGAGCAAGAAGGACAAACTGAATTTAGTATAACTATTTCAGATAATACATTACTTAGTTGTACGCCTTCAATGTCATTTATATCAAATAATGGTTTAATTTTAAATGAAGGAAAACATTATACATTAACACAAAATATAAATAATAGTAAAAATTTTACTCTTACTATTACCGATAATACAATTGTGTTAGATAATTCAGATTATCCAGTTTTATATTTATGGTATAATGCTTCTATTGATTGGACTAATACAGCTTATAGTGATTATTATATAAATGATAGTTTTTCAAATACTAATAATGAAGAATTATACTTATATAGATTTGATAAATATAATAGCAATAATGTTATTGAAATTCATGATTATCAAATTTATAATTTTAATTCAACTGAAGAAATTGATAATCTTAATACATATACATCATTTGAATTTAATAAAATTGTAGTACCAATT
>Ga0247609_10006975_pt1 | contig 10812 bp, 5 predicted proteins | sample 172DNAGHGlowgp2_FD_193487 | JGI IMG/M metagenome (GOLD analysis project Ga0247609, IMG submission 193487) | Sheep rumen microbial communities from Palmerston North, Manawatu-Wanganui, New Zealand - 1728 DNA GHGlow gp2 | ecosystem: Host-associated > Mammals > Digestive system > Stomach > Rumen ...
ACTGGTTTGTGGACGAAGTGGACGTCCATCCCCTGCCCGTTTGCGAAATGCCTACCAGCATTGCCATTACCGATGTGACCACCACCTCTATCACCGTCAGCGTGACCGGCGACGAGGGCAACTCCTACGACTACCGTATCTTCTATAACGACGTCGTCATTGACTCCGTCTCGACTTCCGACACTTCCTGGACTTTCACCAACCTGAATCCTAACCACCTGTACACCATTGCAGTGCGTACTGAATGCTATGATGGCGGCTACACTGTCGCACTTACCGCTTCGGCCCGCACGGCATGCGCTGCCCTTACCTCGGAGGACCTCCCCTATGTTGAAGACTTTGAGAGCTACAATACTAATGTCAACGCCATCCCCTGCTGGACGCGCCAAGGCTTTGGCTCTTCCTATACCTCCTATCCCCAGACTTACAGCACCACTGGCCGTCTGGGCAGTTCGAGCAAGGTGATGTATTTCTACACTAACAATGGTATTCAATACCTTGCCCTTCCCGAGGTAGAAAGTCTCAGCAATCTGCAGCTTGCCTATTATGCCAAATCGGCTGGCAGCTACACCATCCAGGCCCAGATAGGCGTCATGACCGACCCCACCGACACCGCCACCTTCTCCGTTTTGGAAACCGTGTCCATCCCCAACAACTGGGACTACTATATGACCGACCTGCGTCAGTATAGCGACACTGGCCGTTATGTTGCTTTCCGCTTCTCTGAGAGCAGCTCTTATCGTGGATTTTACATTGACGAAATTGAACTCCGCGTGGCTCCTTCCTGTGCAAGACCTACCCATATAGCCGTCAGCGACATTTCCACCGGTTCGGCAGTGCTCCACATCAACGACACCACCGCAGGCAATAACTACACCGTCACACTCTCTTACGGAACTACCACCGATACCATCAATGCCACCGACACACTGGTCACCCTCACCGGTCTGACCCCCAACACAAACTACTCTGTGGACGTTGTTGCCAACTGCTCCGACGGCTACAGCTACCTCCCCCTCAACATCCAATTCACCACTCCCTGCACAGCAGTTGACTCCCTGCCTTGGAACGAAGGGTTCGAAAGCATGGCTCTCGACCTGACCAACGACCTGCCTTGCTGGAGCTATATTGCCAACGGCAATTCCAGCAGTAAAGTAATCGTTGTCAACACTTCATCTCGCGTACACAGCGGCTCCAAGTCGCTCCGTTTCAACGGCAACTGCCAGAACCCGAACTATGCCATCCTGCCCTACTTTGGCGACAGCATTCAGAACCTCAGACTCAACATGTGGATTGTAGCTGAGAACGCCACCAACTCGGGCTACCTCCGTGTGGGATACCTGACCAACCCCAGCGACAGCAGCACATTCGTGCAGACTGCCCTGTACAACGCCGCCGACTATACTAGTTATCAGCAGGTAGAGGTATTCTTTGCCGGAGCACCTGCAGGTTCGCGTATTGCAATCTCGCAGAGAAACAACTCCAACTACTGGTGGTGGGTTGACGACCTCGAAGTCGACAACGCGCCCCAGTGCAGCGCCCCTGTCATTGCAGTGAGCGACATAACCGACACGAGTGCCACGGTAACCCTCACTGATGCCAACAGCACCAACCACTACCGCCTCTTCACCTCTCCCACCGACAGCGTGGAAGTCATCGGCAATACCTTCGCACTCACCGGCCTCACCCCCAACACCACATACACCCTTACGGCTATGACCCTCTGCTCGGCTGGTGAAGTCAGCAATAGTGCCACCACCACCTTCACTTCCGCCTGCGGACTAATCACCCACGACATGCTGCCTTGGAGCGAAGACTTCGAGAGCTTCACAGGTGGAAGCTATTCGTCGGCCACTAGTGCCTTCAACGACCCCTGCTGGACCATCTTGAACCGCTATAGCGCCTCCTATCCCTATATCAACAACAATGCAACTTACGCCCACGGTGGCAGCCAAAGTCTCTGTCTTTATGGCACCTCCAGCAGCTCCACTATTGTGGCACTGCCTCAGTTTACCGACAGTCTCTCCGACCTGGTCCTCACCTTCCACATGAAGAAGACCACCACTAGTTCATACGGAGTTGAAGCCGGCTACATTACTAACCCTGCAGATGCCAGCACTTTCGTGTCCTTGCAGAGTTGCATCAACACTTCCAGCAGCGACTACGAAATCTACGACATCACCTTCCCGAGCAATGCCACCGGCCTTATCGCCCTCCGCTATAACGGAAGCTACACTAACCTCTATCTCGACGACTTCACCGTAGGCATTGCGCCCAACTGCCAGCGTCCCGCCAGCGTAACGGTCAGCAACATCACGGCTTACAGCGCCGACCTTGCTATCACCGACACTACCAATGTCAATAACTACCGCGTGATCGTCAACGGAACCGACACTTCTATCCTCACCACCCAATCCCTTTCACTCACCAGCCTGACACCTGCTACCAACTATATTGTCAGCGTCAGCGCCATCTGCCCCGACGGCAACACCACTGCCCCCGTCACAGTGTCTTTCCAGACCCTCTGCGCTGCCATCACCACTCTTCCCTGGTCAGAAGATTTCAACAGCATTCCTGCCAACACTTACAACGTGTACACCGGCGGCTATCTGCCCTGCTGGGAAATGTTCCGCGGCCATTACATCGACTCTACCCATAGTGTCAACGGCTATCCCGTCACTTCCGACATTTTCGCTCTTAACAACTATGCAATGGGCTCGGCTCACCTGCGTTGCAACATCTACGGCGACACCAACTACCGTTGGCTGGTAACTCCCACCTTTACTCTCAGCACTCCCACTGAATTCTCCTTCCACTATGCCCTGACTAAATACAACAGCGCCGACTCCATCGACTCCATCGGCACCGACGACCGCTTCATGGTTCTCGTCACTGCCGACGGTGGTGCCACTTGGAACCCGGTCTATACCTTTGGCCATGGTAGCGACTACGATGTTGAACTCAGCTCTGTATCTAACACCCCCGACTCCGTGGCCATCGACCTTACGGCCTACATGGGACAGACCATCCGCATCGCATTCTACGGCGAGTCCTTCGTTCGCAACTCCGATAACGACTTCCACATCGACAACCTCAGCCTCATTTCCACGGGGCTTCCTCCCACCTATTACGATGTCACCCTCCTGTCCTCCGACAGCACTATGGGTACCGTAAGCCCTGCAGGTGTGACCTCGATTGTCGAAAACAGTCCTTTCACTGCTACGGCTACCGCCAACGACGGATACCACTTCGTAGGATGGAGCAACGGAAGCACACTGGAAAGCACCGACAACCCCTATACCTTCGTCGTCACTTCCGACCTCACCCTCACCGCACTCTTTGAGCAAGACATTGTGTACTACACTGTCAACGTCACTTCGGCCGATGCCACGCTCGGCAATGTGGCTCCCTATGGCGACACCCTCGTGGCCGAAGGCGAGAACCTGACGGTTAGAGCCACCACCTACAACACTGCCCGTTTCAACGGTTGGTATGTCGGCGGCGAACTAGTCAGCAACGACAACCCCTACACTTTCCAGGTCAACAGCGACATATCCATCGTTGCCGCCTTCATGCAGCGATACACCGTCACCCTTGTTTACAATCCCTACCGAGGCCATGCCACTGGCAACGGTATCTACGATGCCGGCAGCGAGGTGACCATATCCGCCACACCTGAAGCCGGTTACGTCTTCAAAGGCTGGCAGTTCAGCGGCACTAACGACACCATCCTCACCAATCCCTACACCTTCACACTCAACGAAGATGTCGATATTGAAGCATTCTTCGACCCGCAGCCTGTAGGAATTGACGATGTCGCTTCTGCCAACTTCATGCTCTTCCCCAACCCGGCCAGCAGCGAAGTCAAAATCAATGGCATTGAAAACGGAGACAACGTCACCATTCTTGACATGAATGGCCGCGAAATCTTCCGCACCATTGCCACCAACGACAACGTGACCGTCGACCTGAGAGGCTATGCCCAGGGCACCTACTTCGTCCGTGTCACTGGCAAGCAGAGCACTGCTGTACGCAAACTCATCGTGAAGTAACTACTACTTCCACGAACACTAATTCTATCCGAGAGGGCGGCTATTATGGCCGTCCTCTCTATTTTTCCTCCATATCGAATGGTAAAACAGCACCATCTGTGTGTCCCTCTTACCCTTCGGATGAACCCCATCCCGCTTGCATCAACCATCCCATAAGCTTTCACAGAAACGGCATTAAATGGACATGATCCGTATTCCGATGCAATGCAAGCCGAACCCATGAACTCGGTAAACCATGGCAGAGCACAATAAAAAAAGGAAAAGGACGTTAACTGCTATATATAATAAAATTATGAAATACCGTTATTATATTGTAGACGCCTTCACCGACCAGCCTTTCGGAGGCAACCCTGCAGGCGTGGTACTGCTGGGCAAGGGAGAGCCTTTCCCCTCCGAGGAGCTGATGCAACACATCGCCGCCGAACTGCGCTATTCTGAAACAGCCTTTGTGCAACCTCAGAGCGCCACTGAATACACCACCCGATACTTCACCCCTTTGAGCGAGGTAGACCTGTGCGGCCACGCCACCATTGCCACCTTTGGAGTGCTAAGGCATGAAGGTGTTGCCTCCGATGGCAATTGCCTCAACCATACTCTTGCCGGAGACCTTACCGTTACCGTTGGGGAGAAACTCATGATGCAGATGGCCAAGCCAAAACAGATAGCTTCCATCGACCAACCTGACGAATTGGAACGCCTCTGCCACATCATGACGGCCCGAATACCGTCTACGCCCGTCGCCATCGTTACCGCTGGATTGCCCGACATCATTCTGCCTGTCGAAGGTTTGAAAGAGCTAAACGCCCTACACCCCGACATGGAAGCGCTTGCCGACTTCAGTCGAGAGAAAAAAGTGGTAGGAGTCCATGCCTTTGCCCTCACACACGACCCTGCCGACTCCAGCAGTGCCCATGTGCGCAACTTTGCACCGCTCTACGGCGTGAACGAAGAGTCGGCCACGGGCACTGCCAATGCCGCCTTATTGCACTACCTGCATCTCAACGGAATTGTGTCCGCTCCCTCAGAATGCAGTTTTGTCCAAGGCGAAGCCATGCGGCGTCCCAGCATCGTTTCGGCCAAACTCGGCCCCGATGGGGGTATCTTCGTAGGAGGCCAGTTCCGCATTCTTGCCAAAGGTGACCTGCTTGTATGAGCCTAAAGCGATTGCTCCCCTCCGACCGAGAACAATACCGCCATTTTTTTCCTCTCTTGGGCAATAAAAAACGAGAAAGAGAGTTATCATCACATGCGCATAAGAACAATCACAACTGCAGCTTGCATTCTCTTTCTTTCGCTCTGCAGCATTCCCAAAGCCCTAGCCCAAGGCAGCTATGCCGACCATTCCCGTCTAGCTGAAGGGAGTTGGTACAAAATACCTGTCAATAATTCCGGCATATACGTTATCACCACCGCCGACATAGCCGAACTTTACGGTGCTCCCTGCGACAAAATCGCTCTCTTCGGCGACCCCAGTGGCATGCTCTCAGCCAGCAACATGGCTTCACACCCCGACGACCTAGTGCCTGCGGCCATTGAGGTGGTCGACCTGAACGGAAACGGCATCTTTGAGCTCGACGACTACCTACTTTTCTACGGCGAAGGTCCAAGCGTCTGGCGATACCAGACCTCGGACCAACTCTTCGAGTACAAAATGCACGTCTACTCCAACAGCAACTACTATTTCCTAACCCCTGACTACACACAAACCGATGCCCCGGCACGAATCGAAAGCGCCACACTTACTCCCAATACCAACAGCCCCATCAGCACCTATACCGCCCTAGCATACTACCACCAAGACAACATCAACCCCATCAACGGCGGACAGTTATGGATGGCTGACAAATTCACCAGCAGCCTCTCCTCTCGCAACTACTCACTCACCTTTCCCGGCGTATCAACCAACGGGGTCGTCAACTGCCGCTACGGCCTTGCCCACATTTCCGACTACTCTGGGCAATTCCACCTCCAGAGCCCCCTGGAAAGCTGGACCAACTCCTTCGATGCCTTCCTCACCTACAATATTTTCAAGCGCACCATTGCCGCCTCCAGCAGCAACGAAATGGACCTCTCCCTCACCTATGCTCCCAGAGAAAACAGCGCCGCCGGCTACCTCGACTTCATCGAACTGAGCACCCTAGTACCATTGCAATATAAGGGCGGACAGCAATTCGTCCGCAACACCCAACTGATCTACACCGGCAACATCAGCCAATTTATCGGAACCGGTTACAGCAACGGAATGCGCATCTGGGACATCACCTCCCCGAGCCAACCCTCCAACCTTACGGTTCATAATACCGGCAACGGCCAATTCGGCTTTGCCGCTTCCACCTCCATTCCTGGCACATTCATCTTCTTCACCAACGACGACGCACTCCATCCATCCAACATCCAACCCGTCGCCAACCAGAACATCCACGGCACTGCCACCCCTGACTATGTGATAGTCACCCACAAAGACTTCGTAACCCAAGCCGAAAAATTGGCCGACCTGCATCGGCAGAAAGAAAACATGGACGTCCTAGTCCTCACCCAGGAACAGGTCTACAACGAATACTCCTCCGGCCGTCCCGACCCCATCGCCATCCGTCAAATGCTCCGCCACCTGCGCAGCAAAGACCCCTCCGGCCAAAGCCCACGCTACCTTCTTCTGTTCGGCAAGGGAACCTACGACAACCGCAACATTCTAGGCTCCAATCAGATCTCCACCATTACCTTTCAGTATCCCAGCCAAGTGATTAACGAGACCTCTGCCTATCCCAGCGACGACGTCTACGGCTATCTCGACGACAGCATTGCAGGCATTTTCGAAGGCAAACTGTCCGTAAGCATCGGACGACTGCCAGCCAAATCGGTAGCCGAAGCCGAACACCTTGTGGACAAAATAGACGGATACCTAAACAAGCGCGATTTCAACCAAAGCAACGTGCGTGGCGACTGGCGCAACTACGTGACCCTCCTAGCCGACGATGCCGACCCCTCCAATGGCGGCGACTCCGTCTTTGCCAGCGATGCCGAAAAAATGGCCCGCGACATCAAAGCCCGCTATCCCCACCTCAACATCGACAAAATCTTTGCTGACTCCTATGAACAGCAATCCGGTGTCGACGGAAGCTACTACCCCGACGTCAACAACGCCCTCCGCCAACGAATCAACTACGGCACCCTCCTGCTCAACTATATCGGCCATGGCTCCGACAAATACATCGGCACAGAGCGCTACATGGAGTTTTCCGACATCGAGAAATACACCAACACCGACCGCCTGGCCTTCTTCGTAACCAGCACCTGCTCCTTCGGCCACTTCGACCTTGTCGACGACATCTGCGGAGCCGAAGCCTTCCTTCTGGCCGATGCGGCCGGTATCGGCATCCTTACGGCCGCCCGCCCCATCCACCACTCCCACTCATTTAATAGTCGGGCCTGCATCTATGCCCTCGACCCCAACAATTCCATCGGCGACGCCTTGCGTCTGGCCAAGAACCAAGTCTCGGTCTCGCACTGCATCGCCCTCCTCGGCGACCCCGCCCTCCGGCTTTCCATACCCACCAACCAAGTGGTAGTCACCCGCATCAACGACCGCGATGTGAAAGCCGGTGTGACCGACTCAGCCCAGGTACTCTCGCGCGTCACCGTCGAGGGTGAGATACGCACCCCTGACGGCTCCCTCCTCTCCGACTTCAACGGCACCATCTTCCCCATCGTCTTCGACCGCGAAGTAAAAAGCAGCACCCTGGCCAATGACAACGACAGCACCGAGGTCACCTTCTTCCAACAGAAAAACGTACTTTACAAAGGGCGCGAGACCGTCAGCAACGGACGCTTCTCCTATTCTTTCATCATCCCCCGCGACGTAGCCTACCACTACGACTACGCCAAACTCTCCCACTACGCCCGCAGCCTCGACGACAACGCCACAGGCCAATACAGCAACATCATGTTCGGAGGCTTCAACGAAGAGACCCAGCTCGACGAACTGCATCCCACCGTGGCACTCTACATCAACGACACCAACTTCCGCAACGGCGGCCTCACCAACGAAACTCCCACCCTCTACGCCCACCTCTCCGACTCTGTCGGCATCAACGCCGCCGGTAGCGGCATCGGCCACGACATAACAGCCATCATCGACAACAACCCCTACAGCACCGTCACCCTAAACGACTACTTCCAACCCGACATCCAAGACAGCCGCAACGGCGAAGTATACTACACCCTGGGCAAGCTCGAAGAAGGCCCCCACACACTCACGGTAAAGTGCTGGAACATATTCAACTACTCCGGCAGCGCCACCATCCATTTTGTAGTGGCCAACGACCGTCAGGCGCAGATAGGCACCTTCTCCGCAGCGCCCAACCCCGCCCACGACCGCACCGTCATACGCATCGAGCACAACCTCACCAACACCGTGCAGTCCGCCACCATCGACCTCTACGACATACGGGGCGGCCACATTCAGCACTTCACCCCCGTTCCTCCTGCCAACGGCTGCGTGATAGCCTGTCCGTGGGACTTCACCTCATACAACGGGTCCGTGGTACCCAGGGGAATTTACATTGCCCGCGTGGTGCTCACCACTACCTCCGGAGAAGTACTCACCCAAACCACCAAAGTGGTGCGTAACTAAAAAAATACCGCCCAAAACAATAAAAACAGCCCTCCTCCGTTTCTTGTAAAAAATAACACAGTAAACTAGCATAATGAGAAAAATTGCAACATTACTCGCCGGCGCACTTCTAATTGGCTTTGCCTGCAACATCAACGCACAAACCCCTGCAGCCCTAACCGGCCAAACCCGCAACTATATCTCCACCGGAATGCCCATCCTCCTCGTAGCTCCTGACGCCGTCTCGGGTGCCATGGGCGACGTCGGAGCCGCCACCCCCCCCGACATCTACTCCTCCCACTGGAACAACTCCAAGTTCGCCTTCATCGAGGGCGACTTCGGTCTCAGCACCACCTATACCCCATGGCTGCGCAATCTGGGCGTGGGCGACATGAACCTGCTTTACCTCGGTGCCTACAAACGCCTCGGCAGCCGCGGCACCGTGGCAGCCTCACTCACCTACTTCTCACTGGGCGAAATCCAAAGCACCGACCCCGAAGGCAACTCTCGCGGCACCATGAACCCCAACGAGTTTGCCGCCGACGTCACCTACGCCATGAAACTCAACGACGAACTATCTCTCGGCGCCAGCGGCCGCTATGTCCACTCCGACCTCACCAACGGCCAGCAGGTATCCGACGGCAGCGGCTACGTCACCACCAAGCCCGCCCGCAGCCTGGCCGCCGACCTAGGCCTCTACTGGCAGCACCCACTCGACGGGGCGCAGACCCTCGCCATGGGCGCCTTCGTCAGCAACATGGGCGCCAAACTCTCCTACTCCAACGACGACACCCGACAGGAATTCCTCCCCGCCAACCTGCGCCTAGGCGCCCGCTACTCCAACACACTCGACCAATCCAACCGCATCAGCATAATGGCCGACGTGAACAAACTGCTCGTCCCAACGCCCCCCGTCACCGTGGGCGACAATACCTATAGCGACTACTACCCCAACCTTACCGAGTACTACAACACCGGTGTCATGCGCGGCATCATCCAATCCTTCTACGACGCCCCCGGCGGCCTCTCCGAAGAGCTGCGCGAACTGCAGGTATCCGTCGGTGCCGAGTACTGGTACAAGAACACCCTGGCCGCCCGTGCCGGCTACTTCTACGAGAACGACACCAAAGGAGGCCGCCGCTATGCCACCGTGGGCTTCGGTCTGAAATACAACGTCATGCAGTTCGACTTTGCCTACCTCATCCCCACCACCGCCTTCAGCAGCAACCCCCTCACCAACACCATACGCATCTCCCTCACCTTCAATCTGGCCAAGAAAAAAACCATCTGACAATGCGCATAGGACTTGGATATGACGTACACAAACTAGTACCCGACCGCAAACTCTGGCTCGGGGGCATCGAAGTGCCGCACACCAAAGGCCTTCTCGGCCATAGCGATGCCGACGTACTCATCCACGCCATCTGCGACGCCCTGCTGGGAGCCGCCGCCCTGGGCGACATCGGCAAGCACTTCCCCGACAAAGACCCCCAGTACAAAGGCATCGACAGCAAAATACTGCTCCGCAAATGCGGCGAACTACTAGCCCAACAGGGCTACCACATTGCCAACATCGACAGCATAGTCGTAGCGCAGCAGCCCAAGATAGGCCCCTTCATCCCCCAAATGCGGGAAACCTTGGCCCAGACCCTCAACATCAAGGTAGGCCAAATCTCAGTCAAAGCCACCACCACCGAATGGCTGGGCTTTGAGGGGCGCGAAGAAGGCATCAGCGCCCACGCCGTGGCACTCATAGAGGAAAACCAGCCAACCACCGTCTAACCGACTCCAACTCCTAATAATCTAACCATCATGGAAAAGCCACAGATATCACCCCAAGCCGAAAGCGAAGCCGAAGTACTAGAAGACTCCGGCTGCAGCCTCGTTCTACACAACGACGACGTACACACCTTCGACTATGTCATCAAGGCCCTTGTCGACATCTGTCGCATCTCTAGCTCTCAGGCCGAACAGTGCGCCATCCTAGTGCACTGCCACGGAAAATGCACCATCAAGCACGGCAGCTACGAAACCCTCCTGCCCATGCACACCGCCCTGCTGGACAAACAACTGACCTCTGAAATAATAAAATAAACACCCACCCGCTAACAACATATCATCTCATACCATGAACACAACACTATTAATCAT
>Ga0247609_10006976_pt1 | contig 10811 bp, 25 predicted proteins | sample 172DNAGHGlowgp2_FD_193487 | JGI IMG/M metagenome (GOLD analysis project Ga0247609, IMG submission 193487) | Sheep rumen microbial communities from Palmerston North, Manawatu-Wanganui, New Zealand - 1728 DNA GHGlow gp2 | ecosystem: Host-associated > Mammals > Digestive system > Stomach > Rumen ...
TGCCTCCCTGGGAATAAAATCAAAATTCAAACCCGGGGGGATTAGGTCAGGAGATCCCGAAGACCTTCAGGAATCTCGATTCCATTCTTCCTCGCAGTCCTCACGAGAAGTTCCCAGCCTTTCGCTGTGAGCTTATGCGAGTCTCTGACGTGGAGCTCGTTGTGCGTCTTGTGTGAGACGCTTATGAGGTTCCATGCCTCATATGTATATTGCGGAAAGAATTCACGAGGAAAGATGTGGTGAACCACCTGAGCCTCGATTCTCTTTCCATACCTCAGAGCAACCTGATCGAGAAACTTATCTCGACGCAGCACATATGCTCTCAGGTTAGTCCATCTGGTTATATTCAATTCGTGTACTGACATAGTCTTAAATTAAAAACCCTGACAAGCTGCAACTCGTCAGGGCAAATCCAAAAAGGCAGTTTTATGAAAGAACTTTACGCATCAATTCCTCGATAACATATTATCACTTTAGGAAAGACAAAAAAGTCCAATTAGGTCTATTCTTTTATCGGCCAGCCCGAATGATAAGTCGTATCATCACCAACAAATTTATAAGTTTTTCCGAGACACCACGACTTAAGTCCATAAATAGTCACGAAGTGAATCTGGTCTTTGTTTTTCAAAATGATGACCGGAATTGCTCTATGTCTTCTGACCTCAGATATTCGATCCTTGTATTCTTTAATGTAGCTTCGAACTAAGTCCTGAGCGTCACGATAATTGATGCACTTAACGCAGTAGATCATTTCTTCTTCTCCTTATCCTTAAGACCGAGCCAGTAAAGGACCACTACAGTGAGACAAATGATTGTTGTTATGATTATCGCTTTCATGTGTTCTCCCCCTCAGTAACGATCAGCTCAGAGATTTCGTAAGTTATCATCGGAGCTTCACCTCTATGGCCGTGAATGGTTATCTTCATATCAGTGATGCAGTCGGTGTTATCCAGGACCTTATCAAGCTTTCTTACTATTGCCTTATTCAAGTTATCTGCTTTAATGCTCATTTCCTTACCTCCTAAACAACAAACAGCCGACGAGGACTCCGACTATGATTCCCACTATTGCAGCGTAGATTCTTATCCTTGTGTCTCTTTTCATTTTGTCTGCCTCCTGACCGTGTTATTCTTACTGAGCAGGTCCGACCGTTCATATACCAGGTCTCCGATCTCCCACTTGTCCGGAGTGACGTTCTGAAAGTAGCAGCCTTTTCCGTGAGCGTTATGGAGCGGACATTCCTTCGAACACTTCTCGAACTGGAGACAGAAGCTTCTAATCGTATCAGCTGCTATCTGAACAGGGACGAGACAAAGGACCGGTTCCATCTTTTCTTTGACTAATGCACTCTTAGAAGTCTTCTCTTTCATTTTCGATGACCTCCTTCGGAATGTATGGATAGATCTGTTCCAGAGCCTTAAGGTGAAATTCCTTGATGCTGCTCTCAGCATAGTGGAAGTCTTCAGCTATCTTCCTGATCGTCTTACGGTTTACATACTTTGCGTAAAGGATCCCCCTAAGCTTCGGATCAGTAAGATGCTGGATGATGTTGAAGGTCCTAGTGTTCTCGTAGTGAAGTTCGTTTCTCTTCTTCTCGATTTCGAACATCAAAGTCGAATATTCAATATTCTTGGTCTCGGTTGGATTAGGATCTGAACCTCCGGGAATCTTCTCTGCGTCGTATGCAGGTATTTTGGCACCCAGGATCTCTTCCGCTTGCTGTTCATACTCTTTGACCTCTTCGGCCTTGTTCCACATTCTCTGGAGCCATTTCTTAGCGTAATACTGATTATCAGTCATCTTTGTGGCCCTCCGATATCTGTTCCTCCGATAACGGCTTCTCAGGTATGCCTGGCTTCTTCTGGTCGAGGATCTTAGTGAGATAGTCGTATACCATGTCCTTCGCCTGTGATCGAGGCATTACCATCTTAGAACCATCAGGAATATCAATACTGAAGCTGTTGATGATCGTCACTATCTCCGGAACAGTGAAGTTCTTAACCATTACGGTATGCTCGAAGTGGTGGATCAGCTTGTCTGCATTAGCTATCTTCATGAGTGTCCCTCCTTAAACGGCATCGGGTACCCATCCGGGAGCTGACCGATCAGAGTCTTCAGAGCTGAAAGACTTTCGAACTGCATCTGAGTCAGTGCGTTCTTCTCGCAAGTCTTAACCTCATCAAGCAGCTGGTCGATTCCTTCGGTAATCTCTCTTCTGAGTTTCGGAGTGAGCATCTTATATACTGTCATGCTTCACCTCCTATACGCTCAACATATTCAGAACTTCTTCAGCTTCTTTCGGAGACTCAAATAGTTTCTGATATTCTGCGAGTTCTTCAAGCCAGCTTGCGAGCTGTTCGTGCTCTTTTGCACATTCAAGGCACTCTTCATAAGGCTTTCCATTGGTGACTGATGTCATAGCCCTTAACTTCTTCGCAGTTTCTTTTGCGTGAATGATTGCTTCGTCTAAACTTAACATCTCATACCTCCGATTAGTTCTTCAGATCGAGCTTGATCTGTATGTCGAGAACAGCGAGCGATGCTTCCTTAGCGAGCTTGGATAGTTCTTCAGGATCCTCGACCTTTCCTTCTTCCAGTTCCGTCTTGATTCTTTCGAGAGTGGCATTGACCACTCTCATACTTTCGAGCTGCAGCATCTCACTTGTCCTCCTTCATATAGAGCTCTGATGTTCCGTCCAGAACAGGCTTCCATTCTTCCTTGATGCGGAAACCATCAATGTCTTTCAGAATGTTGCAAAATGACTTGTGAGCTTCGAGGATCTCTTTCTTCGGTCTGCAGTCATAATCTTCAAATGAGTTATATGACGTGGAGATTGACCACCAGATGTTTGTCAGGAGCTGAAATAAAGGTGTCCACGATTCGAAGTCTTTGAAGTATTCCTCTTTGTCGTAACCTTTCAAGGTGAGCTTATCGTGAAGCTGGTACCTGACCTTTTCCTCTGTGAGCATATAGAGCGTGACACCCATTCCGAATTCTCTGCAGAGGTCCAGAAGCAGATATACATATCCGAGTTCTTCTTGAGGACTTTTCTGCTCGTACTGAGAGTTCTGGATGAAATCCATGTAAGCGTCACAGATGTTAGCCCTGATCTCTTTTAATGCTGCCTTGTTCTTCTTTTTGAGCTTTTCGGCCTCTTTTCGTGCCTTTTCCCTATCTTCTTCACCCTTCTTCGATTTAGGAGCCTTGTAAGTGGCCACTCTGATGCAGTCACAATTCAAGCTGAAATGTACTTCTCCTTTGACCTCCGAAATGATCTTCTTAAGCTCCGCTTCAGGAATGAGCTTACAATCACGATTACTAAGCTTTGAATGGTCGTGAAGCTTTCCCATAACTTCGGTATAACCTTCCCGATAGTAGAACCAGCTGTCTTTCTTAGTCTCATCGATCCATCCTGCCTCTTCAAAGAACTTCTTGTAGTATGCGAAGTATTCTGCGACCTGAACGTCCTCGAGATAATCATCAACTCCGTCCTGGATTTCTGATGAATTACTGGATGATTCAAGAATTTCGTTTCTCTTGTCGACATCCTTAACTTTCTCAAGAGCGATGAAGTCTGCGATAGTCGGCTGAAAAAACTTTTTAGCTTCTTCGATGGCTTTAGGATCCAGTTCGTTGATAGCGAGTCTGTGTTTAACTGTGGCCTTAGAGAAACCTGTCTTCTCTGATATGGTCTCGATCGTATCTCCGAGGTCCATCATCATCTGAAAGCCGTGAGCCTGTTCCAGATATGTGAGGTCTGAACGCTGCATATTCTCACAGAGCATGATTCCGACCTGTTCTCTATCAGTGAGACCTTTAGCGACTACGCAAGGAAGCTCGTCAAGAACACCCTCCGACGCAGCGAACCTTCTGTGACCGATCAGAATCTTATATCCGTCTCCGTCGCCCTCGTCAGGAACTACAGTGAGATTCTGCATGATGCCGTGTTCAGCGATTGAGTCAGCCAGCTCCTTAAGATCTCCGAGATCCTTTCTCGGGTTATCCGGATGAGCGTGAAGCAGTGATCTCGGAATCATCACGATTTTTGTATTTTCTTTCATTTTCTGTCTCCTTTTGGACTATTTTCATGGGATTTTTCAATATGGCTTCTTCCGTTCGGTTCGTAGCAGTAGTACGTTCCATGTCTCTTGTCAACCAGGAATCTGGTCTGCACTATCTTTGTCTCAGGCTTATCCATCTTCAAGTTCCTCCATCCTGATGAATATCGTTCCCTTCTCTGCGAAGTATTTAACGACTCGGAGGTCTACGACCTGGTTATCGTCTTTCCAGAACTTCAGGAGAGTCATAACGTCTTTGATCTCCTTAACATAGTTATCGCAGTCGGGCTTTGTGGTCTTGTACGTTCCCCAGAGCTTCTTCGGAGCTTTAATGTCAAAGTAGAGAATGACTGTCAGTCTGATCGGCTTCTCGGAGGTCTGTTCCGGACGGTATCTCTTCATCTTGTAGGTGAGCTCGTTTCTTAATGCCTGGACCTTCGGTTTTCTGTAGTGGTCGATGTAAGGAAGGACCTTTCCGTCGCTCTTCTTATATCTGATCGCCTCGCCTTTCTGTTGGGCTGTCGCTCTCGGAAGACCTTCCGGGAAGTGTAAATAAAATTCGGTTTTCATTTGATAACCTCCGATTAAGTCTCATAAGGGAGAGCAGCTGATCCGAGTGCTTTGTTATCGCCCTGGGAGATCGCTAACCCTAAGAACTTGTTGACTGCAGATGTAGCACTTTCCCTTAATCGCTCCTCATAAACTTTTCTGAACCTTTCAGCTGTATAAGGATCGTTAGCGGACATTATCCTTAAGGTGTCCTCAAATTCCTGAACTACAGCATAAAGGGTATGAAATCGCCTCAATTTTGAGTAAATATCCTTCTTTCCGTATTCCCAGCCTCCGCAGTCGGTAACGATATCACGGACATAAGCCAGGGCCTTTTCGGGAGGAATGTTTGCGAGTTTCACCTGTTTGTCGACATAAATGTCTGTCAGGTTCTTGATGCACTTAGGTGGATATTCATTCTTCGCTATGTATTCCTTAACAAGTGAAATGAACTGGTCATCAGTAAGATTCTTAAATGCTGAGAACCATAACTTGACCTGCATTTCATCCTTTGTGTCGAACTGCCATCCGATAAAGCACTTCCGCAGCATCTCTATACCTGTCATAAATGATTGAACTGATAACATCTTTTCCCCCTTTAAAATAAGAACTTCTCGTAATTTTGCTTGACCGTCTCATTGATCTTCGCTTGAGTCTCGTCGGTCTCGCTTACGGTGAGCCAGCGTTCCTGGTGAATATAAGTAGTAGGATTCGGGATGAACTGACCGTGATTTTTAGTCCACTGCTCTGATTCTTTTTGGATCTCGAGAGCTTTTAGGATCCCTGGAAACACTTCTTTCAACTTCGGGATATTCTTAAAAGCTCGAAATGAGCCCTTTTTATCCACTTTTTTGGGGTAAATCGCCCAGAACTGAAGAAACATCGATTCAACTTCAGAAAGCACACCGTCTTGTTGTTTGTTTTCTTTAGTTATTTGTTTATTTAGTTCTTTGTTTATATTAGTTATTTGTATAGAGGCGGTTTTACCACATGTGGTGGAGCCACTATCTGGTTCAGCCACCATCTGGCTTTCACCACATCTGGTAATTTCAACTTGTGGTGATTTCAACATCTGGACTTTTTTACCTGTTTCATAGATATCCCAAGTCCATTTCGTGACTTTTCCCCGAGCGTTTGTATGCCTAGTGAGGACCACATAACCTTCAATCTGAAGTTCTTTTACCAGACGTTTGATCGTGTGCTCAGTTGCTCCGGTCTGCTTTACCAGTCCTTTGATCGAAAAGCTCCAATCATCCGGGAGTGAAAGAAGATAACATAAGAATCCACGAGCTTCCCATGAGAGATTCACGTTTCTCAGAACAGCGTTGCTGACCTGTGTGAATCCTTCATTATGTTCTTCTCTATGGACCATCTTCTTCTCCTTCCTCTTCGTCTTTTCTATAAGGGACTACCTGCAGGATTCCCTCGTTTCCGAAATGGTCATAACCGTATAAGATCTTTGCTGACTCATCGATTATGCTGTCATCCGTGTCGACCTGTTCTGTAGGCACGACTCTGGCCATATACCAGTCGGGAGCAGGTCCGTCCTTGTTTTCTGTATTGATTCCTGAAGCTTTGGTGATGATCGTGAGCTTCAGGACCATCGAGTCCTTTGAGTAGGATCTCAGCTCTTTGCTGCAGCCCTCAATAAGCCTCGATAAATTTGCTCTAAGAACCTTGTCTTTCATTTTCTGCACCTCCGATAAGCTTTGCTTTCCGCAAAGCGTGAGATATCTGAGTGATCGAGTCTCTGACCGGTACCAGCTTGTCATCGATCTGGACCAGTGACTTCGCTCCGGATTCCTTATAAACTGCATACTTGGAATCATCAGTGATCTCCTGGAACGCTCTGACGTGGTCGACATTTACAACCAGTCGGGCTCCTTTCACTCCATGTAATTGGATAAACATTGTTAATTTCCTCCGAATTGATTAGCGTATTCTGTCTGCTTTTCCATTCGCTTCTCGTAAAGCTCTCCACGCAGCTCCGGATGATCGTGCTGGATCTTCTGTCTGGTCCTTCTTATCGTCTCGAATGAGGGAAGATTGAGCTTGCTGTGGTTCCATAACGTCTGACCGAATGTCAGGTGCATCGCTTCAGGATTGAGAGCCTTGACCACATGACCTATTACCTTGAAATCATCGTCACGAGCGTCCTTATGCTCTGTGAGGATCTGCTTGACTAATCCGCTTAAGTCTTTCATCTCTTCTCTCCTTCCTTCCAGTGCTTGCAGCTGCTTGTCTTCTTTACGAACTGAGGCTTTGAGGGAACCAGATAGCACACACCGTCATATAAGAAGACCTTCTTCTTGTTGCCTTTGTATGAGTGGCAAGTCTCGCAGGTCTTACAAGCTCCCATAATCAGTCTCCGAACTTGATGTCCTGATAAGGATCCGAGAAGTCTAAGATCTCGAGGACCTTCTTACTTATCACCGGCTTAGTCGTCAGCTCCTTCTTAACTTCATGGAGTTTCTTCTTAAGTCTTACGTTCTCTCCGTTAAGAGCGACGATGCGAGCGTGGTCGAACTTCCTGGTCTCCATGTTGTAGATCGCCTCGAATGTCATTCCGATGACCATACCAACTGCGAGACAGGCCAAAATGATTAAGATATCCATATGAAAATTCCTTTCTTAACTGTCTTTTGGGATCCCGTATGGGAAACTGACTCTGTAAACTTGCTTGTAACCGGTATATGAATCGAGTTTCTTCATATCAGGTTCATAGAGATCGAGATGTCTTCTCTTTACTGCGGATCCTGTGTCCTCTATGCGATAGAGGCCATAATCCTCGACGTAGACGTAATCACCGAACTTGAAGTAACCACCCCAAACGTCTGCAGCAGCTGTCGTTATTGTTCCTTTATGGACCTTCCCACCTGATGCCGTGAGTTTCGAACCTGTCTCGATGTGCGAGTAAGCGGTTATAAAATAACGGCCTATCGGCTCGATCTCGAAGATAACAGCTGACATTTCAACGACTTCTTCAAGTTCACCTGCGTAAGTCTCTTTAATCGGACCGATATCAATATCAGGAATGATCTGGGGAAGTTCTCTCTCGGGGATCTCTCTTATGATTTCTTCTTCAGGTACCGGTTCCGTCACCTTGATGAAGACCAGGGTAACTCCGAAGACAATCAGGAGAGCTGCAACGTGGAGCAATACGTCGACAGCGTTTACGGTCTGCTTGTTCATCTGACGTAATAAGCTACGAGAACAAGCTTTGCTCCGGGCCTTGCAGGATTCTCCAGATAGAGCTCACCGTTCCACAAGTAACCTGTTGTAGCGAAAATGTGAGCCTCAGAGCACTTAAAGAACTTCTTACAGTAAGCTGTTAAAATGTCGAAGTCAGTCTTAAACTCTGTAACGACGTACTTCTTCTTCCTCTTGGTGAATCCTTCATAGATCTCAAACGTTGCTTTCTTAGCCATTTGCTTTTTCCTTTCTATATTCGGTATCGAAATTTCCCTTCCAAGCCCGAACCGCTTTCTCAAGCTCTGCGTAGTCAAAACTCGGTCTGTCCATGATCCGGACTACGATGTTCGCTGCTATGGCTTTCTTTTCCGCTCTGGTGAACTCCTTTTCTCCTGTGAGGCAGGACCAGAGCCTTACTCGTGACATACATCCTGCGTGAGCGAGCTCCGTCTGATTCTCGAAGTATTTGTTTAACGACGGATAAAGAGTTCCTTGCATTTTGTCCACGCTCACTGGACACACTCCGCAAAAAAAATGGCGTCTCTTTCTTCGCTGGTCATCTTCAATGCTTTTGAGATAACCTGAGCATCAGTAAGCGATATCTTTGATTTACCATTGATTTTGTCTGATGTTGCCTGTCTTGAAATCCCTAACTCTATAGCTAACTTGTTGACCTCAAGACCTCTTTCGACCATAAGACCTTTTAGTTTTGCGTAATTGGTCATCTTTAAACCTCCTTTACTTAGTGTCATGTCTTGCTTGACAATGCTAATGTACTTCTTTTCCGTTTCCTTGTCAAGCACAAATTTACACAGGTCAATGGAATATTGCAAAAATGTAATAATCAACCTATAATCAAAGTAAAGAAAGGGGAATAAAATGGAAGAACAAAGGCTGAAAAGATTAGGGGAATATATAAGGCTGCTTAGGGAATCCGAAGGGCTTTCTCAGGACGAGCTCGCAAAAAAGTCAGGCTTTTCTGGTCGACAAGCTATTAGTGCAATAGAAAAAGGGAAAAATAACATTTCAATCGAAAGACTTCCTGATCTTGCTCTGGCTCTTCATACGACACCGGGGAAGTTAATGGATGTACTGGTAGAAACTAACGAAGAATCAATTACTGACGGACTGTCTGCAGAAAGCATCTCAAAGCTGAAAAGCTATGCTGAATATTTAAGATCACAAGAAGGAACAAAATGACATCACCTAAGTGGGACGGAAAAAGATGGAGAATAAGAGTAATGCAAGAAGGAAGATCCTTTTCCTTCTCTTCTTCCGTTCCCGGTGTGAAAGGCCGTAAGGAAGTCCAACAGAAATATGACCAGTGGTTCTACGGTGAGGCTTCAGGATCCAAGACTGTCGGCCGTGTCGCTCAGGAGTTTCTGGAAGATGTAAAAGCTCGTCGTGGAGAGAACTCGGAAGCCTATTCTCAATACGAGCGTTACATAAGGCTCTACATAGCCCCTAGAATCGCTTCTGTGAAAATATGTAAAGTTACCCTCCGAGATTGGCAGAGCGTCATTAACGAAGCGTCAGGACGTCACAAGGCACTTTCAGAAAAAACTTTGAAAAACCTCCGAGGAATTATCAAGGGAATCATCAAGTTCGGTTATGAAGATTATCAGTGCGAGCTCCTCCGAGGGAATTTGTATATTCCGAAGGGCCATTCCCGGAAAGAAAAAGAGATCCTTCAGAAAGATGATGCCAGGAGGCTGCTCGAAGAGTCCGATTTATGGTATCATCCGCTCTTCTGCTTCCTGCTGCTGACAGGAATGAGACCGGGAGAAGCTCTCGGGCTTCAGGTCGACGATGTCAGGGGAAGCATCGTAACGATCAAGCGGTCCGTTAATGCTGCAGGTCAAATCACCGAGGGAAAGAACGAAAATGCTCGTCGTGTGGTCCCGATCGGGAATATGACCAGAGCGATCCTGGATAAAACCATTCAGAGAAACGATGAATATAAGCTGCACACGAAGTGGATCTTCTGCAGTCCTGATGGTTCAATGGGAAATCAGTCGACCATGAGAAACCACTGGGAGAAGCTGAAAAAGGAGCGGAATCTTCCGGGAACGGTTTATTCACTTCGACATACATTTATATCGATGATGAAGAATGTTCTCCCGGAGCAGAGTATCAAAGACATCGTCGGACATTCCGTCTCAATGACTACCTTCGAGACTTACGGACACTTTGTCGACGGAGATCAGCAGAGAGCAGCTGAGATCATCGACCTCACCTTTGGTCAAAATCTTGGTCAAAATGAGTCCACAACTGACGGACTCTGACATACCGAATACGTTGAAAGTCCACGTCTGGCGGTCATTTTGTTCACTGGTGAACAAATCTCAAGGAGTTCGATTCTCCTCATCTCCACCATTAAGAACCGCTCAACCGCAAGGGTTTTGCGGTTTTTTCATTTTTCTTTGGACAAATTTTGGTCAAATGTTATAATGAAATTGCATACTGATATCGGTTGAGTCCTCAACCGACTGGCCTCCCGAGCTGATAGCCCCCGGGAGGTTTTTTATGCTATAATGGAGCGACCTTATTTGAAGGATTCTTGCATCTTTCATTTTGTCAACATTCAAGCAAAAGAAAGCCCCCAGCCAATCGACTGAGGGTTTTCTTTTTTCGGGCATAAGAAAAACCCCTCCGACAAAAATCGAAGGGGCTTTTCAGGAGGGTTATTAACAATGAGATTAACTCATCTTTTTGTCTTTAAGTCCCAGCCCCCGAAGGAGCTGAGACCTTGAATAAGGGAAAAAGCACGACAAGTGTCTATTTCAAATAAGCTTTCGAACACCAGAGATCACCAGATATCTTTATCCAGTTTCCTGATTCTTCGACAGCTGTCACGATCGCACCGTTAAAGAGCCGGCCAACCTCATCGTAACCGGTACCGGGACCGGTACGCAGCGAGAGATAGGTATTCACTTTAACAGTATAGGAATGTCCTGAAGGAGCAGGTGTAGGCTCGGGATCAGGTGGAACAGGTTCGGGATCCGGTTCAG
>Ga0247609_10006977_pt1 | contig 10811 bp, 8 predicted proteins | sample 172DNAGHGlowgp2_FD_193487 | JGI IMG/M metagenome (GOLD analysis project Ga0247609, IMG submission 193487) | Sheep rumen microbial communities from Palmerston North, Manawatu-Wanganui, New Zealand - 1728 DNA GHGlow gp2 | ecosystem: Host-associated > Mammals > Digestive system > Stomach > Rumen ...
GAAAAATAGAAATAAATCCTGTGGTATCAGAAGTATATGAAGAATCAATTGGATATATTCGTTTAACATCATTTGATGAAAATACTTATGATAATTTTAAAGCAGAATATGATAAATTAATTGATGAATCAAAAGTTAAAGCATTAATAATTGATTTAAGAGATAATCCTGGCGGAGTGTTAGGAATATGTGCAAAGATTACAGATCTTATGATTCCAGAAGGTAAAATAGTTTATACAGTAGATAAAAAAGGAAAAGAAGAAGCATTATTCTCTGATGATACAAAAATAAAAATCCCACTTGTAGTATTAGTTAATGAAAATTCTGCAAGTGCTTCAGAAGTATTTACTGCTGCAATCAAAGATTATGGCGTAGGTACCATAATAGGAAAGAAAACTTTTGGTAAAGGTGTAATTCAAACTTTAAAATCACTAGGTGATGGTACTTATTTAAAAATAACAACAGCAGAGTATTTTTCTCCAAAAGGTAATAAGATTAATGGAGAAGGAGTAACACCTGATATAGAAGTTGATTTACCTGAAACAGTAAAAAATTCTTACTATGTAGAATTTGATGAAGATACACAACTTCAAAGAGCGATTGAAGAATTGAAAAGTAAAATGTAAAAATAAGGCTGTATGATTTTTATCATACAGCCTTTAATTTTAGATTATTATTTCTTTTTTGTTGATTTTGCTTTTGCTGATGTCTTTGCTTTCGTAGTTGCTTTTGATGCTGTTTTTGCTTTTTTTGTTGTTTTAGCTTTTGCAGTTGCTTTTTTGCTTGTGCTCCCAAATCCACCTTGTCTGGTTGCTTTAGAACTTAATTCTGCATCATTATCTACGATTAAGAAGTTTTGGAAATATGCTTGTCCTATAACATCATGTTTTTTAATTGTAATATCAAATGGGAAGAAATTATAAAAAGCATACATTATATTTCCATCATTTTCTTTGTTGCCATAGTAATCAGCATCAATTACTCCAATACTATTAGCTAAGATTAATCCTTTTTTAGCTGGATTAGAACTTCTATTAGCTAAAATTAAAACTTCATCTTCACCACAATATGCTTTAATACCTGTCTTAACCAAAGTTGGTTTATAATCTTCTGAAACATTACTTGCCTTAAAAACATTTTTTATATTTGCAAAAACACTCTTCCAAAAAGAAGGGATAACAGTATCTTCTGCAGCTTCAAAATCATAACCTGCTGAATTTTTAGTTTTTCTCATTGGCATGTGAATGTCTTTCTTTTCATATCCTTTACAAATTTCAAATCCTCTTTTTTTCTTCATCGAAAATCATTCCTTTCATTTAGATATATACGTATTCTATCACAAATTCTAGAATTTTCAAATTTTTAAGGAACTTTTTGTTTCTATCTTGGTCTAAATGATATACAATGGAATTTGGAGGGATTATATGCGTATGAATACTTTAAAACTTATTTTAGCGGGTATAATGATTGCTGGAGCTAGTGTAGTATATGTTGGACAAAATGGTGATACTCCTTTAAAACTTGCTCCCGGAGAAACAATACAAGAAACATTATATGAAGGAGTTGAGCAATCTGTGATAGGTAATAAAAAAGAAAAGATTGCATTTTCAAAGATGGCTGAAGTAGAAGTAACTTCACCAGAAGAAAACAATAGTGTTATTCCTACAAATGCAAGCTTTGATCTAAAATTTTCAGAAGACGTTTCGCAAGAATATGTTGAAAACGTTTTTGAAATCAAGCCACAAATTAATTTTACAGTTTCAAAAGTTTCACCTAAATATTATAGACTTACAACAGTTAATGGATTAAGAGAAGATGAGATTTATAACATTTTAGAAAAAACAACTGATGGAACTAAAAAGTGGGCTTTTCAAACAGAAAGAGTGTTTAAAGTAGAGTATACATATCCATCTGATGGACAATATATTACTGAAACTGGAACGCCTGAAATAAGATTTAATGGTGAAATTTCAAAAGATACTCCAATTTCAAAATATGTAAGAATTGAACCTAATATTGGTGGAAAATGGGAACAAAGTTATACATATAATTATAGATTTGAACTATCTGGACATTTTGATCCTTCAAAGACATACAAGATTACAGTTTTAAAAGGATTAAAAGATGTATATGGTAATGAATTAAAAGAAGATTATTCTTTTAGCTTTTCAATTGAAAATGTTGAGGATATTGCTGCTAATCTAACAATATTAAACAATTACAAACCAAATTCAAAAATAGATTTAAACCTAAATCTAAGTATGAACATGAATAAAGCACTTTCAATTAAAGAAGCTAAGTTAAAAATAATAGATTTAGGATCAAAAGAAGAGTTTGTTAAAGCACTTAAAGATGTTAAATATATTGAAAATGTTACAAAGTATTATGAGATGCCAGCTGTATATGAAAAAGATTTAAAGGATCAAATAACAGCTATTTATAACGAAGAAAAATCAAAGAATAGATATTATTACTATGATGAAATACCATTAGATACAAACCTTGTGATTTCAAATGAAGGATATTATTTATCATTACTAAATATTAATTCAAATGTAAGTACAGCCTTGTTCCAAGTAAATGAGTCAACAGCTACTACATCTGTTTTAGCAAATTGCAACTTTATGATTTTATATAAAGGCAAAGATGGTGCTAATAACAGTGTTGATGTATACGTTAATGATGAAAAACTAGGTACAACAAATGAAGAAGGATTTTTATATGTTGAAGGTTTTAATAAGATTATTAAAAATCTAAAAGAAGATGTAAACTTCGTTGAATTTAAAAATGGAAAAACAAATTACATTTGTGATATAACAGGATCTGTAAATAGAGCATATGAAGGAGAAAACTATTTAACTTCAAATGCTAAATTTAATAATGGATACATATATTTTGATAGAAATTCATACAAACCAGGTGAAACAGTACATATTTGGGGATATGCAAAGAATAGAAAAGTTGAATTAAAAGAAGCAACATTAAGAGTAACTTCTAATTGGGATGATGTACTTGTAGAAACTCCAGTTAAACTAGATGAAGTAGGCACTTTCTCTTATGAATATCAAATCTCAGATGTAAATAAAGAAAGTTATGTTTCTGTAGATTTACTAGTTGGAGATACATCATTATATTCAAGAAGTTTTAATGTTAAAGAATATGAATTAAAACAATATCAAATAGAAGTTACATCAGAAGCAACAAAATATTTAGATGGTGATACGGCAAAGATTAACGTTAGTGCTCAAACTTATGATGGAACACCACTTAAGAATACAGAGTTTTATTATTCAATAAATAACAAATACTATTACAATAACAATGCAAAAGAACAAAATGGAACAGTAGTTACAGATGAATTTGGCAAAGCTACAATTCAAGTACCTTTAGTTTTCAAAACAAAGAAAACAAATATTATGCCAGAAAATATAAGAGTAACTATTTTGAATTCTCTAATTGATGGCGAACAAGAAGTAGTCAACTTTACTGTTTATCCATACAAACATTATGCAGATGGAACTGCAAAATATATTGTTGATGAAGGTAAATATTATCTATCATTTGATGAGTATTTATCATTAGACAATAAAGTTCCAGCAAATGATAGTATAAAGGTTGTTGCAAAAGCATATAAGACGGTTAGAACTGTAACAGGACAAAAATATAATAAATACTTAAAAGAAATGGTAGATGTTGTAGACTATAAAGAAGTTGCTCAAACACAATATGATAAAACATTTACAATAAGCATGAAAGATGGCAAGGGCACTTATGATCTACCAAACTATAGCAAAGATAAAAATTGTTATTACAGATTTTATGCATATTTAATAACAGATACTGGAAAAGAATTAGGATTAAACTATAGTGCTCAAATATATTCATATTCTTATAAAACAATTTTTGATGAAGTAGAGTATGAAGAAGTAGAGTATGTAGATCCAATAATAAATCCAGAACTTACATATAGACTTGTAAACGAGAAAAATAACAGGTTAAAAGTTGGCGATGAAGTTAAATTCTACTTACAAGATGATGATGGTAAGAGATTGAATGATTACTCAAAATTTGAGTTTTATACTCTAGTTGTATCTGCTGAAGGAAATGTTATAGTTAAACACAAAGGTGAAGCACCTCATTTTGTGTTTAATGATAAAATGGGTGCAAACTGTGCGGTATATACCTTAATGTATGATACATTAAAAACATATTCACCTTCTGCAAATGCTAGTATATATTATTCTTACTATACTACTTCGAATTTATGGTATCCAAGTTCAAATACAATAAATCTATGCGAAGATGAAATATCATTAAATTTAGATATTACATTTAGCAAAGAAGTATATGAACCACGTGATGAAGCAACTATAAAAATCAAAGTAACAGATAAAAATGGTAAAGGTGTTAAGGCGGGAGTAAATCTTTCTGCAGTAGATACAGCATTCATAGATGCTAATGGTAATGTTGATGCAAATATTATTAGTAGCTTATACAATAGATACTATATTGCATCTTCAAATAGTGGATTAAAAACATACTCAAGAGATGCAACAGATTCTGTAAATAGTATGGCAAAAACTTTATCAGCTTCAGGTGCTATGGTAGAAGAAGCAAGTATGGCTATGGCTGATGAAGCAGGTGGTGCTGATTCAGAAGCAACTTTAAGAGATGATTTAAGAGTTACTGCATTTTTTGAAAGTATAGTTACAGACGATAATGGAATAGCTACAATAACAATTCCATTCCCAGATAACATCACAGAATGGACAATAAAAGCAGAAGCTATTTCAAAAGATTTTAAAGCAAAGAGCGATGAAAAGAAGATTAAAGTAAGTAAAGATTTCTTTGTAAATTTAAATCATAATGATAAATATTTAGTTGGAGAAAAATTTGCATTTAATGTTAAAAGTTTTTCAAAAGAATACACAGGTAAAACTGCAAATATTCAAGTATCTATTTTGGATGCAAATGATAAAGTAATTGAGCAAAGACAATTAACAAGTAAGGCAGGAGAAGTATTATCATACAAAGTATCAAAACCTATCACAACTGCTGGAACATATAAGATAAAAGTTACAGCTTCATGTGAAGGAGTTAAAGATGCTATTTTAGATGAAATAGAAATAGTAAATAGTCTATTAGATACAAATATTAGAGAAGACTTAATAGTTAAAGTTGGAGATAGAATTGCAATAGTATCTCCAAAAGGATACTTATATATCTTAAATGAAGATGTAGCAAAAATCTTACCAACGCTATTTAGTTTAGATTTCTTATATGGTGAAAACAGAAATGACTCTACATTACTTAGAAAAGAAGCTTCTAGAATCCTAAGTGATTTATACAATGGTAAAGAATTTGAGTATAAACCAAGTTACAACTACGAATTAGAAAACGATGAAAACTTATTCAAAGTAATGAAAAATGGTTCTCAAGATGTAAGATTTGCTCTTAAGATGATGGCAACACACGCAATAAGCATAAATGATAATAAGATATTTGATAAAGTCGAAGTAAGACTAGGTGAATATGCAAAACTATGGGCAAAAGCATCATGCGATAAGATATCACTTAGAGAATTAAGAACAGCTAAAAATGAATTTATTTTAGATACATCTAGACATACAAAAGAAGATGCATTGTATTTAGCTTTAGCATTTGCTGAAATAGGATCTTATGATGAAGCATATGAAATCTATAATAAGATTAAAGATGATATCAAAGAAACAGAACAAAATGAATTTGAATTAAAAGTAATCTTGGCAATCAAATTAAATGATAAAGATTTAGAAGAATTATATAATGAATATTTAAAGAAAGAATTACTTCCAGAAAATGAAAACTTTGTAAAACTATACTATGTTCAAAATGCTCTTTCAAAGAACTTCACAAAAGGTGAGATGACATTAAGAATAAATGGAGTAGAAGAAGTAGTAGAAGTAAGAAATATTGGTTTAACAAGAAAACTAATTAAAGGCAAAGATCAAATTGAAGTAGTTAAGATGACAGATAATCTAAAGTTTATGATTGAACAATATAAGCCAGTAGATTTCAAAGATGTACCTAGAAACAATTATATTATTTCTAAAACATATTCTAAGAAAAATCCTAATTTAGGAGATTTGGTAGAAGTAACAATTACATTAGATAATGTTAAGTTGTATAACGATGGAAAATATAGTATGAAACTAGAAGATGCAATTCCAAATAATATGACATTTGTTGAATACTTATATGGAACTGGAACAAATGGATACCTAAGTCGTCAAGATGGACAAAAACTTACAATCAATACATGGAATCCATATAATCCTAAATGGAACCCATCAGCAACTAAATCTTATATTAAATACCAAGTAAGAGTTACAAATGATGGTGAGCAATATGAACCAGGAACAATCTTAGAAAAATATGATAACAAAATACTAGATGGTATTAGATAACAAAAAAAGGGGGGCGATGATAAATCATCGTCCCTATTTTTATTATTAACTTTTAATCATCATTTTGAAAACTATTTTTAAACCAATCCATAATTAGTGCGGCGATGACTGCATGTGCAAATACAACAATACTCTTTTGTATTAAAGTAGAACCTATAGAATATAACTCAACTTGATTTAAAAAAGTTTGATTGTACATAATCAAAGTAATACCAATAACACAACTTGATACTACAAAAGCACTTGCAAAAAAGATAAGCTTCTTAGAAAAGTTATTAATAGAATTCAAGGTTTTAAAAATCTTATCCATAGTAATCATCCCCTTCACAATTACATTTTCATCTTTAGTAAGAAATCACCTTCAAGTGATTTAACATAATTATACTACATAATGAGCTAAAAATCAACAAAAATAAGCCTAAAAGCCTTGCTATTAGTGACTTTTTGACCAAAAAGACTACGGAAAAGCGGAATTGACTTATGTAAATTTTTTATAGCTTAAAAATGGCTGAAAATACTAAAAAATCAGCAAAACTTAGGGAAATACAGGTTTTTACAAGTTTGACAAAAAAATACCACTTTGCTATAATTTTACCGAAATTTACAAGGAGGATGTTATTATGACATGTTACGAAGACCTAGTCTACAGAGGCTTAATCAAGGATATGACAAGCAATGAAGACTTTATAGATAAATTAAACAAAGGTGGTATGACTTTCTATATAGGAACTGATCCAACAGCGGATTCGCTACATATAGGCCATTTATCAAGCTTTTTGATTTGTGAAAGACTTGCAAAATATGGTCATCATCCAATCGTACTAGTTGGTGGTGCAACTGGCTTAATCGGAGATCCTAGAGAAACAGCTGAAAGAGATGAATCTCAAAAGGAAGTTATTGCAAAAAACGTTGAAGGCCTTAAAAACCAACTTGCTAAGTACTTTCCAGATTGTGAGATGGTGAATAACTTAGATTGGACAGAAAATATCACTTTGATAGACTTTTTAAGAGATGTAGGAAAATACTTCAATGTTTCTTATATGATAAATAAAGACATCATTAAAAGAAGATTAGAAGAAGGTATTTCTTACTGTGAGTTTTCATACCAATTGCTTCAAGCATATGATTTCTTATGGTTATACAAGAATAAGAACTGTGTTATGGAAGTAGCTGGACAAGATCAATGGGGAAATATTACTTCAGGTGTTGAATTAATTAAAAAGGTATTAGGAAAAGAAGCTTATGCTTTCACAATGCCATTAGTTACAACAAAATCAGGTGTTAAATTTGGTAAATCAGAAGGAAATGCATTATGGCTTGATAAAGAAAAAACTTCTCCATATGAAATGTACCAATACTTAGTTAATTCAGATGATGAAATGGTAATTCCATATATCAAGAGATTTACTTTCTTAGAAAAAGAAGAAATAGATAAATTAGAAGAAAGTGTTAGAACTGAACCAGAAAAAAGAGAAGCGGGCAAACGTCTAGCATTTGAAGTTGTTAAATATTTACATGGCGAAGAAGAAGCTATAAAAGCAAGAGAAACATCTGAGAAATTATTCTCTGGTGAATTACTTGCTGAGAATATGCCAACTATTGAAATTTCTGGTGAAAACAAAGGAATTTTAGATATTATGGTTGCTGCAGAAATCGCACCTTCTAAATCAGAAGCAAGAAGACTAGTACAACAAGGCGGAGTTACATTAGACGGTGAAAAGGTTACAGACATAAATATGCAAGTAGATAAGACAAGTTTTACATTAGCGAAAGGTAAGAAAAAAATAGTAAAAATTGAGATTAAATAGTATTGATTTTTACTAGCTTATGTGCTAAACTACCTCTCGTAGATTTAAAAAGAAGAAGGAGGTGCTACGTCACATGCCAAATATTAAATCAGCTATCAAAAGAGTTAACACAAGCAAAGCAAGAACTCTAGAAAATACAATGGTTAAATCTGAATACAAAACAGCAGTTAAGAACTTCCTTCAATCAGTTGAAGCAGGAGATAAAGAAAAGGCTTTAGCACAATACAAAATTGCAGTTAAAGCTGTAGAAAAAGCTGCTAAAAAAGATGTTATCAAAGATAACACATGTTCTAGAAAAAAATCACAACTTGATAAAGCTCTTAACAAATTAAAATAAGAATTCTTTCTTAAATTTTTATTGTAAATTTGGAAGGAGGGATATCTTAAGATGGGAGTTAAAGTTAGAGAAAATGAAACTTTAGAGAATGCTCTAAAGAGATTTAAAAGAGATTGCGCACGTTCTGGTGTTTTACAAGAAGTTAGAAAAAGAGAGCACTATGAAAAACCAAGCGTAAAAAGAAAGAAAAAATCAGAGGCCGCTAGAAAAAGAAAATTCTAATATCTAGCATTTATATAAATTCTTGATTTTATATGTTGCTACGAATTAGATTCGTAGCAACTTTTTTATTAGTAAAAGGAGAGAGTATTATGAGTTTAAAAGAAAAATTAATGGAAGATTTAAAAGATGCAATGAAGAATCACAATGAAGTAAAGAAAAATACTGTTACAATGATTAGAGCTTCAATAAAACAAATTGAAGTAGATAAACGAGTTGAATTAGAAGATAATGAAATCATTGATATCATTTCTAAAGAAGCTAAAAAAAGAAAAGATGCTCTTGCTGAATTTGAAAAAGCAGGAAGAGAAGATCTAATTGCTCAAACAAATGAAGAGTTACTTATTATCAAAGAATATTTACCAGAAGAATTATCTATAGAAGAACTTACTTCCATAATAGAAGAAACAATCAAAGAAGTTGGCGCTGAAACAATGAAAGATATGGGTAAAGTAATGCAAGCTGTTAAAGCAAAAACAGCAGGTAGAGCAGATGGTAAAACAATAAATGAAATTGTTAAATCAAAATTATCTTAATTTGGGGGCACAATGAAATTAACATTAAAATCAAAACAACATTATGGTACTAATACTGAAGAAATAAATGAAGAATTTGAATGTGAAGTAGAGAAAACAATAGATGATAATAATAAAGAAATAATTAAAATCAATTTTGAAAATGGATACATTCAAATAGAAGAAGAAAAGATTATACATGAACGTGGAGAAAACAAATTAGTAATAGAAAAAGACAATACTTATGAAGTAGATTATGATACTGCACATGGAATGATAGTATTAGATCTTACAGGTATTGAAGTTGTAAAATATGAAAACCATACGGGACTCATAGCTTCAGCAAAATACGAAATTAAAATGGTTGGAATTGAATCATATTTAAATGAAATAGAAGTATATATTTCGTAGTTTTTTATAAATGATATTTAATAAATGTGTATATTCCGTAGAGACGAGCTATTAGCTCGTCTTTTTGTTACTTCATTATTACTCGAAAGTTACGCCAGCGTTACACTTTACATAATTTTTTTACAAATTTCAAACATTTGAAACGCTGAAATGCATAGTTCCGCAAATCAAATGTAAAAAGAATGTAAAATGGGTAAATGATTTATTAAACAAATTGACTTGCATTCTAGTAGGAGTAAAATTTGATTGTACAAAGCGAAGAAATCATGATTTCAAGTGTCATGAATTCATTGGTTTGGATTAAGTTAGATTAAAGAGAGTAGAAGAAGAGAGGAAAAGATCTAACTTAATTAATCAAGTTTTCCTTTCGAACATTTTTTTATTTTTACAAGGAGGAAATATTCTTATGAAGAGAATAGTATCATTATTACTAGCTGTATCAATGGTATTAAGCATTTGCGCTACAGTATTTGCTGCTACAACATATCCAGATTTAGTTGGCAACAACGCAAAATTTGCTGCTGCTGTTGATGCACTTACAGAGTTAAAAGTTGTTAATGGTTTCCCAGATGGCGAATTCAAACCAGGAAACGAATTAACAAGAGCAGAATTAGCTAAAATGTTAGTTATCTGCATGGGTCTTGGAGATCAAGTTGAAGCTTTATCTGCAAGAACAGTATTTTCTGATGTTCCAGCTACTCACTGGGCTGCTGGTTACATCAACGCTGCTGCACAAAGCAAGATAATCATTGGTTATCCTGATGGAACATTCCAACCAGAAAAGAATGTTACATATGCAGAAGCTTTCACAATGGCATTAAGAGCTTTAGGTTATGGTAACGTTGTTGAAGCTGAAGGAACATGGCCAACAGCTTACATGCTAAAAGCAGTTGAATTAGAATTAACAGATGATATGGAAGGTGTTACAGCTAGTGCTGCTGCTTTAAGAGGTAACACAGCTATACTTCTATGGAACATGTTAAGAACTCCAATGTGGAGAATCACAGAAGAGTCTGAGACAAACGGTATGACATTATCTGACAGAAATGGCAGAATTATGTTAAACGTTAAATTC
>Ga0247609_10006980_pt1 | contig 10809 bp, 10 predicted proteins | sample 172DNAGHGlowgp2_FD_193487 | JGI IMG/M metagenome (GOLD analysis project Ga0247609, IMG submission 193487) | Sheep rumen microbial communities from Palmerston North, Manawatu-Wanganui, New Zealand - 1728 DNA GHGlow gp2 | ecosystem: Host-associated > Mammals > Digestive system > Stomach > Rumen ...
GCTTCGATGGGTCCGCCGCCCAGACATTCCTCACCCCGATAGAGGACACACCATTGACCAGGCGTCACGGCCCGCTGAGGCTCTCTGAAACGCACGAATGTGCCTTCTTCCCTAAGCTCCACTTCTACGTCCTGATCCGGCTGCCGGTACCGGAATTTAGCTGTGCATGCAAATCGCTTCGGCAGCGTCTCCCGAGGGATCACGTTGAGCTTGTCAACCGTCAGGGACAAAGAAAAGAGTTCCTCGTGCTCCCCTTGCTGAACGATCAGCAGATTCCGTTTCAGGTCCTTGCCGATGACGAACCAGCTTTCCCCGCTGCCGTCGCTCCGACCCCCGATGCCAAGGCCCCGGCGCTGACCCAGGGTGTAGTACATGAGGCCGTCATGGCGGCCGATCTTTCTGCCGTGCTCGTCTACCATGTCTCCGGGCGTGGCGGGGAGATAGCTACTGAGAAACTTTTTGAAGTTCCGCTCGCCGATGAAACAGATGCCGGTGGAATCCTTCTTCTCGGCCACGGGCAGACCCTGCTTTCTTGCCAGGTTCCGGACCTCCTTCTTCTGCAGGTCCCCGATAGGGAACATGGCTCGGCTCAACTGCTCGTTGGTCAGGCCCGCCAGAAAGTAGGTCTGATCTTTTCCCCCGTCCAGGCCCTTTAAAAGATGCACCCCCGTCTCGTCCCGTGAAAGGCGCGCGTAATGACCTGTGGCCAGAAAGTCGGCCCCGGATTTCATGGCAAAGTCCAGAAAAGCTTTGAACTTGATCTCCGTGTTGCAGAGGATATCCGGATTAGGCGTACGACCAGCGGAGTATTCTGCCAGAAAATATGAAAAGACCCGTTCCTGATACTCTTTCGTGAAGTTGACCGTATAGTAAGGGATATCCAAGGCTTCGCTGACCCGGCGCACGTCCTCATAGTCCTCTTCGGCGGGGCAAGCGCCGTCCGGCTCTTCCCAGTTGCGCATGAACACGCCGGTCACTTCATACCCCTGCTCCTTTAAAAGCAGAGCCGCCACGGCGCTGTCCACGCCCCCGGACATGCCCACGATCACGCTTTTCTTTTCCCTTGTATCCGTCATATAAAACGACCTTCCTGTGCTATATGGAAAGTATATCACAGGAAGGCGCTAAAATCAATTCTGCCGCGCTAAGTCGGCATTACCCTCAGACACCGCAGGTCCGTCCGATGTTCCCCGACCCGCCGCAGCCGCAGCCGCAGCCCATGTTGTCATCGTTTCCGCAATAGCGGGACAGGAGCAGCAGCCAGATCAGCGTGTCGCAGCTGGCGCAGCCGCCGTTGCCGCCTTCACCCAAAATGAGCAGAAGGACCAGGATCCACATCATGTTATTGTTGCCGAAGTTCATGCTTCCTACCTCCTTTTTTCAGGCGTCAGGATACGCCCGTATATTTCATAGTACGTTCTTTCGCTCCGTTTTGTGCCAGGTTTGAAAAGCGCCCTTTTCCTTGACAAATCGGTTCGGCCGCATATAATGGAAAGGAAATACTGTGCCCAGCGGAAGAAGGAGGGCAAAACATGAGCGAATTGACGATGGATAAACTGGTTTCCCTGTGCAAAGGCAGAGGGTTCATATTTGCAGGCAGTGAAATCTACGGCGGCCTTGCCAACACCTGGGACTACGGTCCTCTGGGCGTGGAGCTGAAGAACAACATCAAGAAAGCCTGGTGGAAGAAGTTCGTTCAGGAGAGCCCCTACAACGTGGGCCTGGACGCCGCCATTTTGATGAACCCCCAGACCTGGCAGGCTTCCGGCCATTTGGGCGGCTTTGCCGACCCTCTCATGGACTGCCGGGAGTGCAAGGAGCGCTTTCGGGCCGACAAACTCATCGAGGACTGGTCCAGCGAGCATGGCGTGGCCCTTGCTAAGCCCCTGGACGCCTTCAGCCAGGCGGAGATGAAGGATTTCATCGAGACCAACAACATCCCCTGCCCCTCCTGCGGCAAACACAACTTCACGGATATCCGGCAGTTCAACCTGATGTTCAAGACCTTCCAGGGCGTCACCGAGGACGCGAAGAACACCGTGTACCTGCGGCCCGAAACGGCCCAGGGCATCTTCGTGAACTTCGCCAACGTTCAGCGGACCACCCGCAAGAAGCTCCCCTTCGGCATCGGCCAGATCGGCAAGTCCTTCCGCAACGAGATCACCCCGGGCAACTTTATCTTCCGGGTCCGTGAGTTCGAGCAGATGGAGCTGGAGTTCTTCTGCGAACCGGGGACCGATTTGAAGTGGTTTGACTACTGGCGTGCCTATTGCCACAACTTTCTTCTTTCTCTGGGCATCAAGGACGAGAATCTACGGCTCAGGGACCATGACCCCGAGGAGCTGGTGTTCTATTCGAAGGCCACCACGGACTTCGAGTTTCTCTTCCCCTTCGGCTGGGGCGAGCTTTGGGGCGTGGCGGATCGGACGGATTACGACCTGACCCAGCACATCAACGCCTCCGGCAAGGACTTGAGCTACTTCGACACTGAGAAAAGCACCCGCTACATTCCCTACGTCATCGAACCGTCCCTGGGCGTGGAGCGCACGTTCCTGGCGGTGATGTGCAACGCCTACGAGGAGCAAGAGCTGGATAAAGGCGACACCCGTGTGGTGCTGCATCTGCACCCCGCTTTGGCCCCCTTCAAGGCCGCCGTGCTGCCGCTGAGCAAAAAGCTGGGCGAACAGGCATCCGCCATCCATGCTGAGCTTTCCAAGTACTTCCCCGTGGATTACGATGAAACCGGCTCCATCGGCAAGCGGTATCGCCGGGAAGACGAGATCGGCACCCCTATGTGCATCACCTACGACTTCGATTCCGAAGCCGACGGCTGTGTCACCGTGCGGGATCGGGACACCATGGAGCAGGTCCGCCTGCCCATTGCCGAACTCAAGGGGTATATTGAGAGCAAGCTGGCCTTTTGAGCAGTGAACGAACACCGTGCCCGCCCCCTGCAGGGCGGGCATGTTTTGAAAGGATGATCTATGGATTTTTTGGAACTGGTATGGGACGTTTTCTATGAGGATTGCCTGATCCTCTTTCCCATCCTGTTTTTGACATTCTTCTTTATAGAGTATCTGGAGCACCGAGCCGGAGAAAAGTTTCTCCGCCGGGTGGAACGGGCGGAAAAGGCAGGCCCCCTCTGGGGGGCTCTCATCGGCCTGGTGCCTCAATGCGGATTCAGCGTGTCCTGCGCCCACCTGTTCAACGGCGGCATCGTCACTGCTGGTACTCTCATCGCCGTATTTCTCTCTACCTCCGACGAAGCGCTGCCCGTGCTTCTGTCCCACCGAAGCGCTCTGCCCGTCATCTGGAAACTGCTTCTGGTGAAGGTGGTCCTGGCCATCATCGTCGGGTACGCCGTGGACACCCTATGGAAACGGGAAAAGCAGCATGAGAGCTTCGCTAAAAAGAACATCGAGCACGAATGCCACATCCGGGAGAGTTCCATCGGAGAGCTTCTTTGGGAGGCCTTCAAACGCACGCTGGAGGTCTGGGCAGCCCTGTTCGTCGTTTCCATCCTGCTGACCTTCATCATGGATCGGGTCCCTAAGGAGAGCATCCAGAGGTTCCTGCTCAACGGCTTTTTTCAGCCCTTCCTGGCCGCCCTGTTTGGGTTCATCCCCAACTGCGCCGTGTCTGTGGTGCTGGTGGAGCTGTACCTATCCGATCTCATCAGCTTCGGCGCAGTGGTGGCAGGGCTTTCCTCGGCAGCGGGTCTGGGCATACTCGCGCTTTTGCGGGGCAAGCGGGGCGTGAAGACCTATGCCGCCATTCTGGCCATTTGCTATCTGGCCTCCTCTCTGGCCGGTACTTTGATCCAGCTTTTGGATTGATATGGAAATCACGGGCATTGTCGACAGGATCATATTCCGAAACGCGGAGAACGGATACACAGTCCTCTCCCTGCGTACGGATTCCGAGGAGGGTTTCACAACCCTCTGCGGCACGATGCCCCTTGCCTCCCCCGGCGAACAGCTCCGAGCGGAGGGAACTGTCAAGTTTCATCCGAAATACGGTCAGCAGTTTCTGGTGACCCATGTCGAGACCTTGGCTCCCTCCACGCAATCGGCCATTGAAAACTATCTGGCGGGCGGTACCGTCAAGGGGATCGGCCCCGCCATGGCCCGGCTTATCGTGAACCGCTTTGGCATGGATACCCTTCAGATTATGGAGAAGCAGCCGGAGCGTCTGCTGGAGATATCCGGCATCGGCCGCAAAAAGCTGGAGATGATCGTCGGTTCATTCAACGAAAACCGTTCCATGCGGGACATTCTCATGGCCCTTGCCCCCTATGGTATCACCGTGAACCAGGCCTACCGCATGTATAAGACCTACGGAGACCTTGCCCTTGCCAAAGTACAGGAGAATCCCTATCAGCTTATTGACGATATCGACGGCATCGGCTTTATGACCGCCGACGCCATCGCCCAGCGGGTGGCCGGTTTCGAGACCAACTCCGCCGCACGCCTGTTTGCAGGCATCAAGTATGCCCTGCAGGACGCCAAGAACGAGTATGGCCATACCTATCTGCCCCAGGACAAGCTGATCGTCAAGGCCTGCGGCCTGCTGAACGTGGAATCCGAGCTCCTTTCCGACGCCGTGGACGCCATGATTGCGGAAGGCTCCCTGATAGAGCAGTTCGTGGGCGAGCAGCGGGGCATCTTCCTCCCCTACATCGCCCGCATGGAGTCCGGCATCGCGCAGAAGCTCATTCAGCTCTCTGAGCCGCCGGTAGCAAATCCATTCTGGGACGTGGCGCAATATGAACGGGACCTGGGGCTTACCCTGTCAGAAAGCCAGCGCACAGCGGTGACCCAAGCTTTGGACGCAGGCGTCATGATCATCACCGGCGGGCCGGGCACCGGCAAGACCACCATCATCCGCTGCATCACCCACGCCTTTTCCGGCATGGGCATGACCTTCGCATTGGCCGCCCCCACCGGGCGCGCCGCCAAGCGCATGACGGAGGCCACAGGATCGGACGCCAAGACCATCCATCGGCTCCTTGAATACAATCCTCAGGGTGGCTTCGTCCGCAACAAGGACAATCCTTTGGTCTATGATCTTATCATCGTGGATGAGATGAGCATGGTGGACGTACCGCTGATGCACGCTCTTTTGAACGCCTTGCCCCGGGGTACCCGGCTCCTGCTGGTGGGCGACGCGGATCAACTGCCGCCCGTAGGCTGCGGGGACGTGCTTCGAGACTGCATGGACAGCGGTCGGCTCCCTGTCATCCGGCTCACGGAAATCTTCCGGCAGGCAGCACAAAGCCGCATCATCACCAACGCTCACCGGATCAATCAGGGTCAGATGCCCATCCTGAGCAGTGAGGAATCCGACTTTATCTATGAGGAGATCCTGCCCCCCGAGCGCATATTGAACCGGGTCAAGGAGCTTTGCCAACGGGAGTGCGCCCGATTGGGCACCTCGGAACCTCTCATGGACGTACAGGTCCTGGCCCCCATGAAGAAGGGTATACTGGGCGTGGAGAACCTGAACCGGGTGCTCCAGGCCGCCATGAACCCCGCCGCCCCGGACAAGCCGGAACATTCCTTCGGCGAAACCCTGTTCCGTCAAGGCGACAAGATCATGCAGATCAAAAACGATTATAAGATTTCCTGGTTTCGGCAAGATGACAGCGGCCTCATGCAGGAAGGTGCCGGCGTCTTCAACGGCGATTTAGGGACTCTCTATCGGCTGGATACGGCCAATCGTATCATGCACATCCTCTTCGACGACGGGCGGCTGGCTGAATATACCTTCACGCAAAGCGACGAGCTGGACCTGGCCTACTGCATCAGCATCCACAAGAGCCAGGGCAGCGAATTTCCCACGGTACTGCTGCCCCTTGCCGGCGGCCCCGGCATGCTGCTGAACCGGAATCTGTTATATACCGCCGTCACCCGGGCTAAGGGCCTTGTCTATTGTCTCGGCCATCGGGACACCGTGGCGCGCATGGTCCGCACGGTCCAATCCCGCCGTCGATTTACCTCCCTGTCCGTCCGGCTGCAGGAGCTGTGAGGTTATGAACCGGATCAAGGATCTCCTAATATCCCTGGCGGCCCCGCCGCCCCATCGCTGTTTCCTGTGCGAGCGGGAATTCCCGATGAGCGAGGACGGCCTCTGCGACGAATGCCGCCGAACGCTGAAGCTGGCCATCTCCCCTGCCCCGCCGGAAGGGCTGGACGGGCTCACTGCCGGGCTCCGCTACTGCGATGAACTGGGCACCATATTCTATCGTTTCAAAACCGGAGAGCGACGGGACTACACGCCCTTTCTCGCTCAATTTATCTCCATCCCGGAGGAATGGCGTGCCGAGATGCTGGTGCCTGTACCGTTACACTGGCTGCGGGAGTATAGGAGAACCTACAATCAAAGCTTTCTTTTGTCCGAATATGTTTCCTCCCGGTATGGCATCCCCATCTGCCGGGAGCTGCTGGTACGCACCCGCCGCACGCCCCAGCAAAAGTTTCAGAAGGGAACACAGCGCCGCAATAATCTGAAGGGTGCTTTTCAGGCGGCGCCCGAATGCCAGGGCCGATCCATCGTATTGATCGACGACGTGGTCACCTCCGGTACCACCCTCTCCGAATGTGCCAAAGCATTGAAAAAGGCCGGTGCAAAACATGTTTACGCGGCCTGCGTTGCTTGTACGGAAAGGTAGGATCAGGTTTCTTCCCTTTCGTGCAGATATTTCTCCCGAGTTGCCAGGCCGCCGCGGATATGCCGCTCGGCTTTGTTTGTATCCAGGACGCGTCTAACTTCGGCATACAGGGTGGGATCGGCCCGCTTCAGCCGTCCCGTGACCAGCTTGTGGACCGTAGACTTGGAAGTTCCGAAAATGCGGGCGGTTTCCCGCACCGTGGCCCCGTTCTGAACCATGTATCGACCGTACAAACAGGATTGTTCCTTTCGATCTTGCTTCATGCGCTCCCTCGCTCCCCTGACCTTTGCTCCACTTTATGCGGTCTAAGAGGAGGGTATGCGCGTTAAAATTGATCGATATTCACCTTCTGCACGTTGTCAGCCGAAACAGCATCCAAATACCGTCGGGCGATGTTCAAAAAGCCGGTGTCCTCGTCGCTGACGAAGTAGGATACCGTGTTAGGGGCGTCGGTTTCTGCCAGATTGAAATCCTTTTTGAGGCCGAAGGAGAGAGCCTTTCCCACGTTGATGAAAGTGACGTCTGGCATGTACTGTTCCAGGGTATCGGCGAGGAAGGGATAATGTGTGCAGCCCATGATGACGGTGTCCACGCCTGTATCTTTGAACGCGGAGAGATATCGTTCCACCGTCATCTTCGTGATGGGATCATCCGGCGCGAAGCCGTTCTCGATCAGCGGCACGAACAGAGGGCACTCCACGCCCCACGTCTTAGCCTCGGGGCACAGTTCCCGTATCCGGCGCTCGTAGGCGTGGGAATTGACGGTGGCGCGGGTGCCGATGACGCCGATGCACTTCGATTGGGAAGATTGCAGCGCAGCCTGGCAGCCGGCGTCGATCACCCCGACGATGGGCAGGGAAAAGCTCTTCTGCAGAGCAGGCAGACAGTTGGTACTCACCGTGCCGCAGGCGATCAAGATGGCCTGCACGCCCTGAGACAGCAAGAAACGCACGTCCTGCTCAGCGTAGCGGGTGATGGTCTCCACCGTGCGGGAGCCGTATGGGACCCGGGCCGTGTCACCGAAATAGACCACGTCCAGGCCGGAATTATATTTGCAAACTTCGTTGAGGACGGTGAGACCGCCCAGGCCGCTGTCGAATACGCCCAATCGTTTCAGGGTGCCCATGAAAGATCCTCTTATTTACTCCCAGTCTATGAGGCCCGCGCTCTCCAAATACGCTTCGCTGTACTCCATATAATCTTCCACGAATCGCATGGCATACATCTTCTGCTCGGGAAACGCTTCCTGGAGCTTCTTCATCATGTATTCGAAGGCCTGGTCGTCGTCGTAGACGGCGCCGTCGTTCACACCGGTCTCCGCCATGAACGATTCGTCCAGATCCATCACCGCATCCAGCATCTTTCCAAACACGTCCTTGGGCAGGATGTTGAAATCCCCCTGGGCAGCGAACTTTTCCGCGATATACGCTCTTGCGTCGACCTTGCTGTACTCTTCCATTTTGAGCCTCCTGCAATTTGCTTTATGGTGTAGTATACCATCTTGTAGCCCTGCCGTCCATAATCCGTCTATGAATTTTTCGTTTCCAAAGAAAAGTTCACGGCAGTTTCACTTGCTAAACGTTGGTTCTTTCGATACACTGTTTGTATGAAAATCTTTCTTTCCATTCTTTTATGCCTGGCCATGCTCACAGGCTGCACCCCTGCCCCCGATGTGGGCATGGATATCTACACCTTCTCCATTGGGAAGGCGGATTGTTCGCTGCTTTCTTTCGACGGAATCAACGTGCTCATCGACACGGGCGAAGAGGACGACGGAAACGATATCCTCCGGGAGCTCGACAAACTCCAGGTGAAGAAGCTGGATCTGGTGATTTTGACCCATTTCGACAGAGATCACATCGGTGGTTTCAAAGATCTGAGCGCGAATATCCCCATCGAGAAAGTAGTCCTGCCAGACTACATGCGGGAAAGCGACTTCTATGAAATCATGGAATCGTCCATCCAGGATCGCGACATCCCCGTCGAGCGACTGTCCGCCGACGCAGCATTCGATCTGGGAAGAGCTTCCTTCACCGTCTGGGTCTCCACCCAGACCTACGATCCTGAGAAGGCGAACGACAACGCCATGTCCCTCGTCACCGCCGTCACCTACGGACAGACACGCCTGGTGTTCATGGCGGATGCAGAGGGCGGCTGGTTCAAAGACCTTTGTTACAAGGGCTATGAGCTGGGCTGCGACGTGATCAAGATGCCCTGTCACGGCAAGTGGAACAAGAACATTCCGGCCATGCTGGCCTTGTCCCTGCCCCAGTTTGCTATCGTCACGGACTCGGAAAAAAATCCGGCTGCGTTGAAGACCCTCGACGCCCTCACCGCCATGGACATCACCACCCTTCGAACCATTGACGGGGACGTGCATCTGTTCACCGACGGTCAGAAGGTGACTGTTCGCTAAATACAATTATCGTAGAGAAAAGGTGGCGGTCACTCGACCGTCACCTTTTGTATGTCCTTATTTCTTGCCTCTGCGCACGATCTCGATGGGCGGTTCTTCCTGCTCAGACGGTTCCTCCTCCAAAGGCTCTTCTTCGTCGGGCTTCTTGGCGTAGCGTCCCTCATCGTAGGATTCCTCCGCCTCGGGGACCGTCAGGATATCCTCCTCGTCCTCATCATCCTCGAAATACTTGATCCGGGCCTTGTTCTTTCCCCGCCGCACGATCATGAGCGTGAGTACCACGCAGATGAGGAGCGCCACCACGATGAACAGGCCAAACACGATATAGGCCAAAATATCGCTGTCGCCGTTGTTGTTCTCCGGTGCGGGGCTCGTGCCGGGGGCCGGCGTGGTCTCTGTAACCGGGAAACGGGGCTCGTCAGTGGAAACAGCCGCAGGCGGCTGGCTGTTCGCCGGCGCGCTGGTGAAAGGAGGAATGGTGGTGGGAACGCTTTGGCCCGTGATCCGGCCCAGGTTCATGGTACCGCCCGTATAGCCCCGCTGGCTGCCGGTGCTGGAGGTGACGAAGGAATAAGAAACCTTCTTCAGCACCAGCATGGTGCTCACGGCGGACAGGATCTTGAAGCGAACGTGCATCAGCACACCGCTGCCCGAACAGCCGTCGGAAGAAGCGGCTGCAAAGGCCATCGCGCCTGCCTTGGTGGTAACGCTGCAGGTATACTGCACGCCCAGGATGTTCATGCGATCCTGATTCAATTCCTGAATGCCCACATATTCCAAGGCGGCGCTGTCATACTCCATCACGAACTGCAGCGAGTCCATAGTCTGCCCCAGCTTGGGAGGCTCCACCTCAATGTTGACAGTGACAGTCACCGTGTCGCCCACGTTGCCCCGCACGTCCTCCGAGGTGATTGTCACGGGGGCGGCGGCCGCCACCGTTACGGAAACAGGCAGCAGCAGCAATGCTGCAAAAAGAAGAGATATGATCCTTCGTTTCATCCAAAGCTCCTTCATATAGTATGCGCTCTCCGCGCGGGCATATGCCCGCGATCTGTCGCCATGCGTTCGTATCGAAAGTATTGTACTATCCCTGGGGGCATAAGTCAAATTCGGATTGACAACGTCATGCAAATTTCATATAATTTTCTAAATTTGACAGGAGAGAAAGGGAGTATTTCATGTACATTTACAATACCATGTCCCGCAAGAAGGAGCTGTTCGTGCCGCAGAAGGAAGGTCAGGTCTCCATGTATGCCTGCGGTCCCACGGTGTACAACTTCTTCCATATCGGCAACGCCCGTCCTTTCATCGTGTTCGATACGCTGCGCCGATATCTTGAATACCGTGGCTACAAGGTCACTTTCGTACAGAACTTCACCGATATCGACGATAAGATGATCCGCCGTGCCAACGAGGAGGGCATCACCGTCAAGGAGCTGGGCGATCGGTTCATACGGGAATATTACACCGACGCCGATGCTTTGGGTGTGAAGCGTGCCAGCGTGAATCCCCGGGCCACCGAGCACATCCAGGACATCATCGACTTGGTGCAAACTTTGGTGGAAAAGGGTCACGCCTACCCCACCCCCAACGGGGACGTGTACTTCTCCGTTCGCAGCTGGCCCGGTTACGGGAAGCTGTCCGGCCAGAACATCGACGACCTTGAAAACGGCGCTCGGGTAGATCCCACCGAGGAAAAGCAGGACCCCCTGGACTTCGCTCT
>Ga0247609_10006982_pt1 | contig 10805 bp, 8 predicted proteins | sample 172DNAGHGlowgp2_FD_193487 | JGI IMG/M metagenome (GOLD analysis project Ga0247609, IMG submission 193487) | Sheep rumen microbial communities from Palmerston North, Manawatu-Wanganui, New Zealand - 1728 DNA GHGlow gp2 | ecosystem: Host-associated > Mammals > Digestive system > Stomach > Rumen ...
CATAATTTCTTGTATCATACATTCCTGTCTCATCAAAATTTACTAAGTTTTCTAAACAATTCTCTAGAATGAATTTCTTACATCTTTCATTAAGTCTAACTCTAATAGCGTTAATATTAGGAATTGGGCCCTTAAAATCAAACTCTACTCTAGATCCTAATAAAATAGTATTGTATTCTTTCTTAAATTCATTTGATTCAGCATGTAGCATATCTGCAAATTCTTTTCTCAATGCCTCAAATCTATCTAAAGAATCAAATGGATTATATAATTTATATAAATTAGCCACAATTGCACTAACAACATCATTGTTTCTTTGTAATTTTCTAGAATGACTAGCTAAATACAAATAATAATCTAATACTCTATTTTCCAAATCACTAGCTAGACCATATAAACCAATTGCTACTTTAACAAAAGAATTAACATCATGAGCTAAAGGTTTTAAATATAATCTCTTATCATAATAATTATTAATTAATAATTCTCTAAATCTAATAATATAAGTATCTCCAATATAACTAACTGGTTCAAATATTTCTTTAGATACTGCAGCATCTAATCTTTCTTTTTCTTCCTTTAACTCATTAATTATCTCTAAATAAGACTTATAAGAAAGCTCATTAGCAACATTAAAATGATTTTTTATTTCAGTATCTGATTCTTTCTTTTTAAATAAGTAATCAAAATAATCATCCACTAAAGCTGGAACATCATATAACCATTCATTAAACTTATGACGATAAACAATTCTCATTTTTAATGAAATATTCTCATAATCATCGCTTTTTTTAGCTTTTTCTTCCAATTTTTCACTCATTTTATGAATGTTACCAACCATCTTCTTAACTCTATTAAAGTAATTATAATGATTCTCATTATATAATGGATATAAACTTAAAATATAATTGGCTTTTTCCAAAAACAAAGCATATTTCCTAGCATTAGGACTTTCTTTCAATAAATTAATAAAATATTCAAAAGAACTAGTATTACCAGCTAATTCACGCATTTTTTTCTTATCTAATGAAGAATACTTAGGAATAGTATTATTAGATAGTTCTAACTCTAAAGCTGTTTTATCATCTAAACGATAATCATTATAAAATGAATTAGAGATTATCAATGGTAAATCGCTAATTTTATCATTACATACATCTAATCTAGATTTATACATCAAGAAATAATATTCCATTAATGGTTTATTTAGTTTTAAAATTTCTTCTAAACTATCTTTAATAATTTTATTCTGTTTTTTAAGATTAGCTGTATAAGCTTTAACATCTACTTTAGAATAATTTCTTACTTCACTTATTGCGTTTTTAATTGAATTCATTTCATCTTCAATTTTTGCATATGAAACATAAGAACTCTTCTTATAAATCAATTCATCATAGAATAACTTAAAAGCTGAAAAACTATTCACGAAAAACCACCATCCATTTTATTCTCCTATAATATCTATTATATAATATCACATTTTATAAAACTAAAAAAGACTTAAATAAAAAAGGATAGTTACACTATCCTATTTAAATCTAAGTGAATGTAAGAAAGAATCATATGATGCAGAACATATTGTATTATTATTTGTATTTTGATATGCAATCGTATAATAATTTCCTTCATTAACAATTGCAATAAACTGGATCTTTGTTTGAGAAGTATATCCATTAGCACTCGCCGCATTAGCAGAAAGTCCTAGAATATTTATTTCCGTCCAAACATTATTATTATACTTAGCTGTACTTTTACTTACATTTAATTCATCTTTTTCATATTTAGCTTTCAATTTATCATAGTATTCATCAACAAATGAATCTACTGCATTAGTAGGTCCCGATTCAATCGCAATCGAACAGAACTCACCATAAGAATAGAAAACAAAATTATTTCTTTTATCTTTTGCTTTAAAATTAGTTCCTATTGAATATTTTAAATTACTCAAAGTATGAATCTTTCCGTCTTCATCTGTTTTAACGAATTTAAAATAAACAAATATAACTCCCGCGATAGAAACAATTAAAGCAACTATATTAAATATTAAAGAAGGATTAATCTTAAATGATCCATCACCTTTAACATTTCCTTGGTCTCCACCTTTAACCAAATCATTTCCCCAATTAATTGCTGGTTTATTATTTGCAACTGCTTCTGGCGGAACAGGCAATTGATTGTTTTTATTATTTCCATTTGGTTGTTTATTTTTCTTTAACTTATCAAACAAGCCACCTTTTTTCTTCTGCGCTTGTGCTGGTTGATTCATCATCATTCCAGGTTGACCATTATTGCCCATTGGTTTTGGCACTTGCTGTGTATTCTGCATTGGTGGAGGCATTGGTTGATTGTTTTGCATTGGCTTTGGCATTGGTTGACCAGGAGCCATTGGTGCAGGTGCATTTTTATTACCTTTATTATTAGGAACTTGACCTTTTTTCTTAGGTTTTTGTTCCTCAACATTCATACTACTAAATGCATCAACAAAACTATTCCTTTTTTGATTCTCCTTCATGGCTCTTTCGGCGTTAATTTCTGCCTTACTTTTAAAACGATCATCGCTAGAAAACATTTTTTCTAGAGCAGTACGATCATCATAAGCCATTGAATTCAAACTATTAAGTTGGTTATTATAAACCGAATTAGAAAAGTTTGAATTTGAAAAGAAAGTTGTATTTCCTCCAACTGCATTAGCTGGATTATTAACATTATTATTTATTTGATTATTTTGACTGAAAACATTTCCTTGGCTACTAGAAACTGTAGCGCCAACATTTTCATTGAAAGAATTTCCAAAGTTTGTGAGAGTCTGTCTTTGTAAATCAGTGCCACACATGTAGCATTTAACTTTAGAATCATCTAAAACAGCTCCACATTTTGGACACTTTTTCATAACCCCTCTCCTTCCTTTTTTATTCTTTTATTTTTAATTCTTTTCTTTAGCTGGCGCTTCTAAAAATCTTAAAGACCTAACGAAGTTATCTAAACCAGCAGAACACTTAGGATCGTTGTCATTATTCTTAAGTTCCAAATTATATGAGAAACCTTTATATACTGTAGTTAAGAATCTATATTTAAGAATTACTGGGTCTCCACCTACTGTTTTTGGATAGAAGACATTTAAATAGAACCATTTAGTTTTATTGCCTTCCTCACCAAGTTCAATCTCACCAGATTGAGCAGTGTATATTTCAAGTTTATTTAATACTGTTAGCTTATATGGATCTCTTTTAGGATTAAGAGTTTCCTTAATTCCATCAAACAATGTATCAACATGGTCCGATGTTGAGTTACCTTCAGAAGTAACTGTAATATTACACATACTTCCTTTATCTCCACTCAAACTATATTGACCTTCAGCATTTAACTTAAAGTCTTCATCTACTTCATAATATAACAAGTTTAAAACTGGTGTTTCCTTAACAGTCTTTGTTTTAACTTTGTAATAGATTAAACCAGTAATACCAATAAATGCAACAATAAAGACAAATGTTAAAAATTTAACTAATTCTTTATGATCGGTAAAGAAATCGAAAACATCTTTATCACCATTTTTTACATTATTATAAATATTATCATAATCATTTAAACCCGGGAAAGCTGGACTAGCATTGTTGTTTGGAAATCCACTTTGCATATTATTTGGTTGATTAAAATAATTACCATTGTTCATTCCTTGCATTCCAGAATTAAAGTTACTAATGCTTGTACCACACATAAAGCAAACATCACGACCGTCTTCCATAAATGCGCCACATTTAGGACATCTCATTTGCTCATCCCCTTTTCAATAGCAACTGCCTTTTTATAATCAATAATTTCTTTTAATTTACTTAGCATATCTATATCAGTAGTTCTATCCACAGCATCAGCAAGATAAGAACTAGCTTCCTCATAAGTCTTAGCAAACTCTTCTTGATGATCATATTTTGCAAGTAATGATAAATAAGATACTTTTAAATCATTACTAAAATTTACATTAGCTTCCAATTCTACCAATCCTTCCTATGCCAAATTCTTTTAAAACTAAATTAATCAATTCTAACAACAAGTCACAAGCTATATTACTTGTAGCAACCTTAATATCGTTTCTATTAACTATTGCGTAACTTAACTTGTTAACAAATTCATATGGATTATCTTCTACTAATACAGGCAAACGATATTCAATTGGTTCAACTTCATACAATCTAGATTTAACAAGTTCAATATCAGCTAGTTTAAAGCTAGATTCTATAATATCAACATTCTCTTTAAGCCTTCTAATAAGCTCTCTTAAAAACTCCTCTTTAAACCTCATATGACCATTCCTATACTATTATCCATACTATTAAAATTATACCATAATAAAAAGAAGATATCATCTTCTTTTTTTTATTTTTCATTTTTTATGTCAAAATATTTAATAATAGCATATAAAACTAACAAAACAACAAAAATACTAGTTAAGAATTCCAATTGAAAGAACTCACTCATATGTATTCCTGCAACAATAATTAAAGCACTTAAAAGGATTCTTTCTAAATAAGCAATTAAAACCCCAAAACCACCTTTCTTATCTTTAACTAACTCAATATGATAATCAAATCTAGTTTTCTTTTTAACATGAGTAAATAGATAATGAACAAAGAATATAACTGGAATAAAAGTAATACATATTCCAATAATTGTAATTAGTGCTTCTATTATCATTTCGAACCTCCACTTAAATATTTTTCTATATAAGAACATCCTTCACTTTCATAATGATTAGCAACAAACACTGGTTTATCAAAAGTCCCTTTAGCATGATTATAAACTATCTTAAATTCATAAAAAGCTATTTTATCACTTGAACCATTCTTAACACAGAAGTTCTTATCTTTTCCAACAAACATCTTATAATGTCTATTACTTGTATCAAAAACAATTACTATACTATTATTTTGATAATTTAATGTAACATCATCAACTTTAACATTAAACTCATCTGCAAGATCATAAGTAATGCCTTTGTTTTTATTTAAAATTTTAAAATGGTCAGAATACTTATCAGATGATATTTCTCTTTCAATAATCACTATCATGTCCCCATAAGGATAGTATCTAGCCATATTATCGAAATTCTGAATTACTTGCGTATATAAAATATCTCTATTATACCAAAATGAAACATTAAATAAGCCATCGTCTCGACGTTTAACATTTATTTTAATCTTATCTGAAACTCCATCAATTTCTCTATTCAATTCATAATAATTACCTTCAAATTGTGTTTCTTTAAGGATTATAGGTAATGAATTTAAATCCAACTTACCACTCTCATGAGCTATAGCATTGTTAGGAACAATGCTCCTAACAGTATAATCTCTATCATATCTAACATTTTTATACATTATATAATAATCTTTATCAGTGGTTGCTATATTTAAATCATCAGTATTTCCTGTTTCTTTAAGGTATGTTCCTAAACATGAACTTCTAAACATATAAAACTTATCATATATTACTAAAATATAATTATTAACTTTAGAAATGGAGCAACCTTTAAAAGCATTGATTTTTTTCTCTAAATCTTCAGGATGATTATATATGCCATTATAAGAGTCTTGAATTTTACCTTTTATTGTAAGATTATTAAAGATATCTTTAACCGTACCTTTATTATGAGTTACTAAATTCCACACAAAAACAATAACCGTTAAAACCGCAACGACTATTAATAGATTAATAACTCTTCTTACCCTTTCATTCTCGACTTGCATATAATCACCTATACTATAGGAATTATATCATATCCAAATAAAAAAAGCACTATTGTGCTTTTATTTTTTCTTTTTACCGTCTTCAATTGTCAAAGATAAAGTTTGCGCTTCATCACTAATCAAATCATAGAATTGTTGTTGATTAATCTTCATAGAATCAACTACTTGTCTTTCCTTTTCTACAATCTCTCTAATAGCGTTAACACAATTAGATTGTCTTAATGAATTTCTACTAGCCATCACTTTATAATATTGACAAACAAATCTTAAAACAGCATCATAAATTCTTTCAGCTGTAAGTTTCTCTTCTGGATCAAAATTAGCAAACTTTATAAATTCATCATAAATCTCTTCTTTTTCTTCATCTTCAAATCTAACATTAGAAAGTGACTGAACTTTAAATACGCTAGGATCTTCAAAATTAGATGGTATAGTTCTATATAATTGAACTGCTTCTGCTATTTCTCTTCTATCTAACAATTTATAGAAAGCTTCTCTAAAATACTTAGCAAATTCTCCAACTATACTCTCATACTTAACTCGTGCTTCTCTTACTTCTTTGCTAGCTTGTTCCCAATATTCATCATGAGTTTTTTCTTTCTTTTCAATTGCTTTTCTATTTAATCTTTGATAGATAAGACCTCTAGCTTTCATATCATCAATTTCATCACGCATTTTGCCAAGTTTTAGACCTGTTTTTGTTCTTACTTTAATATAATCATCTAATCCTCTTTCAACATGACCATATTCAATACTTATTCTTACAAGAGGTAATACATCACTCAAAGCAAATTGAAGTTTTCTTTCCTTCTCTTGAGCAGTTCTTTCTTCTCTACTAGCTTGATCTTTGATACTATATAATTCCCTTATTCCATCAACATATTTATCAATAGATTGAATTCCTTCTTCATGTTGCTTATATAACATGAAGTATTGATATTTTAGATATCTCTCATAATCTTCTAATTCTTCATTAGATAATTCAATCTTCAATATTACTCTTATTAGATCATCTTTACTATTAGATGAAAAATCTTCTCCATATTGAGAACAGATATCTTTTAAAGTTTCAAGATCCATTCCTTGCAATTCTTCAATAATTTTAAGAGCTTTTCTAACACTTTTTAACATATTATCAACCATAGTATCCCTCTTTCTAAAACGGTTTTTATTCTATCACAAACTACCCCTTATAGCAAATAAAAAAAGCAATATTAACTATTGCTTTTTCCTGAACTTCCCTGATGATAATCTTTTAATACATCATAAAAATCAATATCTTCAACATAATATTCATTTCCGTCAATTTCGACTCTAACAAAGTCTTTATTAAGCCCCGTTATCAATACCGTATCATTAACATTCAAATTACCATAAACATTATTTTTTAAGAATACATATGGTTTCTTAAGTAGAATAACATCTTTATTTACTTTAGCATCTAACTTAACTTTATTAAAAGATACTTCATCTAAAACCATTTCAAAACAATTAACATCATTAATATAGAATGATTCCATTTCATAATTAATTCTAATAAAACTATCACCAATACCAGTAACCACAATTCTCGTTCCCGCTTCTAATGTACCAGCTTTATTTGGATGATTAGTATATGGACTAGATCTCAAAGTAACATTCTTCGTTAAAACAGTATTCATATTAACTGAGATAAATGGAACATCTGGATCATTATTATTCTTATATACTCCATTTACTTCTTCTCTTTTAGTAACATCATTTGTAACACTAAAATATGCAACATTCATATCTACTCTTCCGCTAATACCAGGAACACTACCACTACTTGTATATTGCCACATATGATATTTTCCTTTATAAGTAACTTCATCATTATATTGTGCTAACCAAATTCTTTCATTACCAAACCTAGCAGTTTCAAAATATTTAGTTAACGCATTAGCATATGAATAAATCATTGGTGTATATCCTTTACTTCTAACATAATTGCAGAATGCTAAAGCGTTTTCAGTCATTTGCGCGTAACTAACACCTTCCAAACGATCTTGATTAAATATTTCGATATCTACAGCAACTGGATAAGAAATATCATAATCTTTTATTTGTTCAACTAACCATTTAGCTTCCTCTAAAGCTTCCGTTTTATCCTTAGCCATCGAAAAGAAATAAACTCCAACATTAACATTATTAGCTATTGCACCTTTTATATTTCTATCAAACCAATTATCTTTAGAAATCTTACCTGAAACTGTACCTCTAAAACCAGCTCTAATCATGGCAAAACTAATTCCGGATTTTTTAACTTTACTCCAGTCTATCTTACCTTGCCATGTTGAAACATCTATACCTAAGCTTGTTTCATTTGTTTCATATCTTTCAACATCTTTTTTAGCTGTAGTAGCTTTAGCTATACCTTTTACTTTTTGTTGTTTTTTAACAATTTTACTAGGGTCTTCTTTACTAATCTTCTTAGCTTTAGCTTCTTTTTCAACTTCTTCTTCTAATTCTTCATTATTTAATAAATCTAGTCTTTCATTAGTAGCTAAACTCATAAAAGAAATCAAAGAATCTCCTTTAGGTTCAAATTGGTAATTACTAATATTTGGTGTCATCTGTTCTACTTTTAACGCCGCATTACCATATGAAATATTTGCGACATAAAAAGATAATCCTCCTAAAAGGACTACTAACAAAACAATTACTAGATTTGTTAAAACTGTTGCTTTCTTCATATCAACACCACTTAAATCATAACAAAAAACACAGGATATCTCAATTAAAAAAGAAGAAAAGCTTAACTTCTCTTCTCAATTCTGTAAATACCAGTATCAACAATTAAATAATTATTATAATTTTTAATCTTCTTACCTTCTAAAGTGTCTAATACTTCCATTTTATTATTATAAAGACTAATAACATTACCTTTTTTGATTAAATAGTTATCTTGGTTAATAGAAACTATATCTCCATATTCATATTTTGTTTCTTTTCCCTTTAAATAATACTTAACAATATCTAAGTCTTGATTATTTACATATTTAACTTCAACAATATCTTGAATCATTTTCTTAATACTAACAATCTTTTTAACATTTTCAATTTTAAAACTATATTGTTTATCTAAATCACTATTATAAATAGTTATATTATAATTTTTATCATATGAATAAATAAGACCATTGTTTGCAAAGCCAATTTCTTTAATCGTTTTAACTATCTTATTATTCTTAATAAAATAAGCATCACTATATTTATATTCAGTTTTATTTAAATCTTGTAAATAATTATTAACTACTACTAAATTATTTCCTGCACGCCATAAATAAATACTATTAACACTACTCCTCAAATCAAATTCTATTAAAGGATCATATTTCATAGCAAATCCCGTCAAATTATTATTACTTTTATCATATACAGCCATTTCATTACTTTGATCAACTACTAAGTAATAATTCCCATATAAACTAATCGCTTTATACTTAGTTTTTACTAATTCTTTATCATTTTTGCTAACAATGCCATATAAATTTTTCTTGTTTTTTACTATAAAAGAATTGTTAAAAGTATTAATAATATCTTTATATTTATAACTAATAACTTGTTTACCATTATAATCAATAACGCCACATAATAGTTCTCCATTAATAACAACCAAATAATTATTGTTATAAGTATAATAAACATTATTCTTAAAATCATCAGCCAATAAAGAAACTCCTGGTACAGAAACCTTATCCAAATCATTTAACATATAAAGATTTAGTTCATTTTCTTCTTGCGATGCAAAACCAACAATATATTCTATATTTCCATTTGTATAAACAATAGGCTTAGCATATGAAACATTATTTAAATCTTTAATCTTTTCTACTTTTTCACCATTAAACAAATAAATAACTAAATGATTATTCTTATTACTGTAAAATAAATAATTATCTTCTTTTGTTTTATAAAAACCATCATAGTAAAGATTAATACCATTTGTGAAAACTTCTTTACCATCTTGATTAATAATTACATTGATTTGTTTATCTTTTAAATAACCAACAAAATACTTATCATCAAGAATATCTAATGTATATTCACTATAATATATTTGATTTAAAATATACTCTTTTTCATGAGCTTTCTTTTCGTGTTCTTTAACAGCAAAAGAAATTCCCAAAGTAAAAACAGCAATTAATAAAACAATTACTACACCGACTAATAAATATTGATTTTTGTTTCCTTGTTCCATTTAAATCACTTCGTGCTTATTATAACATAAAAAAAGTAATTCCAACGAATTACTTTTCTTTAAATAACATTACTTCATTAGCTCCAACGATATAGAAACCTTTATCTATATATTCTATTTCTGGATATTGAGAATCTACAACTAAAGTATGAACATCTTTATCATCAACTTTTACATTAATCTTTTTATCTAAATACTCTAGTCTTACATTCATATTTTCATATATGATTTCTTTCTTTTCTAGTTCTTCACCAGAAGTGTAATTATAATAAATATCTTTTTCAGGAATAAATAAAGTATTACCTGCTTTTTCAAAATAGATATCATCTAAATCAAAATCATAACTAGTTAAATCAATATCGAATTTATAATTTAAAGCTTTATCATAGAATTTAACTTTATTCTCATCTTTTTGCAATAAGTAAATATCATCATCTAATAGCTCATAACCATCTTCTTTAATAGTTTCATATTTACCATCACTACTAATTAAATAAGCTTCATTCTTTGCAAATGTTACATCAGTAGTTTCTTGATTAGTAATTAATAAATACTTGCTTCCTCTTTTAAATGCTACGAAAGAGTTAGTTTCCATACAACATAACTTATAATTATATGTACCACCTTGATAAGCAAATACAAAGTCAGTTACCATTTTATAATTATTATCCATGATAGCTAATTTCTTATTCTTAGCAACTACATAGAAACCATTATTAATATCAATGAAATCATATTCTAAAGAAGTTAACTTCTTTTGCTTTTCATTAATGATACCTGCTTTACCATTCTTAACTACTACAAATGAATTATTATATGTTGCATAGATATGATCATATGTA
>Ga0247609_10006985_pt1 | contig 10801 bp, 9 predicted proteins | sample 172DNAGHGlowgp2_FD_193487 | JGI IMG/M metagenome (GOLD analysis project Ga0247609, IMG submission 193487) | Sheep rumen microbial communities from Palmerston North, Manawatu-Wanganui, New Zealand - 1728 DNA GHGlow gp2 | ecosystem: Host-associated > Mammals > Digestive system > Stomach > Rumen ...
TGCGAAAAAAGGGCTTTGCTTAATTTTTTTTTTGCTCTCTTTTTTTTTTTCGCAAAGCGGGGGGGAACTGATCCTATTGTTTCTCTCTTTTTATCTATGATATAATATAATTGAGGTGTTTAAGATGTTATTATCTTCTGGTTTTTGTCAAAACTCTGTTGAGGCTTGGAGAGTTCTTGGTTTTTTCGTAACAATAGTTAAGATAGTTGTTCCATTAATAATAATTATTACAAGTGTTGTACCTATATTTAATGCAATTATTAGTGGTTCTGCTCAGGATACGAAGAAATCATGGATTACCATCGGGAAAAAGCTAGCTGCTGGAGTTATTGTTTTTTTTATTCCTTCTGTTGTTACAGCTGCTATAAATTTTTTTACTTCTGCTAGGGAGGGTAGTGATATATATATTTGTACAATATGTTTTAATTCTCCTGTTAATAGTGAATGTGGTACCTTTGTTAAAAAGTTTAAAGATATGCAAGAAGCTGAAAAAGAGGAGTTTGAACAAGAAAGTATTAACGGTTCTTTAAATACTGGTGATTTGGGTGATGGTTCTGAATCTTTTACTGGTAGAGGTGCAAATAGTGTTTCTGATAAAACTTCTTATGGTAATCTTACTTTAGATGTTGAAAAGGCAATAGATACTAATGTTAATAATCCCTCTTCGGGATTAGGAGATGGAAGGAATAAATATCGTGCTGTTCAAGCAGCGGCATATACTGGGAAATATGTTGTTTATGCCCAAAATAAAAATTACGGAAGTATTGAAAGCTCTAGTAAGGGTGGACGAATTTGTTGGTCTGATATACAAACAGGTGAACAAGTAAAATGTGTTGAAGTTGGTAGTGAAGGCGGACATATGGATGGTTTAGCTTATGATTCTGATAGGGGCTGTGTGTTAAAAACAGTTAGTGGAGGAAGGTTACTTGTTTTGGATAATAATAAGATGGAAGTTGTTGGTTATTCCAATATACCAAAAAAACATGTTGGGATTACTTATGTTCCTAGTATTCATATGTTAGTAGGTTATTCTGATAGAGGGTTAGTTTTTTATAAATATAATCAGAATAATAATACATATGAAAAAGATCATTTTGTTAAGTTAGAAAACTATGATGGTGAAGCTACTCAAGGAATTGGAACAGATGGTACTAATATATTTTTAGCTGATTCTTCACCTTATCATAGTAAGAGAAATCTATATACATATTCTTTAGATGGAAAAAGATTAGAAATGCACTCTTTTGGTTCTGGTTTTGGTAGTATGTCATCAGAGGTTGAGGCGGCATTTGCTGATAATAACGGAGTTTTATATTTAGCTTGTCCACAAGGCATTGCTAGAGTAAAGAATTATACAGCAAATAAAATTGGTTTGTTATGATATGTTAAGGGTTTTTGTTTGTAATGTTGATGTGTTTTAATATATGCATTATAATGTTTATATATTTGATGAAAGTAGGTAAAAAATGATGATATTGAATTCTGGGGTATGTTTTAATACTGTAAAAGTTTGGAGAGTTATAGGAGTTTTAGTCCTTATATTAAAAGTTTTAGTTCCTGTTTTGCTAGTTATTACTAGTGTAGTGCCTTTGTTTAATGCCTTGGTTGCTGGTAATGCTGAAGCAACGAAAAAAGCTTGGATTACGATTGGAAAAAAGTTAGCTGCTGGAGTTATTGTTTTCTTTATACCATCTTTGGTAAATGCTTCTGTTAAACTTTTGGTAGGTGCCGATTATGAAACTGAAGATGTATCTTATTGTGTTGATTGTTTTAGTTCTCCTGGCAGTTCTGAGTGTGTCCAACATGTTAAGGCTTTTGATGATGCAGATAAGAAGGAAGCTGAAGAATTCAAAGAAAATGAAAAGGAACAAAGTGAAATAGGTAATGGCTCTGTAAATACTAATGAGCCTGGTTAGTAATTAGATTATTATTTGTAAGTGTATAATTTGTATAAAAAGAAATATTTGGGTTGAAAAGTAAATGATATTATTGTTATAATCATTTTGGGTGACATAGTATGAATTATAAATATACATCAAGATCAGAGGATGATACTTTAGAAATAGCTGAAAACATAGAAAGTGAAAAATTTCCGGGTATGGTTATTTGTTTAAATGGTGAATTAGGATCTGGGAAGACTGTTTTTGTTAAAGGTTTTGCTAAAGCTCTAGAAGTTAAGGAGACGATTACTAGTCCTACTTTCAGTTTAATAAAAGAGTATTCTGATGGAGAGATGCCTCTATATCATATGGATCTATATAGATTAGAAAATAATAAGAATGATATAGGTTTGTTAGATTATTTTAATAAAGAAGGTATTTGTTTGATTGAATGGGCTGAAATGTTAGAAGAAGATTTGCCTGAGGAAAGATTAGATATTACATTTAAAGTTATTGATGAAGATACTAGAATCTTAGTATTTACTCCTCATGGAAGTAAATACGAAGATGTATGTGCTGCAGTGTTATAAAACTCTTTATGAGTTTTTTATTTTGCTATAATTGTGGTATAATATGGGAACGAAAGGGGTATATTTATGTATACTTTATTTTTGGATACTCATGATCAGGAAGTTGTAGTTGTTCTTTATAAAGATGGAGAGGTTAAGCAAGCTGTTAATAAAGTATCAGGTTATCAACATAGTCAAATAGCTTTACCATTAATAAAAGATGTAATGGATAAAGAAGGTATTTTTCCAAAGTCATTAGATCAAATAATAGTCGTAATTGGTCCTGGTTCTTTTACGGGAGTAAGAATTGCTGTAACTATTGCTAAAACTATGGCTTATTCGTTAAATATTCCTATTAAAACTATTGATTCTTTACGTTTAAAAGCTATATCTATTGATTCTAAAGAAGATTTTTATGTTTCTGTTTTAGAAAAGAATGGTGCTTATGTTGGAAAATTTTCTAGTGAATATGTTCCAGTTGGAGAATATTCATATTATAGTAAAAAAGAATATGATTCTTTTTTAGAAGAAAATGAAGTTAAAGATGTTGATAAAATTGATTATAATAGGTTATATGAAATGGTTAAAACTTTTGAATCGATTAATCCTCATGCTGTTAAACCTTTATATATAAAGCGTATTGAGGCTACAAAATGATTAAAGAATTAGTAATTGGTGATTTACAAAATTTTTTAAAACTAGGGAAAATGGTAAATAACAATTTTGGTAATTTATATGATTTAGATAATCTTTTAAATTCTAAAGCTGATAAAGTGATAGGTTATTATGAAAATGGATTATTAGTTGGATTTATACATATTTCAATTTCATTTGACGTCGTTGATATAGTTAATATAGTCGTTGATGACAAATATAGAAGAAAAGGAATAGGTACTAAATTATTAAATTATATAATACTTAGCAAAGATATTGCTGAAATATGGTTAGAAGTTAGGAAAAGTAATAAAAGTGCTATTAGTTTTTATGAAAAAAATGGTTTTAGTCTTGTTAGAGTTAGATCTAATTATTATGGTGATGAAGATGCTTTAATTATGAAAAGAGATGTAAATATGAAAGATGTATATATATTAGCTATTGAGTCTTCTTGTGATGAAACTAGTATAGCTATTATTAAGAATGGACATGAATGTGTTCAACTTACTGTTTTAACACAAATGGATACTCATGCTGAGTATGGAGGTGTCGTTCCGGAAATTGCTTCAAGAATGCATACAGAAAATATAACAATGGTTTTAGAAGAGACATTAACTAAAGCTAAGATGAAAGTTGAAGATATGGATGCAATTGCAGTTACTTATTCGCCAGGTCTTCTTGGTAGTTTGTTAGTTGGAGTAGAGTTCGCTAAGACTTTATCTTTTGTTTATAATAAACCGTTAATTGCTGTTAATCACATTGCTGGACATATATATGCTAATAATTTAGAAGGAAATTTACAATTTCCTTTGCTGGCACTTGTTGTTAGTGGTGGACATACAGATTTAATAATTATGAAGGATGATTATGTATTTGAAAAAGTCGGTGGAACTTTAGATGATGCGATAGGAGAGTGTTATGACAAGGTTGCTAGGGTTTTAGGTTTAAAATATCCTGGAGGTCCTAATGTTGAAAAAGAAGCTTTAAATGGCCAATATACATATGATTTACCTATACCAATGAATGATGATAGTTTAAATATTAGTTATAGTGGTTTGAAAAGTAGTATAATTAATCTAGTACATAATGAAAAACAAAGAGGTAATGAAATTAGAAAAGAAGATTTAGCTAAATCTTTTCAAGAAGTTGCTATCGATCAATTAGTTAGAAAAAGTGAAATTGCAATTAAAAAATATAAAGTTAAAAATATGATAGTAGCTGGAGGTGTTTCAGCGAATAAAATGTTGAGAGAAAAAATAAAAGAATTAACTGATAAGTATGATATTAATTTATCAATACCAAGTATGTTATTTTGTACTGATAATGCTGCTATGATTGGAGCAGCAGCTTATCCACTTTATTTACGAAAAGAATTTGCAAATTTAGATTTAAATGCTAGTAGTAACCAAGAAATATATTAGAAAGGGTTTTAGTATGAAAAGAGTTTTAGTTACGGGAGCATCTGGAACTATAGGGATAAAAACTATTAAGTATTTACTTAGTGAAGGTAAATATGATGTTACTGCTTTAGAAATAAAGAATCGTAAGCATTATAAAGCATTAAAAAGGTATCGTAAAAGAATAGATATTATTTATTCTGATGTTAATAATAAGGACGTAATGGATTCTTTGGTAAAAGAGACGGATATAATAATTCATTTAGCGGGTGTACTTCCTTCATATGGAAATATAAGTGAAAGTATGATGCGTAATAATGATTATAATGGAACAAAAACAATTGTTGATTCTATTAGAAAGTATAATCCAAATTGTTTTTTTATCTATCCTTCATCAACTAGTGTATATGATGATGTAGATGAAGAAAAAACAGTTTTATCAAAGGTAAAATCTAAAAGTTATTATAGTAAATATAAAATAAAATCAGAAAAGTATATAAGTAAATATTTGAGTAATTATACTATTGCAAGAATTTCATATGTTTTAGGTGATTTAAGAAAAGACAATGCAATTTATAATGTTAAGTTAAATACTAATCTAGAACCTATTACTTCTGATAATGTAGCATATGGCTTGGTGGCTATTATTGATAATAAATTGTTATATAATAAGAAGGTAATAAATTTAACTGGTGGAGAAGATTATAGAATAAAATATAAAGATTATATATTAGAAGTATTAAAGAGTTATGGACTAACTTGGAAAATATTTAATGCAATTATTTTTGAAGATAAAAACTATGTAGAAGGATATTTTAAAAGTGAAAACTTTGATAAATGGTTAAAGTTTAGAACTAAAAATATTGGTAGTTATATAAAGTCTTTGAATAAGTATAGAAGAGATATAAGAAGGTTATTGCCTAGAATATTTGCATTACCATTTATTTTAGTTATAAAAATGAAAAAAAAGTAGAAAAAAGACTTTTATTAATATATAATAATGATTGATAAAAAAGAGGTGTATTTATGGGAAGAGCTTATGCAGTTAGAGAGGCTAAAATAAAGAAGAATGGGGCAGCGCGTGGTAAATTATATACTAATTATGCTAAAGAAATATATTTGGTAGCTAAGCGTGGGGTTCCAGAAGTAGAGGCTAATAGTGCTTTAAAACATTTAATAGATAAAGCAAAGAAAGATCAAGTTCCTACAGATGTAATACAAAGAGCGATAGATAAAGCAAAAGGTGCAGGAAAAGATGAGTATGAAGAAATCTATTATGAAGGCTTTGGACCAGGGGCATCTTCTTTGATTATAAAAACTTTAACGGATAATGTTAATAGGACTGTAGGAGAAGTAAGAGCAGCTTTTAACAAAGTACATAAAAGTTTGGGTGTTACAAATTCGGTTAAGTATAATTATGATAATTTGTCTGTTATGAGTTTTAAATCTGATAAAGAAGAAGATATTTTAATGGCCTTATTAGATGCTGGCATTGAACCAGTTGAATGTGAAACAGATGAAAATGGTATGCTTAATATATCTGTTAACTATGTTGATAATGCTAAGACAAGGGAAATAATAGAAGAATTAGAACCTCAAGTGGAGTATGATCTTGACGAAGCAGGATGGTATCCTAAAGATACAGTAACTTTAGAAGGTGAAGATTTAGAATTGTTTAATAGATTGTATGATTTATTAGATAAAGTAGATGATGTAACAGATATTTATCATAATGTTAATCTATGATGATAAATATCTTTTTGGTACTATAAAAGTGTAATAGTTAATTACTATTAAGTAATTGATTATTGCACTTCTTTTTATTATGATTGAAGTGATTGGATAACGTAGGTCTTTTAGAGATAAAGTTCTCGTCATAAAAAGTGTTATCCAACCTTCACATAATATATTCGTTTAAGTAAGTTGAGTTTGAAATAGTACTCGTGTCAACAACCAAAATGAGGATATGTAGAGGAGTTGGAACCAATCAAAATAAAAAGAAGAAGAAGGGAAAAAGAAAAATGAAGTATGGAGTTGGAATTGATGTATCAAAAGGTAAAAGTACAGTAGCTATATTAAGTATTGCTGGTGAAGTAATTGAAGAACCTTTTGAAATAAATCATGATATTAATGGTTTAAATTTATTGGAAGAAAAAATAAAAGATATTCCCAAAGAAGATTTAAAAATTGTAATGGAAGAAACAGGAACTTACCATTTACCCATATTAGGCTATTTATTAGATAAGGATTATTTTGTAGTAGCAGAAAATGCCTTAAAAATCAAAAAATATCTTGATCGAGGAATTAGAAAAGCTAAAACTGATAAAAAAGATGCATATAAACTAGCTGAATATGCATGCGATAATTGGTATAAATTGAATAAAGTAAGAGAAAGTGATGAAATATATACAAACCTAAGATTTTTATCCAGAAGATACTTAAGTAATATTTCAATTCAAACTACTCAAAAAGTTAATTTTTCAAATCTATGTGATTTATTATTTCCTGGTTATTATCAACTGTTAGATGAAAATATATTTATATTAGGTTTAGAAATATTTAAAAAATATTATCATCCAGAACTTGTTTTAAATAAAAAACAATCTCAATTTATAAATGAGATTGATAAATTAGCAAAAAAGTTAGGACATAAAGGTGCAGGTATAACCCTAGCAAAAAAGATATACAATTTAGCAACCCAGACAATAAGTCCATATCCTAACAATAAATATTCACAACTTTCAGCGATAAGTTGTGCAGATGAATTAATTTTAACAATTAAAACATCTAATGAAATTATATCAAATATGGACGAACTTGCAAGAGAATTACCGGAATATTATGTTATAAGTGAGATACCTGGAGTAGGTAGAAAATTAACTTCGAGAGTAATTGCAGAAGTTGAAGATATAAGAAGACTTAAAAATGCTGGTTCATTGATTGCATATGCTGGTTTAGATGCACCACCATATCAATCGGGACAATTTGAAGCAATTAATAGACATATTTCAAAACGAGGAAATAAGTATTTAAGAAAAACAGGTTATGAAGTAATGAAAGCAATAAAAAGCAGCTGTAAATTGGATAATGAGTTAAAATCTTATATTATTAAAAAAGAAAATGAAGGTAAATTAAAAAAAGTAGCTAAAATAGCTGGATTAAACAAATTTTTAAGAATGTATTATGGAATAGTAAAGAAAAAGTATAAAGAATTGAATATATGGTAAATTGTTTAAATAAGATTTTAAAAAAGACCTATCTTAGGTCTATTTAGTCGTGTCTAAAATTTGATAAAAAATAAATTAAAAACAGTTTATAAAAAGTATTGATTTTTATTAGTAAGTTTTTGTTTATTATTAATATGTGTTTAATAATATAGAATTAAATTATTGAAAAATGATTTCTTTAGAATAATGTGTTATAATACGCTTGAAGTGGTGATGTGTTATGAAAAAGAAAAATAAACTTAAAAAGAAGGTAATTATACCTATTGTATTAGTTTTATTAATAGCTCTTGTAATTGGTGGAGTGATAGGAGTTAAAAAGTATTATAAATCTAAGGAATTGTTAGTTGTAATATCTAAAAAGATAGATGTATCTTTGGGAGATAAGGTTTATAATACTGATGCTGTTAAAAAAATAATAAATGGTAAAGTTGTGGATAAGAAAGAAGTTATTAACACTGATAAAGTTGGTGTACAGAAGATTAAATTAACTATAGAGGATTATTTTAAGAAAACTAAAGATTATTCGTTTGAAGTTAATGTAAAAGATACAGTAGCTCCTGAAATACAAGCAGAAGAAAAATTAACTACTGAGTATGATACTAAAATAGATTTGTTAAAAGATGTTACTGCTACAGATAACTATGATAAGGAAATAGAAGTAAAAGTAGAAGGTGACTATGATTTAAAGAAGGCTGGAGAATATAAATTGCAATATATAGCTAAAGATAGTAGTGGAAATGAAGCAAAAAAAGAGGTTGTATTAGTAGTTAAAGAAAAAGTTGTTGAGACTCCAAAGATAGTAGATAAACCTGTTACTAATAACAGTAATAATCAAACTCAAAATAATAATAGTGAATCAGCACCTTCAACACCTGTTGTTAATCAAGATGGTTCATTTACAACATCGAAGGGATTTCATGGAGAAACTAGAAATGGAGTTACATATATAGATGGCGTTTTAATAGCTAATAAGACTTATGCGTTGCCTAAATCCTATGCTCCTGGAGGATTAACAGGTGAAACTAGCAAAGCGTTTAATACTATGAAATCTGCTGCTGCACAAGAGGGAATATCTATTTGGGTAGCTTCAGGATTTAGATCTTATGACTTGCAAAATAGGTTATGGACTAATAGAAAGAATAAGAATGGTATTGCATTTGCTGATGCTGGTACTGCTAGACCAGGACATTCTGAACATCAAACAGGTTTAGCAATGGATATTAATATGGTTGATGATGCGTTTGAGAATACTGCTGCAGGTCAATGGCTATTTAAAAATGCTTATAAGTATGGCTTTATTTTAAGATATCCAAGGGGTAAAACTGGAGAAACTGGATATAAATATGAATCATGGCATTATAGATATGTAGGTGTTGATTTGGCTACTAAGTTATATAATGGTGGTAATTGGATAACGTTAGAAAATTATTTTGGAATAACTAGTCAATATAATTATTAAGAGAAGTAATTCTCTTTTTTTCTTGCATAAAAAAGATAAAATAATTTCTTATTTTATCCTATTAATGTCTGATTCAATTTTAATTGTTTCATCAAAATGATGGAATATTTTAGTTATGATGTAGTTTATTAGTTTGTATACACAGAATGAGTCAATAGCTAATACAAAAATTATTAATGCTATTGTTGTATTAATTGGTATTAGATTGAAGAATTGTGGTAATAATAGTCCACAGCATATAAATCCAGTTAACATTGTAAAGAATAATGTTCCTCTTAACCAAGTAAATGGTGTACAAACTTTATATAAATATAATAATCCTGTTATAGTTGTTATATATACACTAATTGTACTTTGAATGTCGTATGATAGGTCAAATTCAGCAGAAAATGCTGCTACTAAAGCTACGTTAAATATTACTGTTAAAGCAGTTGGTAGGGCTTTAGCTAATATTTTTAATAGGAAATTACCTTTTACTAATTCATTGTTTGGTTCTAATGCTAGGATGAATGATGGTGTACCAATTGTAAATGTAGTAATAAAAGTTAATTGTATTGGAATAAAGAAATATTTTTGAGATATGATAATACTTAATAAGATTAAGAATACTGTATATAATGTTTTAACTAATAGTAATGATGCGCTTCTTTCAACGTTGTTTATTGTTTGTCTTCCTTCTGCAACAACATGTGGCAAAGAACTAAAGTCATCGTTTAATAGTATTAATTGAGCTACATTACGAGCTGCATCTGTTCCACTTTTTATTGATATAGCACAATCTGATTCTTTTAGAGCTAATACGTCATTAACTCCGTCGCCAGTCATAGCAACTGTATGGCCTTTATTTTTCAAATATTTTACTATCCATTTCTTTTGAACAGGACTTACACGTCCAAATATTTGATATTTATCAACTATTTCTTCTACCTCTTCTTTTTTTAACTCATCAATATTTATACCTATAGAATCTTCTAATCCAACTTTGTGAGCTATAGATGTAACAGTTTTTGCGTTGTCCCCTGATATTATTTTTACATCTACATTGTATTTCTTGAAGTATTCTAATGTTTCTTTAGCTGATGCTCTTATTACGTCTTCAATAATTGCATAACCGATTAATTCTATTTTTTTAAGCTCTTTAGATATTTTTCCTTCTTTTCTACCTATTGCAACTACACGATAATTAGATATGTATTCTTCTGTTTCTTCTTTAGCTATTTTTCCTCCGATGATTTCAGGAGCTCCTAAGTATAAAGTGTACTCATCTAGTTCTATTGCGGAATATTTTCTTTCAGAAGAGAAAGGAATTAAATCGTTGGCTTTTTGCTGTGAAGGTTTAAATAAATCTTTTAGAGCCATCATAGTTGGATTTGTATCCTCACTATATGAAGCATATTCTTCAAAATATTCTGTTACTGCTGCTTTACTATAAGAATCTCTTCCAACAAAGTCTATTACTTTCATTTTTCCTTCGGTAATTGTTCCAGTTTTATCTAGACAAATTGTATCTATTCTAGCTAATGTTTCGATAGCATATAGTTGTTGTACTAATACTTTAACTCTATAAAGCTTTATTACTCCAACCGCCATTACTGATGAAGTTAAAAGAATTAAA
>Ga0247609_10006987_pt1 | contig 10799 bp, 15 predicted proteins | sample 172DNAGHGlowgp2_FD_193487 | JGI IMG/M metagenome (GOLD analysis project Ga0247609, IMG submission 193487) | Sheep rumen microbial communities from Palmerston North, Manawatu-Wanganui, New Zealand - 1728 DNA GHGlow gp2 | ecosystem: Host-associated > Mammals > Digestive system > Stomach > Rumen ...
GTCCAACAGGAAGTCGGTATAGCGGATGGTGTTGTCGTAGGCATTGACGAGCAGACCTACATTCTTCTCGCCTTCTTCTACGTTTTTGGCCACAGGCGTGTACACCTCAAACTCCTTGGGATATTTCTCGGCATACTTCGGGCCGTGACTCGTACTCGTGTGCAGCACAATCAGCACTTTGTTCTTGGGACTTGACTCGATCCGCTGGCGAAGTTCCTTCAGGAGAATCCCGTCGTAGTACATGTTCTCGTCGGGATACTGGGCGCCCAGCTCTTCGTTGGTGAGATATTCGTCGATATGGATGGGCGGTTCTCCCCAGTTGGAGGAACGCCATGACACGTCGACCCCTGTGCGGAAGGCATAGTTGGGCAGCAGCTCGTACAGGTCGTCGCTGTTCTTCGGCTCCAGGATGGCCTTGGTGCCGGCAGTGGTGTAAGTGGCACAGGAAGTGGCCTGAAAGACCTTCAGCTCTTTTTGTCGGGACAGCAGCGGATTGGTGTCGCGGTCATAGCCGTAGAGCTGGAAGTTGGCTTTTCTGGCCGACTCGCCGATGACGAGCACCACCACCGCCTTCTCATCGTCTGTAATCTTGCCGTCTGGAAGCTTGATCTCCTCCGTTTGCTTATCCTGATTCGTGCTGATGATGCGACAGGTATTGACGATATAGGACCAGGGCTGTAACAGTCCGCCTAATTCGGTGTCGTGCTGACTGATCCAGAGTGTCTGACCGATGTTCATCAGGGCGATGACCAGGACAATGGCCAGCGAACTGCCACAGTAGATGCCTAACTTCTTCACCTTCCCGTAGACGACCGGCTGCAGCAGGCAGTACAGGGCAGGAAGAATGCCAAAGACAAAGATGGAAAGCCACAGCGACCAACTGAAGAAGCCGGAAGCTTCAGAGTATCTGGTGTTGAACACGTTCTCGATGGTGGTCGAATCCATCATCACACTGTAGGTGAAGATGAAATAGACGGCCGTCGCATTGATGATGGCAAGGATGGCCAGCAGAATACGGCCTACGATCCGCATGACGAACATCGTGAGATAGGTCATCATGAAGTTGAGCACCAGCATGATGACAACCAGTGAGGTCAGCAGGAACGTCTTTCCGAGGAAACTCTCGTTGGTGTTGTTGGCAACGTAGTCAAAGAACGGTATGTTGTACAACAGCAACGTGCCGATGCTGACGATGCAAGAAAAAGCAAAAAGCGAAAGGGGCTTGCGTAAAAACTTTATGATCTTATTGTGTCTCATTCTTTTTCAGTTTCAGAATCTTCCGTCCTGAGTCTCGACTCTCAGAATCTTTCGTCTTAGAATTTCTCGTCTTGAGTCTCAGAATCTTTCATCTTGAGTTTTAGAATCTTTTCCCTGCCAAAGTAGAAGAACAGGAACGGGGTAACAACCCCGATGATGCTGCCCACGCACACATCCGACAGGAAGTGCTGCGAGAGGTAGACGCGTGAATAGGCACCTAATGCCGCCAGTACCACCAACGCCACCATCACCAGACTGATCTGAAGCCAGAAGCCGAGACGGGCTCGCCGGACCCTGAAGCGATAGTGGTAGGCCAGGATAATGGCACAGCATGTGCAGAAGACGAAGAAGGTGGAAGCGTGTCCGGATGGGAATGAATTGCCATGATGCAAATTGACGCCCTCTACCACCGGCAGAATCATTTGCTGGCTGTTCTCGAATGCGCAGATAGGGCGATCGAAAGAGAAGGTGTGCTTCAAGATCTGTAACAGTCCGCCTCCCGTCAGTTCAGACAGGGCAAAGAAAAGGGTCATTTTTATTTTCTTCCAGAAGACTGGGAGCAGTGCCAACACATATAACGGCCATTCTGCCAAGGTGGAATAATGCTTGAAGAAAACGTCTTGAAAACGCGTGTGGCAGGAATTCAGCAGCAGATGAAGCTCTAACTTCGGATAGGCATATAGCAATCCGAGTACAAACAAAAGCAATATCAAATATGCTATGCCATAAACTGAAAGTATTCTCTTCATCACTTAAAGATGTTGTAATAATTGTATCAAAATAATCATGTCATTCTGTTTCACGCTGCAAAATTAGACAAAATAATCGGGATTTGGAACATGAAAGGGCAAAAAATGTACTGAACGGCCTCGAAAACTATCCATTATTCCCCGATGATCGTTATGACGATTCTTCTTGCCCCGCCATAATTCCTGTATTCGCAAAAGTAGATTCCCTGCCAGGTTCCCATGTTCAATCGTCCGTCGGTGATGGGGATGGTCAGACTTACGCCGCTGAGGGCAGACTTGGCATGGGCAGGCATGTCGTCAGGCCCCTCCAAGGTATGCTCATACTCTGGCCGGTTCTCTGGCACAAGGCGGTTGAAGATGGTTTCCATGTCTGTCCTTACGTCCGGATCTGCGTTCTCGTTGATGCTCAGTCCACAACTCGTATGTTTGCAGAAGATGTTGATGATGCCCGTCTTAGGCAGTTTGGGTAACTGACGTGTGATCTCGCCTGTCACTAGATGAAAGCCTCTCGATTTGGGCTGAAGGGTTATCTCTAATTGCTGAATCATGCTGACTACCGTTGAAATCTGCCGCAAAATTACGAAAAGTCGGGAGCAAAACAAAGAAACTTGTTTCTTTTTTTGCCGAGACAGAGTAATTTGAGTAATTTTGTAGCCAGTTTGAAAGATGAACGAATAGGATGGACCAGATGATTGCCTAATCCCGACGGTGCCTTTCATCGGTCGCTGTTTAAGTTTGCGAAAGGATATAGTCAAATGGCCTGGAAACTGAAATATCGCTGCAAAGCATGTGGGTATGAAGCCGAAGTGTACGAGGGGCGTGGCCTCTTTCGTCAGCAGATTACCCCCATGAGCTGCCCTGACTGCAAGACAATCCAGAACATTGTCGTTGGTGGCATCATTGCAGACGTTGCCCCGTCTTATCGGAGTGAGGTCGGCAGGCTCTGCTTGAATTGCGGCAGCGAGAATATCCGAATATGGAATCTGAAAACCTGTCCGAAGTGTCAGGGAGAAATGGAACAAACTGGAGAAAGAGAATTCTGGACGTGAGTAGGGTAGAATATGCCGTTTGTTTGGCCAATGTGGTGCTTTCTATAAATAGAACAGGAATCGAAAACGTAAACGAGAGAATCTTAGCCTGGTATATTCGGATGCAAAACAGTTCCTGATAGGGGGCGTTTCCGAAGCCCCTTACCCCCTCATATTTCCGACATCCTTATAGGATGTCTCCAATATGAGGGTGGGCTTCAGAAGGGGGTGTCCTCCTTTTACCTGTCATCAGGGATAAGGTTGCCTACCTTCCATGCAAGACGGCTGACGACTGTATGTTTGTGAATCTGATATGGCCGTGGTGCCATAGCTTCTCAAAATTCGATATTGACGAGTTCGCAAGGGTTCGACATGTGGTGAATGACATAAATATGCAAGGTACCATGTCTGTGTTTTATAGTATCACGGATTCGGACGACGTGGCTGTGCATATTAAGAAAAACTTCTTGCTTGTGGAGCAGATACCTGATCTGGAGAGCTACCTGAAGGTAACGCTGGATAGCTTCTTCAGGACGGCCAGGACATTGGATATTGAAATCGAGAAATGCCGATTGAAGGAATCTGGGCAATGACTTCACCACTTTTTTGAAGTCACTGCTCTCAGACATTCAGCAAAATCTGGCCAAAACGGGATGGATTATGTTAAAAACAGTACATCATTTGCATTAAAACCGTATTACTCTTGGCTATCTCGATAATCTTTTGTAACTTTGCAACTGATAAGATATTATTCTTATCTTTTAGAATGTGGTAGAAACAAATAATATATTGTCTGTTCTTGATGGCTATACACTCAGCAATCCTGATGATATTGCCAGAGAGATTGCTGATGCCTTCCGCAAACGTCGCATAGAGAAGAATCTTACACGTGAGCAGGTGGCCGAACAGTCAGGAGTGGTCGTGAGCAATATCGTCAGGTTTGAACAGAAGGGACTGATTTCTCTTAAAAATCTCATTGGCATTGCAATTGCACTGGGCTACACGTCAGAGATAAAAAGCCTGTTCGACCGGCCTAAATATACCACGATGGAAGAACTTACACAAATTCGCAAAAACCAAAACAAGAAAAGGGCGCATAGGGTATGATGAAGATGGAACAGCTCAACGTGAAATATCATGACCGAATAGTGGGTATGCTCTCACTTACCCCCGATAACAAGCTGTGTGCCTTTGAGTACGACAGGGCGTGGCTGGCCGATGGCTTTAGCATTTCTCCATTGGAATTGCCGCTACGTCCGGGCCTGTTCTTGGCGAAGCCCTCGCCTTTCTATGGCAATTTCGGCATCTTTGAAGACAGTCTGCCTGATGGCTATGGCCGTTATCTGCTTCACAAGTTGCTACAGAAGGAAGGGATAGATGATTTCCATTTGTCTGCGCTTGACCGTCTGAGCATTGTCGGCAGTGGTGGAATGGGAGCGTTGACCTACCACCCAGAAACAGCTATTCATAAAGGCAATGAGATAATGGACTTTGACCTGCTGCAAAAGAAAGCATTAGAGGTACTGAAGGAGCAACAGGACACAGACGCTGGCCTACTACTATATAATAGTGGGAATAGCGGTGGTGCCCGTCCAAAAGCCGTTTTTTCTGACGATGAAGGCCACTGGCTTGTAAAGTTTCGTCACACATACGATCCACAAGATATGGGGCAGCAGGAGTATCACTACAACGAGGTGGCCAGGCAATGCGGTATCAGCGTACCAGACTTCAAGCTGATAAACGGACGCTATTTTGCCTCTCGCCGATTCGACATAGATGCGGAAGGCAACAGAATCCATACCGCCACGGCTGGGGGACTACTCTGCATATCGCTCTCCAATCCTGTCCTCGACTATAGCAATCTGCTTGCACTGACAGGCTACCTTACACAGAATGCGATGGACGTAGAGGAAATGTACAGACGCATGGTATTCAACTATCTTACCGACAACAAGGACGATCACTGCAAGAATTTCAGCTTCCTGGTTACTCGAAGCAATAATAGTTGGAAGTGGCAACTCGCACCTGCATACGACCTTACCTTATGTACAGAAGGGTACAACGGCGAACATGCTACATCCGTCAACGGCACAGGACATCCTTCCATCAATGATTTTATTACCATAGGAACGAAGATTAAGATGAAGGAGCAACGATGCAGGGAGATCATTGATGAAGTAAGACACAATTGTAATGATCTTACTCGCTATACTATCAAGATGTAGTTTATGCTACTTACATGTCATAAATTGGCACACTATTTGGCAAGATAGTTAGTGCTCACCACTTAAAAGTTGGAGTTCACCACTTTTTTCTCATGAAAATTGAGGAGTTTCCATGTGAATATGAAATAATTCGAGTAATTTTGTAGCCGTTTAGAATTAATTGAGACCAAGATGATAGATAAGATTATCGACTACAACAAGACTTTCGTAGAGCAAAAAGGCTACGAGAAGTATATCACGGACAAGTACCCAGACAAGAAGTTGGCGGTGCTGTCTTGTATGGACACCCGACTGACTGAACTACTTCCTGCTGCCTTGGGGTTAAAGAACGGTGATGCTAAGATTATCAAGAATGCTGGAGGTCTGGTTATCTCAGCCTTTGACTCAGCCATGCGCAGCCTGATCGTAGCTATCTATGAGTTGGGCGTGAAAGAGATTATGGTTGTCGCTCACTCTCATTGTGGAGCCTGTCACATGAGCTACGACCATTTCCACCACGAAATGATAGCAAGGGGTGTGACAGATGAAACGCTTAACACTGTCCGCAAGTGTGGCATAGATTTAGACCAGTGGTTAGAGGGATTCAAGGACACTCCGACCTCTGTAAGAAAGACTGTCGAGACCATCAAGACCCATCCACTCGTTCCGAAAGACATTGTGGTCAGGGGCTTCATCATCGATTCAGAAACAGGAGCCTTGGAGGAAATCAAATGATAAGGAACCTGGGAATGAAAGTGCAGGAAACAGGAATGGAGACAATCTTGTGATATGATACGATTGGAAAAAATACCCGGCGTGAGATGATGCTTATGAGCGAGGGCTATTTCTTTTTAGCGTTGGCGTTCAATTTCAGAATCTCGCCCCAGCGCGTTGTCGGATTGGGACTCTTGAAATCGTGCTTGATGGCATTAGCAAAGACATCTGCCTTGACCTTCGGTCGAGTCTGCTTACGCTCGGCAGAATCCATGCGAGCATGGCTCTGCTCTCGCTCAATCGCAGCCTTGACCCTTTCCGTCTTGCTTACATATTGCTGAGAGCCAAGAACGATGGTTTCGCTTCCTTGCATTCGGTTAATCCTGTCTATCACCTCGTCGAGCCGCTTCATCTTCTGGAACTGCTCTGCATTGATGTCGAAGAGGTCTTGCTGAATCGGAGAATCGGCACCGATGCCCATAACGATGACGCCGGCCTTCTTGTACTGATAACCCTTACGATAAATCTTCTTCAGCAGCTCGTTGGCCGTCTTGATAATGGTGATGCTGGAACTGGTCGGAGTAATGAGACGCTGCTCCAAGAAATTCCAGTACTGTGGCAGGTCTTCGCGGAAAGCATTTGTATTGAGGAATACGCCGACTATCGAAGCCACCGTGTTTTGCATCCTCAGTTTCTCAGCGCAACGGGCAGCATAGTTCGAGACATGCGTTCGCAGCGTTTCTATGTCACCTGTCATGCCATTGAAGGAGCGGCTGGTACAGATACTTTTCTTCTTTGCCAGCTCTTCATTCGGTATCACGTCTTCACCATTCAGCTCCTGCCAGATGCGGACGATGTTGATGTTGTTGAATGTCAGCCGTACCCAGTCCTTATGGTGCTGTGCAAAGTCGTAGGCTGTATGTACGCCGAGGGTTCGTAATTGGGCGGCATAGCGTCTGCCAATACCCCAGACATCATCAATCGGGAAAAGCTTCAGTGCCTTGATGCGCTTCTCGTCGGAGTCTATCATACAGCAATGCCTGTAACCCTGATACTTCTTTGCAAAATGAGAGGCCATCTTAGCCAGTGTCTTGTTTGGAGCCAAGCCGATGCTGACAGGCATACCCACATATTGCATAATCTTCCTATGTAAGTCTTCTCCCCATTGTTTCAGATCCAAGCCCCCTAAGTTAGGGGACGAAGGAAGATAGACGAAACACTCGTCAATGGAGTAGCGGAAGTATGCTGGAGCCTCTTGCTTGATGATGCTCACGACACGGCCAGTCAATTCTCCGTATAGTTCGTAGTTTGAGGAAAACACGGCAATCTTCTGATTAGGGAACTGCTCTGCCAGCTGAAAATATGGAGTACCAGCCTTGATGCCCATGGCCTTGGCCTCATTACTGCGGGCTACTACGCAACCGTCGTTGTTCGACAGCACCACCACTGGCTTTCCGTTCAAATCGGGACGGAAAACACGCTCGCAGCTTACGTAGCAGTTATCACAGTCAATGATGCCGTACATTTTTAGTGAAGAGTGAAGAATGAAGAGTGAAGAATGAAAAATTTCTTGCCGTGCAAACGTCCAAAGACCGAGCGGCTACCGCTATAGTTTTTCGAAGGTGCGGATGAGGTGAACCACCACGCCCCATACTTCGAAATATTCAGGGGTGTCGATCTTGAATACTGGGTATTCATCATTAGCAGGGCGAAGTTCTATATAGCCATCGTCTTTATGGGTCAGATCCAGATATTTCATCGTGAAGCCTTCGCCTCCCCACCAAGCCACGACGATGGAACCGTCTCGCGGTTCTACTGCCCTGTCGATAATCACACGGTCGCCGTCAAAGATGCCTGCATCTTTCATCGAGTCACCCTCCACATCACCGTAGAACGAAGCTTCTGGATGCTTGATATAGTCACGGTTGAAGTCCAGCGTCTCATGCGAGTAGTCATCTGTGAGAATAGGGAATCCTGCTGCAACCTCCGCATGTTCCAGCTCCAGATTGGTGTCAAATACACCTCTGATGATCTTGATATTACCCATAAGTACAAATAATTCTCAAAAACAGGCACAAAGTTACGCATTTCCCTCCGTAATATATCAGATTTGATTAATTTTGCAACAATCTCCGCCTGTCTCGATTTTACTTTCTTGGTATTCTCGCCAAACTTCCCCTGCCAGATACTTGTCACTACGACAGTGCAGATCGGCAATACCTTCCTCTATCATGCCAGATGTTTCAGAACTATAAAATATATCGGTTGCTTTATCGAGTGGCACCTCGAACATCTCGCTTATGCAGACAATGATTCTGGCACATTGGGAACTTCTCAGTATCTGTTTGCTTTCATCACTCATAATTGTTCACTCCCAATAAATGTTAGACACTCCTTCAACATTCTGTCTGTGCGTATGCAGTATTGAATATTAGGCTTTTCAAATCTCAGCAGTCCAAGAGCCTCTTCTTGGGAAATCTCACCTGTAAAATACCTGTCGAGTGTAATAATGACTCTGTCGTTTGCGATGCCGCCAATAATCATGTCGTAGTTCCCTGTGTCCACTCCTTCACGGCATTGTGCGACAAAGTCAAGCCATTCCTTGTCATAGCTTTCAAAACGTTTTATGTACCAATGCGTTTCATCGCAAGTAAATTCATAAGTATTAAGACATGCTGGTTGTCCTCTTCTTTTGAAACGCTGGGCATACCTCACAGCTTGTTCATGCAACGAGGTAAGATAGAATCCACGTCCGAAATCAAGATACAGGCGTGAATGCTCTGTGTCTGGATGCTCAACGATTACGTTTGATGAATGGTAAAGTCTCATGCCGACAATACTCCTTTCTCCCTCATATATTCGGTTAGGTCTTCCATCAGATATCGGGAACTGAATGTGTGCAGCACATCGTATGAGGGTACGATGTAGTCATACAAAATGCCCGATGTCTTCAGACGTTTATATATTTCTTTTTGTGGCAGTTTAAGCAGTACGGATAGTTTTCCAATGCAATATGTCACAAATTCTAATGTTTTTTTATCCATAAGCCAGTCATTTGTTTAACTTCTTGTTTAATATAGCCAAAAGTGTATCAAACATCAATATTTGTGTCACCAGAAAGGAGAACGCTGATTATTTCTTCCAGTTCTTCCCTTAAACAACGAAGTCATACCCCTTCTTCAACCACAAAGTTTTACAAGGAAAAGACTCATGTCCTGAGAATACATATTTATTTATCATTGCAGTCATACTATATTGATGTGACATACTTTTTGTTCAGCAACTCATCAATTTCTACTTCCAGTAATTTCGCTATCCGCAGATACGTCTCCATCGGAGGCTGACAAGCGTTGGTAAACCACTTTGATACAGTAGTAGGTGCACAACCAAGTTGTTCTGCCAACCATTTGTTGGTTCTCTTTTTCTCTGCGAGCACCACTTTGATGCGATTGATGTCTTTGTCCATATTTGGATGATGAAATATTGTGGCTACAAAGATAATCATTTTTGTCGAAACTGAAGCAAAATATCACGATAATTAACCTTATCGCTCACTAAATGGCCTTGTTCATTTTTAACTATAAAGTATTACTATAAACTATTGACAGCGAGGGGCGATAATACATCTGGTAATACATTCCGAGCTTATGATAGCGGAAGATGTCCGATGACTACTTATGTCATTTTTGGGACGTCCCTCCCTCTATATAGCAGATTTTCAATGGGTTAAAAATGCAAGTAGTTGATTTCAGCAGTATATTCCTTGCCATCAACCACAACGGTATGGGCATCTTTCAGACTGCCGTGACCTTGAATACAGGTGCAGCCGCATTGCTCCAGCATGGGCTTTGCCACATTCTTGTAGCCGTCGATGAAGGGTGTTTTGTACTGCATCAGTTTCTCCCAGTTAATCTCAGGAACTTTGTCAAACACACCAACTTTTAGATAGTTCTCCATAGCGGTAGTGAGCTCAAAGGGCCCGTCGAGCATGATCTTGGCGTTGCAGCCGTAGTTGGTACAGGTTCCAAACCACAAGTCACGCTCAACAGCCGCAACTTTTTTGCCAGCCTTACCCAGAATACGGGCAGCAAGGTCGCACCCGTGACCACAGCCTACGAAGATAGCATAAAAAGCGTAATTTGCCAATCAGATGCTCCTGATGGAGGCCACGTTCTTGCTGCGTCAGACCTCGATGAGCATCATCCAAATCTCCGACCAGCTCCATTTCGCCGAAGTCACCACCTTCGCCCGTTTCTTTAACAGGATGAAGGGCATGAATCCCAGGGAGTTCAGGAAAGGAAAGTAAAAAGAAATTCAGAAGATGGATGCCACCAATGAATACAGGATTAAAAGTGGCCATCAACTTCCTGAGAAAGAAGAAAAGACACAAGAGGAGATAGAGAGGGATCTCTCGCGGAAGGAGAGACTCCCTATATTTGTCCGTCTAACACACTGAGAACCAGCACCGTTAGCATTTGTCTCTATGTGGTTCGATTTCTCATCTGTAATTAATTTGTAATACTCTTCTTTTTCGGTCAGATTTCGCTTGTTTTCGCTCATCATAACCTTTTCGACTGCAAGGACGGTGCAAACCGAGTACAGAGAGCTCGCTCTTTGTCGAGGTGCAGCCCGTTCTCGCGGTTTTCAGCCGCAAAGTTACGAATAATTTTCGATAAGTGTATTAATTGGAGCAAAAAATATCATTTTTTTCTTTTGTCCGTTCCCTCTACCCTACCTCATGGTGATCATTGAAATGGAAAAGCGATAAAGACAACTCGCGAATTAGACCATAATAATCTATACCATTGAATTACACTCGGGGGAAGGCTTCGCCGTGGGGGCAGACA
>Ga0247609_10006988_pt1 | contig 10798 bp, 9 predicted proteins | sample 172DNAGHGlowgp2_FD_193487 | JGI IMG/M metagenome (GOLD analysis project Ga0247609, IMG submission 193487) | Sheep rumen microbial communities from Palmerston North, Manawatu-Wanganui, New Zealand - 1728 DNA GHGlow gp2 | ecosystem: Host-associated > Mammals > Digestive system > Stomach > Rumen ...
CAGAACTGGACTTTCACGCTCATCGGCACCGACAATCTCGATGTCGAGACGATGGCCCAATCCTTTGCCATCGATGAGCATATGGAGTTTCAGCAGGACGAGGAAGGCACCAAGGCCATGTTTGCCCGCGAACGCCGAAGCCGTGAACGCTACAACTGCTGCGTGGCCGAGGATGCCGCCATGCCCATAGGCTCGTTCTTCGACGAGCAAAGCGACTGAAGCCGATAGGGTCACGGGGACAGACACTGATCTGGCTGTTCTGTCTTCTACGATTTGCAGGTAGTCATAGGGTGGGCCAAGTGCCTGTCCCTATGACCCTTCTACCCCACAACTAAAGAAAACCGCAATCCCAGAGCATTGGCGATGAGCATAAACGTAGAGAGCTGCATGTCGGTCTGTCCCTGTTCCAGAGATGAGATATACTCCCGCTTCTTACCGATACGCTCGCCCAGCTGCTGCTGAGTCAGCTTCTGCCGCTTGCGCTCGTCCCTCAGCAGCTCTGCATAGTACCACGCCTTGGCCTTGGCCTCGAACTCCACACGACTCGCAGAGCCTTCCCCTCCATACTTCTCGTCAAAATGCTGCGACCCCGTTTTCAGCCGGGCCAACTTCTTTTCGTCAATCTTCGTCATCTTCTTGTCCTCCGATATATTTGTTCATGATTTGTCTGGCAATCTCTATTTCGCCCTTATACTGTTTCGTGCTCTTTTTCAGGAATGAGTTCAGAAGCAGCACCCGCTTGCACTCCATGAACGACTGTGAATCGATGGCGAATACTATAGTACGATGTTCATTACTGCCCACCGATACGCGAGCCTCGTAGAACTCAGTTCCCTCCAGGTTCTTGACGAACTTCTTGTTGACCACGTATTGAGTCCTTATAATCAACTCAACGTAGTCGTACTTTGTTTTCGTCTTTTCGTCAAGACTGGCATAGTACTCATCGTACTCTACAGAGTGGAATGTCTCCCTGATAATGTCGTTCATGCAGCAAAAGTAATCAATTTCTTCCAAACGAACAAATATTTGGAAGAAAAAAGTTCTTTTGCCATCAAGTTTCTGTGGGTTCATAGGAAAAAGACTGGCAGCGACTCCGTGTGTGTCTGCTGTCAGCCTTTTTCGATGTATGATGGCTGATGGCTGATGTCTGAGTTCTTACATCTTACATCAGACATCTTACATCAGAAGGGGCCGTAGCCCATGCAGCTCGTAGTGCTCAGTGCCGGGTGGGCCGAGTGCCTGTCCCTATGACCCAATCTCGCTCGCAAGTCGCTCTTATTTTTTGGATATTAAGAGCGACCATATTGAGGCATTTCCTACTGTCGTGTTCACAATATCACCTTCGTCCATCGAGACCTTTTCTACCGCCATTGAAGGTTGTGGCTGGATTTTTCCGTCAGTTCTGATCAGAAGACTATTTGTTTTTTACGACCTCCCAATAACCATCTTTTCGACCATCTTTGCGGACAACAATCCCCATTGCTTGAAGCTGAGAGATATGTCGCTGGAGAGTTCTGAACTTTATGCCAGTCTTTTGCGCCATTTCGCTGGTCGTAATAGACGGGTCGAATAGCATCTCTTTTACAATAGCCACTTGAATATCAGACAGTTCTTTTGCGCCACCTTTTACGCCACCTTTTACGCCAATTTCGACATTTTCTTTTGCGCCACTGGTGTCAATTTCTATCTCTTTCTTGGCGAAATAAGGATGACAAGGAATGTCTATCAGGAAGTACGTCCTTTCCTCATCAGTCTCAATAGTTGCTCTGGGCGAGCCGTTGGCTTCAAGTTCCTCCTGCACCGTAGGGATTCCTGTTGCCCTTCCTTCTGTCAGATCCAGTTCTTTCAGGAATTCACCTAATCTGCGATTGCGATACCTACGTGAACGGAGAGACTTACCCTCCCGAATGGCCTCCATCGGAATGGTGTGGTTAGGCCCGGAGAAATTCAGAATCGATATTCTGTCCGGTTCAATGGTTATCTCTACCGGCTCCCTAATCGTCCAGTCTCTGTGATACAGGCTATTAACGACAGTCTCTTCCAATGCCTGATACGGATAGTTGTAGAACTTATCCGACTCCTCGCGGTCTTTGGGTTTCAGTATCTGTTTTTTGATTACATTGGTGCTCAAATAACTCAATGTCTTCTCTATCATCGTTGGCACACTGCCCCTGATAGGCTCTACTTCAATCATGTTGTTGGGATTCTTCTCTCGTCCTTCGGGAAAAACAACAATGTCTATCTGCGACTGCTTGAAGAAACGGTCTGGACGCTCTGCGAACATCATTGCTGCCACGTTTTTGATGTTATATCCCTCGGGCGTTGGCTCCAGCAGTTCCATCTGCTCCAACACCGATTCCATGTTTTCCGTCAATGACTCGTTGGCAAGGCTGCTTTTCACCTTCACCAGATAGTCGTGCAGCAGCAGCGGCGAGATGTCCTTCAGCGTAATCTGGTCGTTTCCTCGGTCGTCAAACGGCGTACGGTTGGCCAGGTTTATCAGTTCGCGCTCATATTCACCCTTGGGCACAATGCTGCTACTGTTATATCGGATGTAGTAGTTGTACGTCTTCTGCCTGGCGGTAATTTGGTCAGGCACCTTGGAAGGGCGACGTTCGCCAGCCGACACCTTGATGACCAGAATCGTCTTCCCATCAGTCTCCTCGATATACAACCGTGGCTGATAGTAAGGCTGCATCAGGTTGTTGAATCCCACCATATCCTTTTCGATAGGCTCAATCTGATTAGGATCGATGCCAATGACGGGGCGGACAGGACGACCGTTCACCTCCTTCACACCCACCACAATATAACCGCCACCCGTCTCGTCGAAGTCGTTGGCGAAAGCACACACGCTACGGTAGATGGCATCTGGGTTCCATCCCGTCTTATATTCTATGCGGTCACCCTCCACAGCCCGTCCACCGAGCAATTCTTCTATGTTAATTGGTAGTCTCATATGTCTTATAACGTTTTTGTTCCTGTTGCTATTGCTTCTTTTCTCTCCAATTCAAACGTAACATTTATCAAGTAATATATCCCTCTTGATCATAGCCGCGTCTGTACTTATGTATAAGATTGATAAGCCATTGTAACCTATCATCCTTGAATGCCTCCAAATGGTGGAAACGCTGATACTGAGCATCGTAACGCTGGCGGGAACCGGACTTCAATCTGTTCTCAATATCATCTGGTATGAGGAAAGATGAACGGCTACCCAGATACTTCTGTATCTCGCTTTGGAAAATATGAATTCCAGCCAAGTCGAAATCACCGAAATGCAGGCATCGGTTAGGGATAGAGCACAACCAAAGTCGCAAATCGGCAGATTGTGGATAGCGTGACACAAACAGAATTTTATGCTCGTCATTACTCATTTGCGTCTGAAAAAGCCCCTGTTGCTGACGGATGCTACGGAAGTTCTCCATGTTTTCTATGATGACAACAAGTGTGTCTGAGGGTATGGCAAACGATTGCCAGTCGGCTATATACACGAAACTACCCTCGGGTGGACACACCCGGAATCTGGAGCCATGCAGCGTGCAGTCTATCGGTGAATAGCTATTGACCAGGAACCCAGGACAGGAACGTTGGGCCATCAGTTTCGAGTTACCACCTATAGCAGCCTGATCTGCCCTGTCAGAATGACCTGCGAATAGCTGTTCTGCCTTGTCCAAATCAGCCAAGGCTTCGTGATATTTTGTCAACGCCAACAGAAAAGCCGTCACATTGTCCACACGGTAACTGCGTTTCGTTCCATGCGTCTCCGGTTGAAGAATCTGCTCCTGGATGAGCTCATCAACCCATTCGCCGCGCAACTGGCTTGCCGGAATGGTCTCGCCGTTCGCAAGCCTTTGCAACTTCTGTACTAACGCCAAAGTCAGTTTCATAGCAGTTCTGCCTGTTTGGTGGATAATATGGGTTGAATGATTGTATTGCTGGTAGCCTCATCCTTACTCAGCAGATAGAGCCTTCGATACGACAAAGGGCGATGTGATTTTGGAGAAGAGTTGACCACAAAGATGTTACGTTGGTTGGCAAAGTCGAGTATGCCTTGAATGTTCTCGTCGGCCAATTTCCCAATCTCGTCCATCATGCAATGGATGCGGAAATCGCCTGTCCGCTTTGACACTCGCTGTTTGAACACATTGATGAGCAGGATGTTGATGATGGCTTTTACGAGGATGTCTGTACCATCAGAACCTACCATCTTGATGTTGTCTATCCATCCGGTGGAATTGTCGTTCTCCTCAATCTTGAATTTCAGCATAAAAGTGTCCGACAATTTCAGCTCGTCCAACTCTGCAGAGTGGTTCAACTCTTCTGTCAACCGTTCGAGATACTTTACGGCCGCTTTGTTAGCTTCCGTTCGGTTGTCGGTAGAAAAGAGATTGAGTTGACCTAACTCCAAATGGTTTTCTTTCCAAAACTCATGGATGTTCTGGAGTTGTAATATGATAGGTTGGCTGCTTCGTTCCAATTTCAACTCTATGCCACGAATAACTCCAGCAAAGGTCTTTTGCGTGAAATCGTAGTTAACCTCGCGAATGACCTTCTGTATCTCCGATTCACGAACAACGAGGTCGCCAAAATCGCGTGACACTCTCGACAAGATGTCAATATAGACATTGCTTGTGAGCTGTTCAAACTCAAGGATTTTGTTGTTAGAAACAAAATCATCCACGCTTTGGGCGTATGCCATATAGTCGGCAGACGAATCAAGCAGTAGTGGGAACTTGAATGTGTTTCGCTCTGAGAAATTGCGTCGGAAACTGTTAATCGTTTCTTTCAGGCGGTTTTCTGACTGTCCGAGCTCATTCTGTGTACGCATCAGCCTCCCCACAATTGCGCTGCAACCTTCTTTGGTGGGAATAGCCATTACCTCGCGAATGATTGCAGGGCAAGTCTCACTTTCCATAAAGTCGCGGGCTTCTTCCTGGCCCTTCTCCATGTCCTCAACTTGTTTGCGTTTCTGATCTAAATGCGATTCTTGCTGCTTTTTCTCTCCTTCATATTTCGCTTTCCTCTGCTGATATTTTGTTTCCAGATTATCGCGTTCTGTCTCAAACTTGTGCTTGTCTCGTTGAAACTCAGGCTCTCGGAGGAATAGCTCTTCACGATGAAGTTTATAATTTGCAATTGTCTCGCTGTTTTCCTTAATCTTCTTGAGCAAGCTCTCTATTCCTTGCTTGCGCTGCTTACAGCTATTAATTAGTTCGGTGTCTGCACCGCCATCCTTCAAGTCTTTATTCTGCGCTGCCTCTATCGATGCAATTCGCAGGTTGGTCTCTTTCGTTTGCTGCTCGATGGCCGCAGATGTCTCAGTCTTGAAGGTTTCTAATGCCGTGCATTCTTCTTTCTCCTCGTCACGATATTTCTTCTCCATCTGTCGGATGCGGGCTGTCTTCTTACCTGCCAGAGCCTCCTGTTGCTTTTGGAGGTCGCTTTGAGCTACTAACACATCTCCCTTTTGAAGCTCCAATTCTTTTGTTAATCTATCGCGTTCCTTTTGCTGTTTCTCGTTCAAATCTTCCAACAACAACTCTGCTCGTTTCTGTTGACCGGGCAGAGTCTGAAGCAACTGTTCTGTTGTACCAAATGTTTCACGCAGTTCCTTAATCTTGGCGGCATAGTGTCCTTCTATCTGACGTATTCCCTCGTCCTGTTTTGCCAACAGTTCAGATAACTGTTTCTTTGCTTGATTCTGCTGATTAGCCAAATCATTCCGAGCGGCTTCTATCTGTTGTGGCGTGCGTACACTTGTTTCTATCTCCGACAAATCTATGTTCACTCCGAACAGACTACCATCAGTTTGATTGCTAAGTTGCGGTGAGAGTGCTGTATGGTAAAGGATTCTTCGCTCATCGGCCACTTTACCGATAGTCTCAGCCCAGTCAGGTACATTTTCATCAAGCCATTCGCAGAATGAGCCTTTCGCCCGTTCCAATAGTTCATTCTCGGCTGCAATCTGCTTCGTCAGTTCGTCAATCGTCGCCTGAATGTCCTTCAATGGCTCTGAATAGCTGCCTTTAAGCTTTAGCACCTCAATCTCAGCCTCTTTACGCAGAGATTCCATCTGGTGCTTCCTCTCAACATTCTCCTTAGAAAGAGTCTCGACCTTTTTCTGGAGAGCCTCGATATTCTGACGACACTCATCTATTTCTTTCTTGAATGGTTCGCTGATGGCTGCATCTTTCTTTTTCAGCTCAAGCTTATGCTCTGTTTCCTTCAGTTCAGCCATCTGCCTTGCCATAATGTCAAAACGTTCGGCAAACTCATCATCTATCTCTTTCAGGGCCTTGGCCTGCTCTTGCAGACGTAGGGTCTGGTGATTGTTGAACTCACGCTCCCTATTATTGACGAGTGCCTGTCTGTCTTGCTCATATTGCTGTAACTCCATCTTCTGACGTTCAATGGCCGTCTGATATTTCTGCACTATGTCTTGATACTGCCGTTCCAACTCAGCGATCTGCTTCTCAATCTGCTCTTTGCTGCTCAGAAGTGTAGATTCCTCCTCCGCCAACTTGAGCATTTGTTCAATGCCCATCTGTTGGTACTCTTTCTGCTTCTTGTGGCTATCACGAATCTTGGTGTCCAGCACTCTTATTTCACCAACCAGTTTGTCGCGTTTGTCGCTATAATCTGTCTGTAATGCTTGGAATTTGTCTTCAAGAGACTGAATAACCAGCTTCACATCCCCAATCTCTTTATGCAATAGCGGAATATTCTTCTCTGCCTCCTGCATGGCATAGTTCAGGTGTCCGCAATCCTCACGTAGTTGTATTTCCTTAGCCCGGATATTGTGCGATGTCTCAATAAGGCTGTTCGCTGTGTTCAGCACTTCAATCTCGCCATTTCTATTTTTCTTCGTCCATTTCTGGATGTCCTCATATTCATGGTGGAAATCAGCCAGTTGTGTACGGAAGAAACGTAAATCCATACGCATCTCTTCATCGCCACTCATAGAGCGAATAATGGTGTCCTTGATGAAATCTGCATCCACCCGTTCGTTCAAAAAAACATTCTGAATGATACGGGGAATGTTCTGATATTGCGTGCTTTCCAGAATACTGTACTTACGCAAGTCACGCGACAGTCCAGCATGGCTGTTCCCGTAGATGATGTCACGATACTGTTCATAGCGGTCAATGATACTGCTAACATCTATTCTGCGTTCCTGAATACGTTGCCTGACAATCAAAGGGTCACTCGTCACATTGTGATTTTCATCCATCAGCCATTCACTTTGGAATGCCGCATCAACAAAGCGGAAGGCTGCAATGTTCCTATGCTTGAACACAATGACCGAGAATGGGTGTTCCGTCTCACCACGGCTCACCTCATAGATGATATACGACGTAGGCTTGGGCAAATAGAACTCGTCAAACTTCTTTTGTCCCTGCTGACGAATGCCCAAATGCATCTTGTCGGCATTATAGAAAAACAGGATGGCACGCAATAGTGTGCTCTTACCCACGCCTTGCGTTCCCGTGAAATGCACATTGCCATCGAGCATCACCTCACTATAGCGGATATGTGCGCTGTTTACGAAAATGATTTTATTGAGATATTTCATCGCTTGCATCAATCGTTATCAGATTAACCATTTCTTCTAAATAGCTGTAGGCTGCCACCACTTTGTAGAGTCCAGACTTCTCGTCGGCTAGTTCCAGGAAGCCCATCTTTTGCATTTCATCCACTAGTTTTTCCACTATCTCAGGATATTTATCTTTCTTCTCATACAGTTCGGAGGCTTTTTGCTGAAGGTCAATATCTGCTTCAATCTTGATAGTCAAAGCTGCCTCAGAGAACGTAAAACCGGGACCAAAGGCTGGTTCCCATGCTTTCAGGAAGTCCAGAATATCGATCCAGTGCCCAAAGCGTTGCAGTTTATCCACTACTTGTACCTTGTTCTCTTTCCTGCTGAAATAGAAATAGCCATTGCCTTGCTCCAGCATGAATCCTATTTGTGCGAAATACTGCTGGTAGTCGGTCAGGTGGTCTTCAATGTCCATGAAGATGTGTTTGTCTCTTTCCTGTGAACTATCAGAAGAGATAAACCCTCCTCTGCTGAGCCGTTCAAATGTTTCCTTTACATACTTCATATTCTGCTCTTTGGATAAACTAATGGATAACTGATATCACCAAGCTGATGCCACTCATCCATAAACGTCAGCCCGTTGAAATTGTTTTGTATAATCTCTGTGTAGTATTCTACTTTTTGATCCAGACTTTGTGGCGTGCTATACCTGTAATTCAGCACAAAGTTGAACAGGTCTTGACCAGACGCCATAAACGAAATGGCCAACGCATCGACATTCACAAAATCCTCTATGACTGGTTCTGGCTGCATTTCCTCTGGTTTAATAGACGGATCCGGCTCTCGACTTAGCCTCAGCCTGCGAGATAGTTGTTGTTGTGCCTCGATTAACGCCAGGAGACCATCATCCGTATTACTTAGCCAGGTCAACGAGGGCTTTATCGAATAATTAGTACGTGGTTCCAACCAAACGTGATCTTTTCCGGATAAGAAGTTGCGTATGTTGGTAGAACTCTCCCATGTCAGGTCATCTTTCCGCTGTTTCAACAAGCGGGTCTTTTTCACCAGTTTGCCTATAGCATCTATCTGGTGCAGATAGTCACGGATGGTCTTCTCAAGGTCTATCAGACTGTGGAAGGCTGCCTTTAATTGGGTTCTCACGTCGATGATGATATAGACCAACTGCTCGTCAGGAGCAAAGTTGCTGAACGTAGCATGTTCATCGTCCAATAGATTCTCGGTTTCTTTCACCAGCCTTGAAATTCCTGCTATCTGATTCAGATACTTTTCCAGCTTCGTCCGTTTGATAGCATAATTGCGCTCATTTTTATAGGTATCGTTCACATTACGCTTTAGATCCACAACGTTTCTTTCTGCCATTAGTGCAATCGTTCTCAGTGAACGCTTTACCTTCCTTAAATAGCGGTGCTGTCCTTCAGGATTGTTTTGTTCCTTTAGGTAATAGTCTATATTATCGCGTAACTGTGACACGCTTTCTTCTACAGAAGCATTGCTAATATCTTCGTTCACTTGAAGAATTTCTTCCAAGAATCGCAAGTACACTTCTTCCAGCTCTAGCAAATCTCCTTCTAGCCTTATCACTCCATATTGGATGAGCAAATCCAGATTCTTCTCACTTTCCACGAACCCGCGTGCATCATCATAGTGGAACTCCAACTTCTTTCGATTGTAGAACATTTCACTAATCAAGCGCCTTTCGGTGTTCAGCCGCTTTAGTAATTCCGAAACACTATGAAAAACTTTCTGTTTCACTTTTGCCTTTTCCAGCTATTCCCTCACTATAATTACTCAACACCATTCATTTTGACTCCTGAGAAAGAAGATATTGTTTGTACTCTCTCACAAAGAGCTCTTTTAAGTCAACTTCCAGTAGATCCGCAATCTTTAATATACACGCAAGATCTGGCTGAGAAGTATTAGTACACCATTTGCTTACAGTTGACGGATTTACTCCCAACTGTTCTGAAAGCCATTTGCTAGTCCGTTTTTTCTCTACGAGAACCAATTTAATTCTGTTTATATCCTCCATTTTTATAATAATGTGGTAATAATGCCACAAAGATAGTGATTTTATATCACTTCCTGCCACAAAACAGAATAATTCTACTATAATTTAGAAATTTTCACGACTTTGCAGCCCCTTACTTCTTCAATAACCTCTCAAAACCATATTCATTCCACCAATATACGGCATCATATAAAGCATAAACTCGTTCCTTGATGAAATCAGGATGCTTAGGCGTGAGTTCTGCGGCATTAAAGCCTGCAATGACACAAATGAAGGAAAGATTTCCTTCAATATAGTCACACCATTTGTTTTGGCCGAGGCACCATCCGAGAATATGATCAAACTCTGCCTCTGATTTGGGCAACTGAACGTGAACAACTAAATGAGGCTTTGACTGTTGATATAACAGCCAATAGTCACCATGACCTTCTACATGTTTCAACTCTGCCTTGAACGCATCACGCTCTACATGCTTTGGCTTCAGCCCTGGTCTTTGCAGACGAGGGAACATCACATAATCACAATTTTCAATCTTCTTGATTTCCATATCGTTTACATTTAGTTAATGAAAGAAATATCTTCTTAACTCGCATCTTTTTACCACCGCTGCCAACGATTCTGTTCTTTGAACTGGTTCTTCGACGAGCGAAGCGCCAAGGCCGGTTGGTGGGCTTTATGCCACTCTTGATGCTAAATCTGGTGCAAAGGTACAAAAAAACTCTAACTTATAGATGACACTTTATACTAAATTCGCTAAATCATGCTCTGTTCTGACATAAAATGACTACTTTTGCATACAAAATATCAAATCCGAATTATATGACACAACAAACGATGGAGCAGCGAGAGCAGAGTCAAGCTTGCTTGTACTTTGCCGAGTCGCGACAGAGGAAGGCCAAAGGCCAATATGCAAGGGTAACTGTAGCAATGCCCGAAAACGAAGATAAGCAGCCCGTCCGCCAGGAATTGGCTTACGAGATTGAGAACCGTGACATCAACGATGAGTTTACCGTAAAGTTCTGACCTATGGCAAAGACAAGCGACACCACGAACATCTGCGAGTTAGCCGTTTGTTAGCAGAATAATCATCCCGACTTATTCTTTCGTTACAGGCATATTGGCTCCTTGCCACGCGATGATGCCACCTTTCAGATTAACACACTTGTAGCCGACATCAGCCAATCGTCCAGCAGCACTGGCAGAACGACGACCACTACGGCAATAAACTG
>Ga0247609_10006989_pt1 | contig 10798 bp, 10 predicted proteins | sample 172DNAGHGlowgp2_FD_193487 | JGI IMG/M metagenome (GOLD analysis project Ga0247609, IMG submission 193487) | Sheep rumen microbial communities from Palmerston North, Manawatu-Wanganui, New Zealand - 1728 DNA GHGlow gp2 | ecosystem: Host-associated > Mammals > Digestive system > Stomach > Rumen ...
AGCTTCAAATCTATCTCCTTTTTGAGTTTCTTGGATTTGAATGATACCCATGCTTGTGTCTCCTCTATCAATTGTTTCTAGTAATAAGTCTCTTCTTTCGTCTTTTTCTTTTAAGGCTGCTAAAACTTCTTTTCTTTCTCTTAGTTCTACACGAACAGTTTCAAACTTTAACATAGCTTTTAATAATAGATAGAATTCTTTATTATTTAGCATTTTTTCAGCTGTTGTAATAGATTCTAATACTTGTTGATATGAAAGAGCACCATAATTATATCCATATTGACTCTCATTAAAGAATCTAGCATTTGGATCATATCTAAATTCACTCTTTTGTCTTTCAATTAAACCTAAGATGTCCTTTTTATACATTAATAATTCTTGACAGTCTCTGATATAGTTTATTAAATCTCCAACTGTTATTTTACTATTCATAAAGATATTAATATCTTGACGATCTAATACCTCTACATTTCCTCTATTGAATTCTTTTATTATTGCTCCAATATCCATTGATGCAATAGTTTGAAATTCTTCTTCTGTTATTTTACTTCTAAGATTATTTAATACGTAGTAAGCACGTTCAGCAACTCTTTTTTGCATAAAATCACTCCTCTTTTCTAAGTGTGAAGTTCATGAAAAAACAAGACTTCACACCAATGTGAAAGTCTTGTTCGATACTTTGTATCGTTTAGCCCGGTTTGTTACGTGTTGACGAGCTAAATCCTGGGAACTACTCCCTTTCAACGATTATGATTATAACATATTGTTAATAAGAAGTCAAATTCTCCTATCTTAGTGATTATAAAGATATTAATGTTTTTTTAGATAAATGTGACAAATGGGAAACAATCATATATAATATCCCTTCGTGAGGCGATTTAGATGGAAAAAATAAGAGCTGAAGAATTAATAATGGAAGTTACTAGATATTGTAATTTTGATTGTAAACATTGTTTTAGAGGAGAAGCACAAAATGCTTTTATGAGTACAGAAACAATTTATAATCTTTTTAGAAATCTAGAGGAAGTAGAAAAACTTGTATTATCTGGTGGAGAGCCATTTATGGCAGTAAAGCAATTAAATGATGTTGCTGATGCTATTCATAGAAATGGTGTTATAGTTAATAAAATATCAATAATTACTAATGGTACTATTTTGAATACCGAAGTAATTAGAGCTTTAGAAAAACTACAAATGGTTTGTAGAGAACTAAGTATTAAAGTATCTAATGATAAGTTCCATCAAATGGAATTAGAAAGAATGGGATTAAAGAATAGAAGATTAGTAAATCTAGATTTATTAAATAAGATGTTTGGAGCAGAATTATATGGAACTCCAAGAAGAGAATTAATGTTTTCTTTAATTGAATATGTTGGTAAAGCTAGAAGATTAACTCAAGATGATATGGATAAAGTTAATAATTGGGGAGAATATCCTACTCTATATGCTTTAACTAATGCTAATGTATTCTTTGGAGCTGATTTAACTGTTAAACATGAATTACCATATTGTGATTATGATTGTATGACAATTAAGAACTTAGCTAATATTGATGTCGAAGGTTATTTAGCTGATAGTTATGCTTCATATGAAGACTCAGATAGTCATCGTGATCTAGCATGTAATATTAATTACGTTACTTTATTAGCTGCAGTTGAAAGTAATCTTGATTTAAGAAAAGATGGCAAACAAAAAGGACTTATTAAATAAGTCTTTTTTTTATAGTCCAACTGATTGGAATGCTGCTTCAACTGTTGCTGAATCAGTATAACCAATGATACCACCAATTACTTTATTATTTCTAATAAAGATTGTTCCTGGTGTTCCTTCAACGATTGTTTTTCCATAGTCTTTATATTCTCCATCACCAGTTAAGTTATACATTATATTGTATTCTTTTTCATCTTTTGGAGCATCTTGATAAAGATCATAGATTGATTCCATATCAACATATCTAATTGTTACTTTATGATTTCTTGCTACTTCTGTTAATATTGGTGCATAAGCTACACAATATCCACAGCTTTGTCTAGCCCATAAAACAACGATTGTTTTATTTTTAGATTCAGTTTTAATATCAGATGGTTTAATTATTTTAAATTCATCTGTAGAGTAACTAGTTGCTTCTGGAGTTTCTCCTCCACCAGTATTGCTATTACCACCATATGTGCCTTTTTCTAGGTTTTCTACTCTTTCGCTTAGTTTATCTACTGCTTTAGTATTAACTGCTGTAAATGCTCCGATTGTAACAAGTAATGCTATAATAACGATTAAAGCTAAACTCATTAATTGTTCTTTTTGATTTCCTTCTTTTTTTGTTTCCTTTTTTTCGCTTGGAAGTGGTTCTTCTGCTACTTCTAATAGTTCTTCTTTTGCCATTTTTATCACCTATTCTACTATTTCTATTTCTAGTACTTTTACTAAGTCTAGAGCTTGTAATGTATTAACTTTCATACCTTTGATACAATCAGGTGTTATTTTAAGACCATCAATTATTGAGGTACTAAAGTCAATATTTTTTAATGATGTTTTATAGAATTCAGTAGATGTAAAATCTACTTTATTAAACTCTATTTTATTAAATTCTACATTATAGAAATTGCTTTCCATAAGATTAGAATCTATTATACATGATTCTTTCATTTTTGTATCGATTATATTTAGATATTTACATAGTGAATTAGTAATCTTTAGTTTTGATAGACGACTGTTATTAAAGTAAGTACCTATTAATTTACAATTGTCTATTTGAACATTTTTAAAGTTACAATCAATAAATTTAATATTTGATAAATCACATTTAGTGAATGTTACATCTTCAAAGAAGACAGTATCATAAGTTGTACTAGATAGATTAGTATCATTAAATGTACAGTTATTAATTGTTTTATTTTTTATTTCTTGATTACTTAGATCTTCTTTTTGGAATTCTTCATTATAAACATCTATTTCTTCTTCTAAATAATTATTCATTTGGTTCTTCTTTATAAATAGATGAGAATAATTCAGTTTCATCTTCTACTTTTTCTTCTGGTTTAGTTATTGTTGGTAAATCACTAATTGATGATAAACCAAAGTAATCTAAGAATTCAGATGTTGTAGCATAGAGATTTGGTCTTCCTGGCATTGTTGATTTACCAGCTTCTTTGATAAGACCTTTTGCTACTAGTTTACGAATCATGTGAACACAGTTAACGCCACGCATTTCATCTATTTCAACTCTAGTTATTGGTTGATTGTAAGCAATTATTGCCAGAGTTTCCAATGCTGCTTGCGATAAAGTGTTACTTTCAGGATTTTCAATTAACTTCTTATAGTATTCTTTATGTTCTTTTTTGGTTGTTAGTTTAAAGGCATCGCCAAGATAACTAATGCGAATACCACGATCTTCACTGTCGTAAGTTTTCTTTAATTCCATTAGTATTTCTTTGGCTTTATCCATATCAATGGATAAGATATCACATATTTGGTTTAAAGTGATACCTTCATCACCAACAACAAATAAGATTCCTTCCAAAACTCCTAATAAATTCATTTCGTCACTTTCTCTCTATCATGATGGGCGAAAAGTTATCTTCTTGTGATAATTTGATTTCATTGTTTTTAGTCATTTCTAAGATTGATAGAAATGTTACTATTACTGTTTCTTTGGTTATTTCAGTAAATAGTTCTAAGAAGTTAACTCTCTTTTTTTTATCTAGAATTGTTCTAATATCTTTTATTCTATCTTCGATATTTATTTCTTTTCTAGTTATTTTTGTATTTAATGGTTTAGCTAGTTTTTGACGATCTAAGAATAATTGATAGGCATTGAATAAGTCTGCAACATCAAATTCACCTTTTTCAACTGTATTATCAATATATTCTCTTAGTGATTCAGGAAGTTTAGTGTATACTTCACTTCTCTTTTCTTCTAATTCCTTGAAGTCTTCTGTTATCTTTTTGTATTTTTCATATTCGACAATCTTATTTCTTAAATCTTCTTCAGAATTAATTGTAAATTCATCACTTTCTTCTTCGTCGTCTTTACGATTAACTAATAACTTACTTTTTAAATGAATTAATTCAGCAGCCATGACTAAATATTCACTTGCTATATCAATATTATCTTCTTCTAAGTTATGAATAAACTCTAGATATTGATCTATTATATCGTGAATATTTATTTCATAGATGTCCATTTTAGATTCTTTTACTAAATGTAGTAATAAATCTAAAGGGCCTTCAAAATCATTTATACAAAAATTGTAAGTCATAAGTTAACTCCTAACTACATGTATATCCGATTGATTCTGCTTCGAAAGATACTGTTTTTACATCAGTATTGTATCTAAAGAAACGATATGTTTGTAAACTAATTATTTGATTATCAGTAATATTCTTTAACTGCATTTCATTTATTTGGGTAAAACGATCTGATTCTTGAACAAATGTTGATGTAAATGAATTAATCTTTTTATACTTCTCAGTTAAGTTTTTAAACTTTTCTAAGTCACTTGAGAAGTTTCTATTTTCAGATGTTTCAATATATGTTTCTTTGATTTTGGCAAGTTTATTACTTGAGAAGTAATAACGCATTTCATCGCCAAGATATCTACAAGTTAATACTTTGTAGTCACCTTCACTTTCTGTTAATTGAACTTCCGGATATTTTTCTTCTACTATTTCTTCTATTCTAAATTGGTTAGCTTTCTCATAAGCATATTTAGAGATTACTAAGGAAATCTCTTGGGCTGCTTTAGAAGGCACACCATTATATGAATGAATTATGGCATAATATAGCGGTGCTTCTTTGTTATATAAAACAAAGTAATACTTTTTATCAAATCGATAGATTCGATCGCCAACATTTTGAATTGTAAATGATATTTTATATTCATCACCTATATGGGATTTAACGAAGTTGATCATTTCTAGTTGACCAATCTTAGCTCTTGATGCAGCTGATTCTAGTTTGATAAATTTGTTTTCTTCTTCCTCTTCTCCATTAGCACCAGGAGTTACATCTGAAGTTTTAAATAAACTTGAGAAGTCAACTTTTTTACTAATTTGAGGAAGAATTAAAACTACCGTTATTAGAACTAGGAAAAAGAATAAAACAAATATAGGATTTCCTTGTTTTTCTTCTTCGATATTATAAACTAGTCTTTCATCAGAATTAAAATACTTTTTATGATTTGCCTTTTTCTCTTCATCGGTTAAGTTTATTTTGTTAGCTTCTTCACGATCTTCATCTTTTACTTCAAGAACTCGAGGTATTTCTACGCTTTGCTTTTTTAGTTCTTTTTCTTCTTGAGTTTCTTCAGAAGCAACACCGAACATAGAAGTAAAGTCAGCGTTTTCTTGTTTTGCTCCTTCAATTCTTACTTCGTCTTGACGAGCTTCAGAATTAGCAATAGCATTTACTGCTGAGTTTTCTTCTACTTGAGAATTGTTAGTTTGGATATTTTTCTCTTCATTTTCATTCATATATATCCCCTCATTCTTCATTATTCATTATATCAAATTATAGCGAAATAAAAAAGAGCAATACGCTCTTTTATTATTCTAAATCTAGGATGTAAGGATTATCTCTTGTTCCTGATCCTTCAAATGTTAAATTACTATTAACATTTATTACTGGTCTGATACCATGTTCAGAACTTGTTCTATCTTTTGTAAGGCTTCCATTGTTGCTAATTATTAACATATAAGCATTATTTGCATAGAAGTCAGATGGACTTCCTGTAAAGAATCCTTCGCCATTGTATAGATAGAAACTATAGTTATTAGTATCTCTTGCAGCTCCAGCAAGTACTGCTTCGTCTGCTGTTAATAAGCCAGTTTTTAATGTATATGTTCCACCAAAATCTACTTTCTTATCAGGACATGACATTGTTGGTTTTTCATCGTTTATTAAACGATTATATGCACCAAAGTATGTATGATTCTTAGCAATGGTATTACTTGTATCATTACAGAATCTATAATTAACTAAGTATTTATCATATTCTTTCATATTGTTGTTATACCAATCAATTAGGATATTTAATACTTCATTGTTTTTATCTGCTCTGTTATAAACATATTTATAACCAGTATAATCAATATAGTTATGAGCATTGCTATACTTTTTAGTACCAATTGAATTCTCTAGGATTAGTTTTAGAGATTTATCAGTATTGATACCAACTATACGCCATGTATTGTTAGCAAATTTAACATAGTTATTATTAATAACACCACGATAGTAATAGTATTTACTATTTCCTACTTTTAAAGCGTTTAATCCTTCATCAGTTAAAGCTGGTTCCCCAAAATCTGGTGAAGACTTTTTGTCTATTTCTTCTTGATCTCTTAGTAATGTTTCATAGATTGTTGGTTTGATAGTTTGAGAAGAATCTATGATTTCAATATGACCTTTGTAATAGTTATTTTTTTCTGTTACATTAGGTGCTTTCTTTTCATCAAACCACATTCTAATATTAGTTCTAATTGTTTCATTAGGATTTATTTCTACTTTTCCAAGTAATTTACTTACTTTGATATCTTCTTCTTCAGTCTTAGTTGTTTCTAAGTTTTTATAAAGAATTGTATTATTTTCAATATTACCAGATGTTTTTAATACTAAGGCATTAGTATCTATTGTTGTTGTTTTTACTGTATTTAGTCTTAGTTGTACTTCTTTTTTAGTAGCACATGTATTAGTAATAGTTACGGTATAAGGACTTGTTTCTTCACCATTACTATTTATTACTGGTTTTATTTTAGAAAGTTCAATAATTCCTTCATTTTCATAATATACTTTGAAGCAATCAATTCTTCTTGTATTTGTTTCTTCTTGTGTTTTAGATGATAACCACACACCATAACCAGTTCCAACTGATAAAGTTGCAACTAGTAATAAGCCGATAATAAATAAACTTATTATGTATCCTTTCTTCATGTATGTCACCATCTCTTCTTTTTTATTTATGCTTCATTAGCTGTTGGGACAGCGTTGTCGCAAGTCTTTGCGGCAGTTTTAAGTATGATTACACCTTCTGATAAAATATCATAATCGAAGTTGTTTGATTTTGAATTGTATACAGCTACAGTGAAGATTTCACCAGGAGCAGCATCAGCAATACCAATAATCATACTCTTTCCATCTTTCTTTAGTTCAACACATATTAATTCAACACCTTGAATTGTTGTAACTTTAATTCCTGCTACGACAGCTCCTGAATCAATATACATTTGTTGAACAGCTGGTAAAGATGCTTTTAAGTTAGCTAAAGTACCACGATTGATACTGATTATCATTTCTTTAGTTTTCTTGTAGTTAATGATATCGAATCCTTGAGTACCATAATCTTTTTCAATATATTCATTTGGTACTGCATAAGTATAACCATTGTTACTTACTAAATGTTGATCCATTGTAGGTTCTGCTTTACCACATTCAGTTCCACCAGAACTAGGTTGTGTTGGGTCTGTTGGAGTAGCAGGATCAGGTTGTTCTGGTTCTGTTGGAGTAACTGGTTCAGGTTCTTCAGGTTCAACTGGTTCTTCTGGTTCAGTTGGTTCTGTTGGTTCAACTTCTTTTTCAGGATCCTTTTCATTTATTTCAACTGTTGTAGTTGAAGTATCGTCTTCTTCTAGTTTGCTGTTTTTACTTACTAAAACTATAACAACAGCTAAAATTGCTAGGACTACTACTACACCTAAAACAATAAAAACGCTTTTGTTGTCTCCTCCACCACTCTTTGGTGGCATTAAAGGTTTATTAAAATTAGGGTTAGGTCGATTATTATTCATATTCATATTCATTTGTTGTCTTGGTGGCATTGGACCGCCCATGTTTGGTTTTTCTATTTGAGATAATTGCATTCCGCACTTAAAACATATTGTGTCTTTTTCGCTTAGCATATGACCACAGTTTGGACATGTTCTCATTTCGTCACCTACTCTCTTATTCATTATATCATATTTATGAAAAAAAATGATTTAAATAAATCATTTTTTATACTTTAAATCCAAGAATTTGTATATCTTTTAAGATATATTTAACTGAATTAGCTATAAATATTTCAATATCACTCATGTCAAATATGAAATTTTTCTCTTTTTTAGCTTCTTCAATGATTAATCCCATCTTATCGATTAGGATATCTAATTTGTCAACAGGGATTTCTGTAATCGCTGTTTTCGGTTCACGATATTCTTCGTAGAAGATATCTAATGGTAAGGTATATTTATCAATTAAATCAGTATTTAGATTTGTATAATCGTTGTATATTAAATCTCTTATAGCTGTATATGTTATTTTCTTTTTAACATTATCTCTTGTATATCTTTCAATGAATTGATAGACATAATCTCTAAACCAGTATTTATCTGTTAATAAATGAATGAAATAACCCATTGTAAAGGGATTATGCAGATCGTTACGATATTTTGCTAAGAAACGATCTATATTTGGGATATCATCTTCGTTAGTATGATCTAAGAAGTGAGATATTTCTTTTGTTTCATTTATTTGTTTAGATATATCGGGAGCTATTGCTCCAACAAGTAAATCATACTCGTTCATTTTTAAGTATTTATTTATTTCTTTTGCTATACACAAATGAATTACTGCTGATGCCATACTATCACCTATTATTAATTATAGCATAAAAAAAGAAGATTTATTTCTTCTTTTTGTACTTTAATTACCTTTTGTTAACTCTTCTCGTAAATTGATGTTAAAAGTGATAGAAAGATAGAATAAGACCTTTAAATAGAAGGCTTTCTCACTTTCGGTCATACCTTTTTTCTTAGCTAAGTAGTTTTCTATCATTCGTGGTACTTCTTCAGGAATTGGTTCAAAACCAAGTTTTTCGGCAGATAGTTTTATTTCTTCAGTTAACATTAATGATACTTTTTGAATTTCACTAAAGTCTAAGTCATTTTTATTAGCAAATTCTTGTAATGAATTGTATTCATCGACATCTGTATTTACACGAAGATTGTAGATACATAGTTTTTGAAATAATTCGTTTTCTTTCTTTTCTTTTGGTTCTTTTACAGAAACATATTGTTCTAGTTCTGCTCTTAAATTTACTTCATATATTTGTGATAATTCAACAAGATTTTTTAAATAGATTCTCTTTTCATCATCATTTAAATCATCTTTAATAGCAATGTATTTTTCTAGTAAAGCACAGAATGATTCAAAGTCAGTATTAAAACCTAATTTAGCTGTTTTTCTTTTTAGATTTTTAACAAATTTATTAGTCTTCTTTCTGTATTCAACGAAGTCTTTACCAGCTTCTTCTTCTAGTTTTTTTAGTTCTTCTTCAGGTCCATCTGTTAGAAAATGATAACAGAATTTACGAAATAGTTCTTCCATATTCTCACCTATTATAAGTATAACAAAAAAGATAACTTATTTTAAGTTATCTTTTACATATGTTGTTACTTTATTTACAACTTCATTGATATCTAAATCAATGTTTTCTCCATTTTTTCTTTCTTTCCATTCTACTTTACCATCAGTAACTTTTTTACCAATTGTAATACGTAATGGGATTCCAATTAGTTCCATATCATTGAATTTAATACCAGGTCTTTCTTCTCTATCATCGTATAGAACTTCAATACCAGCATTTGTTAATTCTTCATATAGTTTTTCTGCTACTTTAGTTTGTTCTTCATTCTTCATATCGATTTGAACTAAAGATACTTGATATGGAGCGATATTCATTGGTAGAATCATACCTTTTTCATCGTTGTTTTGTTCTATAACTGCTGCTAAGATACGACCGGCACCAATTCCATAGCAGCCCATTAATGGGTATTGTGCTTGGTTGTTTTCATCTAGGTATGTTACACCTAAATCTCTACTATAGTGATCTCCTAGTTTGAATAGATTGCCAATTTCAATTCCATGTTTGAAATAGATTTTACCTCCACACTTAGGGCATACATCGCCTTCTATTACATCAGCAATATCACCAACAATATCATAGTTAATATCTTTTACATTGGCATTGATATAGTGATAGTCAGTTTTATTTGCTCCACAGCAGAAGTTCTTCATATGTAGTATTTCTTCGTCAACAACGATCTTACAACCTTCTAGTCCTACTGGCCCAGTAAATCCTGGTGCTGCGTTAGATTCAGCTATTTGGTCATCATTAGCAAATGCTAATTCTTTTCCACCAGTTACTTTTAAGGCTTTTTCTTCATTTAATTCACGATCTCCTCTAACAAAGAAGATTGTTAATTTTCCATCTACTGTCATTAATAAAGCTTTTACGGTATGTTTGATATCTAGTTTTAGATAGTTACATACATCATCTATTGTATGAGCATTTGGTGTTTCAACCATTTCAATTTCTTTTTCTTCTTCATCACTATCTAATATTTTGTGAGATGCTACTTCCATATTAGATGCATAATCACATGAATCACATAATACTAATACATCTTCACCAATATCAGTTACTGCTTGATATTCTTCTGATAAAGTACCACCCATGGCACCAACAGATGCTCTAACTATTTTATAGTCAATACCCATACGATCAAAGATATTGCAATAAGCTTTATACATTTTTTGATAAGATTCTTCTAACATTTCTTCATCTCTATCAAATGAATAAGCATCTTTCATGATAAATTCTTTTACTCTGATAAGTCCATAACGAGGACGTACTTCATCTCTAAATTTATCCGCTTGTTGATAGATATTGAATGGTAAGTCTTTATAACTCTTTAAATGCATTGAAGCGGCGATTGTAAATAGTTCTTCATGAGTAGGTCCTAAAACTAGATGAGTATTTTTACGATC
>Ga0247609_10006991_pt1 | contig 10797 bp, 9 predicted proteins | sample 172DNAGHGlowgp2_FD_193487 | JGI IMG/M metagenome (GOLD analysis project Ga0247609, IMG submission 193487) | Sheep rumen microbial communities from Palmerston North, Manawatu-Wanganui, New Zealand - 1728 DNA GHGlow gp2 | ecosystem: Host-associated > Mammals > Digestive system > Stomach > Rumen ...
GTAGTGGTCGGTGTTGGAGATGTAGGTGAGCATAATACATGATTTTTTGTTCCGCAAAAATAGTGATTTTCGGGAAACAAACAGAAAGAAGTCTTTTAGTTTCAGTCACTCCTCGAAGCTCATCAGCCCGCCGATGAGGACGCCGAGGACGAGGAAGATGATGACGGCCTCTTTTTACAACTTCTTGTAAAAGACAAACACTTTTCTCGTGCCCTGCTCCACAGAGAAGTTGGTGAGCAACTCCAGCTGGCGGACATAGCCGATGGAGCGTTCACGGATGATTTCAGTGAGAGTGGTGGTTACGGATTCATCTACGGGATTCTCGGAGGTGGTGATGACGAGGTCGGACGTGATGGTGGATCCGTTGAAGAAGGTGCTGACCTGCCGCTGCGCCTTGACCATAGCCACACGATTCAGATCCGACTCGGAGCTGTAGTTGGCCACAGGCAGCACCACCACGGAGAGTATATACTCGTTGTCGTAGTCCTGCATCATATATTTAGCAGATTTGTTGATTAAATACCCAGAAATATCAAAACAACGCATTATACCCTGAACTGGCCCATTCATACTTTTCCCCGTTTACGGTGATAACAATGCTGTATTCCGAACGCATACCAATATTAAAAGATATGGTATATTTGTTGCCTTTTATGTCAAAACATTCAACTCGACCATTCCCACTGTCAGAATATTCAGTGAAAATAACATTACTAGACATTATCGTGTTGTAATCTTTGTCATTATAGACAATATTCTTTATTAGTTGGGAAAATGATTTGTTATCCCGAAAGTCCACTTTTCCATGTATCTTCCCAATGTCCAAAGCACCATTATTTGCTTTAGCGTATTCTTTTTTGATAAATTCATAAGAATTTGCAGCAAGCTCTTTGTTTGTGTTGGATTGGGACGGTGTTTTGCTTTTTTCCAACTGGATATCATAAACACTCACAATCTGATAGTGACCGTTTAAGACAAAGTGCTTTTCAAGAACAAAAACGGAATATTTGTTCGGATCCTCCCGATCTATGGAATAATCCTCAACAATAGACACTCCCAATCTGTCTTCGCCGTTTATCTCTTCCATATTGAATGTGTTCCACCGCAAAGAACTATGCTTGCCATATACCTTGAATTTATCATCATATCTTCGATGGCATCCTACAACATATTCTCTATCCTTGTCTTCAACTGCTTGATATTTTTCAACAATTGGAGCATAAAGTTCTGTTAGTTTGTCAAAATCATTGTCAACGATGGCGTTGCAATACGATTCGACTATTTCGCGAACTTTTTGCTCGTTAAAATGGTTCAAGGTGTTGTCATCATTAGTATCTTCTAAAAATGTTGACTCGAAATAAGATGGAGTGTTGTGCTTCCATAAACCATTTGCGAAAATCGAGATCAATGCAATGACTAAACCAACGACTAACACAAAAATTCCTCCGACAATAAATAATGTTTTTCTTTTTGATTTCGTGGATTTTTGCAAAGGAACCATATTTTGAGGATTCCTTCCGGGCTTTTCACTTATAGGGTCTTTTTTAGATTCTTTATTCTTCTCTTCTTTTTGTGCATTGTTTTTGAATATCTTGCTGGCTATCTCACCATAAAACAATTCTTCAAATGCAGCAATCATGGAACCTGTTGCCAAAATGAGCAAAAGCCAATTGATTGCAGGCGAAAAAGGAAACCTAGAAGTTTCAACAAGGAATGGGGATTCAAGGGAAATACCCCACGAACCTACGAAAAAGAAAATAAGACTAATGACAATCCATCCCGAAGCTGTCAACAACTGGTGCTTTCTCGAGTTCTTGTCAGAGTTTATAAACGCAATGATTCCAAAGCCAAGAAAAAATGCAAGTCCAATGGCAATCTTAATATACAAAGTGTCCATATAAATTTATTTTTGGGGCTTTAACTATATAGTATTTAACACCCTTTTTGATTGAAGTCATTATTAATTAGGTTCATTGCTTTCATCATTTTGTGAATGTATATCAGAGGTCCTATCCCCAGAAGAAGAGCACCGAAGATACCCCATCCCCAAAAAGTTCCAGTGGTGAATTTGTATGAAATTTGTCGGATAGAAAGCTGATTCTCCATTCTTTCGGTAATATTGTGCTGCCAAATTAAGGGAACTATTCCCATAGTCAGCCAACTGAAGATAAATGCAATTAAACAATAGTGCATAGTGTTTTTCCCGTCATCTTTTGTAGCTATCAAATTGATTTCTTTGGAAATATGTGACAATACTACAATGTCATATATTCCTAATGTCAACCATCCTAAAAAGAAAAATTTTGTCAGTCCCCGATTCCTGCGAAGAACTGGCGTTGGATTTGAGGATATTTGTGTTCCGTTCGCCGATACCGAATAGTTGTAATTTTCCATAATTAATAGTGTTTAAAATAAATGCGAATAAAATAAAATCTTTTTCATAAATTTATTTTTTTATAAACTTTCAACATCATCTATAAAATCTTCTATATTGTTAGCCCATTTTTTAATTATACTTTGTGAATACTTGTCGAATCCCACAAACAGTAATATTTCATCATCTTCTATGTTTGCTATAGCAAAATTGATTTTGTCTGATAGAGCTGCATCCAACCCTATGTCCTCATAAGTCGCTAACTCCTTAAATGTAACATTGGCTTTTGTTGCGATTTGCTTTTTGATTTCTTCTTTTATCGACTTGCTTTTTCCGTAACATTTACCATAGCCTGTAAAAAACAGATATATGGTCCCTGACATCTTTTCATCAAAAGAGTACTCTTTTGATGAATAATAATCATTCCTGCGGCAAATCGGATTCTGAAAAATGACAAGTAAAGGAACAACATGTATGCCATCGTATTTAATGTCCTCAAGAGTTTTTTCATTTAGTATTGTTACCACTTTGTTTTCATCATCATTCACGTTAATCCCGTCTCCTGGACAATTGGCATAATCACCATATTTGGGATTATCTACAATGTTTTGTAGCGTTGTGTTGACATTAAATCCATCAAAGGAAGTCGATGTGACGTTATAATTATTTAAAATTAGTGCAACGTCCCTTGAGGCATCGTAATACTGTGATGATACCCAAAAGCCATCAGACAGGAATGGTTCGTAAGGGTCCATGACCTCATCAAATCTGTTATCCAAAAAGCGATGAACATAATCAACCTGAGGTGTTGTGCAAAATTTGCCTTTGGTGTCAATTAAGCCATATTTGCCCTCAAGTCTCACAAATGCCAAGTTTTTAAGGAAAAAGTCTGTGGCTTCATCAAATTGCGCCATTATTACCATTTGTCCTGATTTGTTGATGTAACCATATTTATCATTAAGTTTGAATTGAGCCAAACCATTATGAAAATCACTTGACCATTCAAATTGAGGAATTATTGTGTATTTTCCCTTTTTGTCGACGTAGCCATACTTGCCACCTTCTTGTACAAGCGCATATTCATTGTTAAAATCCTCACACCATTCAAAATGTGGATTTATCGCATAATTTCCATTCTTATCGACAAACCCCCATTTTTCACCATTTGTAAATCGAGCTAACCCATTGTGGAAATCATGTACATGATCGAAATGTGGCATAATTATAATTTCTCCTTTCTTGTTTATAAATCCCCATTTTTCGTCAATTTTTACGGCCGCAAAACCATCTGAAAAGGACCTTGCCGCATCATATTGAGCAACAATCACCATTTCCCCTTTTTCGTTCACGAAACCATATTTCAAGGCTCCATACTCGTCTTCGACAGCGATTTTTGCCATTCCATTTGAAAAGCCGAATGCATACTTAGCATCTTTCAAAGAAAAAAGAGTATTTCCATTTTTGTCTATGCACAATGGATAACTTTCTGGTTGTACAACAAATGCTTTCCCTTCATAAAAATTCGTGCCATCATCATAATGTATAGGGATAACTATTTTTCCTTTTCTATCAATATACCCTATCTTGTTTGAGTTTTCAACTCGAGCAAGCCCATTTCGAAAAAAGCCAGCATCATCGAATTGTGGGTTAATAACAACTTTTCCTTTTTGATTGATGTACCCCCACTTTTCGCCATATCTGACAGGAAGTAGAGAATTATCAACTTCCGAGGAGTTGAACAGAAAGCACGAATTAAGTACTGTGGCTATCACAGATAGCATGATGATGATTTTTGTTTTTCTCATTTTTTTGCTTTTTATTATAACTCAATGTGTATTAAATCAATCCTTTAGGAGGTTCAACAGTATAATTGTTGACGTGTCCCTTTTAACGATAAAGGTGTTTTGTGCCGCTGCCTTTTTTTGCAACATCACTCCTCGAAACTCATCAGTCCGCCGATAAGGATGCCGAGGACGAGGAAGATGATGACGGCCTCTTTTTACAACTTCTTGTAAAAGACAAACACTTTTCTTGCGCCCTGCTCCACAGAGAAGTTTGTGAGCAACTCCAGTTGGCGGACATAGCCGATGGAGCGTTCACGGATGATTTCAGTGAGAGTAGTGGTGACGGATTCATCTACGGGATTCTCGGAGGTGGTGATGACGAGGTCGGACGTAATGGTGGAGCCGTTGAAAAAGGTGCTGACCTGCCGCTGCGCCTTTACCATAGCCACACGGTTCATATCCGACTCGGAGCTGTAGTTGGCCACAGGCAGCACCACTACGGAGAGGATATACTCGTTGTCGTAGTCCTGCATCACTTTCACACCTTCGAACGGCGCGTTACGGTACATCCGCTCCACAAACATCGACAGTTCGGTCTTGTCGTTGTTGAAGCCCTGTGCACCAGCGCATAGCGCGGTGAACAGAAATATTATATTAATCAGAAGTTTTTTCATAATTATTTTGATTGTTATTTGTTGGATTTTTCTCTTTTTGAAATAAATAATAGTCGCCCTCCCAAACCAACTCATAAATTTTAATTGTAATTGAGAACCATACAAATACCGAGAGCAATAGGATAACACCTAAAAATATGCTAATGCAGCATACATTATCATTACGAGTATCACATCCCATTCTAATAATTTCAATAAAAATCAGCGGAATCATATTCCTCAGAAATGTTTCCTGGGCTTCTAAAACAGGTATGTTCATTAAACAACCAGTCTTTGCTATTGAATAGTAAGCTCGAACGTATTCATCATCAATACTTTTATCTGAATTGATTTCTGGAATAGGGGTTTGATCGTTTTCTTTTTTTAGTTTATCATAGAAGTGTTTACGCGCGTAACTCTCCATGCATTTATTTCTTCTCAAATGTAATAGTTTCACCACCAATTCCATCAATTTATGGTAACACAAACCGGTCAGATAGCTTAAAATAGCTATTAAAATGCCCGTAACTGGACAATCGACATTTAGATAGAAGAAATGGAAAAACCAAAGAATTACGAATCCTGGAATCAAAATAGCCAGAAAATCATACAACGATAATTTTGAAAAACTATTCATATCTTATTATTTTAACTTGTATTAATTTACTCTTTTTTCCGTGCTTTCAGCACCTTGCCATACTCTTCACTAATCCAACACTCAAACATCTCCGCTTTCGAATTAAAGTAGTTGCCGTTCTTTTCCCATTCTTTGGCAAGTTTATCATTGAGTTTGAAAACGGCATCTATGACATCTGCATAATAGTACTTGTCTTTATGCTTGTTGATTCTGTCCACAATAGATTTCAGCTCTTCGTTGGATGTGAATAAGGCTTTCTTAAAATTCAGTTGCTTGCTGTTAAACAAGATTTCCTCAATGGCTTTCTTATCGGCCATCATTGATTTAAGATTGTTAAGCTCCATATTATAGGCTGATTCCTCTTGGTTAAACATTTGGTCGAAGTCCTCGCGAGAGTGAAAGAATTCTGAAACGATTTGATATTCCTTTTCCCGGCAGTCGCAATCAGTCAATGTGTTACGGATAAAAGCCATATCAAAAACCAAACGTTCTTTGTATATGCAACGACACTCTATGTATGATTCGTCGGCCTCCTGCTTTTTTGATGGATTTTGGGTGAAATAGATTTCTGTGAAACGTTGTGGATCTTCTGCCATCAGTTTTTCGTAAACTTCCTTCTCAGCTTGTTCCTGCATTGTGGGGAGAGCCTCCACTTTTGTATGTAACTCTTTGGCCAATTCTTCTGTTTTTCCGAACAGACTGATAGAAAGGCTGTCTTTTAGCGTGCGCTTTTGGACGTTGTACGGATACTGCAAGAATTGCACATTTGCCTCATCAATTTTATCCTGCAGCGATTGGCTCATCTGCCTGAATTCAAGGGAATCTTTTTTGTAACGATCCTTCAATTGAGCTTTCTTATCGCTTATGACTTGTAATAAGGTGTGCAACGTGTCTCTCAAAAATAGATCATCGTTTGGTAAATCTGAAGACAACGAGTATGAAATAAGATTTTCGTTGTAGTTGTAGGGATAATGTTTCAACAAAGCATTGTAGTCATTGACAGCTTGTTGTAGTGTGTCATTGTAAAGAGATAGTTTAGACTGTGTTTGGACAATTTCTTCATTTGCTTTACTGCTGTTGTTGGATTCCTGCGGTGCAGATTTGGCGCTAATACTATTAAATCTGTGGGCAATGGGTTTGCTTACATAGATGTGAGTGATTTTGGAGATTTCTTCTTTCTCATAGAACAATTTACCTTTTAAGAGGTGCAGCCCGCTACATGTTCCTCTTCCATAGCTTCCCATTGGGCAATAGCTCATATCTGGATGAAAATTACCGTTAAGCACCCTATGGCTGTGATAGTCGGTTTCATTTTTTCGATCAAATTGACGGGGAAAAGCATAATTATCAGTAAATCCATCACCATCATTAATGATATCCAGAAGTAAAAGCCAATGTTTTTCTTCATTTGCTCCGCCCCTCGTTATGTCAGCATCAAGATAATAGGTGATATATTTCGCCCGCTCAGGATTCAATTTATAAATACTTTTAATAAAGGAGCTGAAAAAGGAGCCGTATCCGGCCTCTGCGAGCCAATCAGGTAATTCAATTCCGCTATTAGGTTGTATGTCTGTTGTTGAGACAAACAACTCAAAATCCCTTAAATTATCACTGATTACAAAATTGTATAATTCAAATAAACTTGCGTCGATTAAATCATTAATTACGTCAATTGATTTTTCTGAACGAAAAGCTGTTTTACGAACAAGAGACATAAAGTATTGTAATATTTCTTTTTTATCTAAATCCTTGATTTGTTGTGGCGTGGTGCGACTTCTTTTTCCCGATGCTACAATTTGAGAAGGAAGAATACCAAAAACAATATTATCATCTGCATGTTTTATCAGAAAATCAAATATGAATGGTATACTGTCATTAGTAGAACTGATATTGTAGTAATGAGTTATGGTTTCATCTATATATCCAAATTCAAAATCGGAACCAAGAGAAAAATAAGGTTTGTTGACAATGTGATACTTTTCGAGTTCAAATTCACTTAAACCAATTTCGAATAAGGTATTTGCTAAAACAGAATAAAACGAAAAGAGATTTTCCGTCGGAGAAACAAATATCTCAAAATCAACTTCGTATTCTGTCACTTTATTCGGATCATACGCATCGAATCCATCGACACCCACTTTTGGAATCTTAGAAAATTTAGGTTCTTTTACCTCAATCTCATAGTCAAACAGCGTCGGCAACATGGTTTCCAACTGTTTGCAAAGATTCTCCACAGCCTTTTCTTCGGCTTTCTTGTCGAATTCCATCTTCTTTACATTCATTGCAAAGAGTCCGCCTTTCAATTCCGCTTCCATACCTTTGCTTTCGGCGAAGGAGACTAATTTGTCAATGCTCACCGTGGCTGAGAGGGTGACAAACGTATTACCGTTTGGCATCTTGTTTTCGCTCACATACTCATACTTTTGGATGTTGCCCGAAGAGAGCGATACAATCTCATCCGCTACCAACTGGTCGTTCAGCACAGTGGTGTTGGCAGATACAAATGTTCCGTATGCTTGTTCAATGGCACTACGCAAAGCCTTGAAAGTGGCCTCTTCCTTGTCTTTGCCCTCGCCGCTTACCACCAAACTCACTTCATTCTGCGCCCAAAGGGTACACGTCGCCAAACATAAAGTGACAATTGTCATGATTTTTCTCATACTCTCGTAGCTTTAAGTGAATAAAATGTTACCATACGATATAATAGTTCTCTTTCGGTTGGTTTTGAGCGAAAGCAATCGCCACATCCTTGGCCGCCTGTATGCCCATCCGCAGAAGTTCCTGTTTGTTGCGGGCCGCCTCGTGTTCTTGTTGTATCCGGTCGTTGTATTGGCGGAGCTGGAACTGCCACTCCCGTTCCTCATCATGCTTAATCTTGGTTGTTATTTCGCTGATGAGTTTGGAGACTTCTTCTTGACAGTCGGCAGCAGGACTAATCTGTCGTAAGTAATTTGCCGCCTCCTCTGCCCCTACTTCATCTTGGGATTGTGCCCAAGCGGTTCGAGCAAATTTCAGCAACTGCCAACCATCCGAATTGATTTTGTTCTGCCAAATCTGTACCAGTGCATTTTGGCAGCGGGTATAGCAATCTGTACCAATATCAGGTACACAAACCAACCTATAGATAGCCTCGTCATATTGCTGCCGTTTGGCCAGTCCTTGCGCTTCAGCATAGATGGATTCGCAATGCTGTTGGTAATATTGCACAATCTTACCTCTGGCCTGCTCCAAAAAATCGGCAATCTGTTTGTTATTCTTCCGTATCTGCTTGAAAGCCTCAATATAGGCTTTGGTTAGGTTGGTTCCTATGCCCACAGCAGTCAGAGAGGTGGCGGAGAAGAGTTTGTTATCTACTGCATCACCCACCTGTAACGTAATGTTCAATGTCTGCGAAATCCGTTGCGGAGGTCCTGCCACGATGTCCTTTTGTAAAACATCTACTTTCGCGGTGAGAATAAAGCGGTCGCAAATCACCAAGTCGGCTGTTCCGTTTTCTGTAGCTATATTTTCGAGTTGGTTTTCCAAGAATTGTAACGCTGCTTCGGGAATCTCACTGTTTTTGGGCATATAGACACACAACGAGACATTGGCATCCGATTGCGCCATCATATAGGATAGAAAGCCTGTCATTAAGAGTGTTATAAAGATTATTCTTTTCATATCATTGTTTTTTAGATGTTGCTTTTTTACTTTTCACCCAAAACAAGGATAGCTTCGCCGAGACCACGAATCATCACTTTGGCGGTGATAAGAAAGGGCTCCTTTTTAAGGTATCGTTGCAACTGTACAGCGAAAGCGCGGGCATCCAAAGCTTTGCCATTGGCATCGCACAACGGAATCATCACTTGCTCAAACTGGGCGAAATTCTCTGTGCCATCGGTGAGATTGTACTGGCCGTTCACCGTGTTGGAGGCCATCCATTCATCTATCCAATCTGTAAGTTCTTTGTCATCAAACTCGGTTTCAAGATTTTTGTCCCAATTGTCCCAACATCTTATGGTCAGTACAATCTCCCTGCCGTTGGTCTCCATCCGGTTGTACCACGAGGTCAGTTGCTGGTCAAAAGTGGCAATATTGTCGCGGATAGTATTGGCTAACAGACGAGGGATGATCTCTTCGGAAGCCGCACTGGTACCGCTATAGGTGGCGATGCGTTTGCTGGTGTAGGTGTCGAACGCCTCAATGGTGAACGAGACGGAGTGCCCGACAGCTTCTTTGTTCACTTTCCACCAAATCTGTAGCAGAATGTCCGCTTTCACGCGCCGTTTGAGCACATCCAACGGTGATTCAGAAAGATAGGATCTGCTTGTGGTGCTGGTGGTCACGTTGTCCTCCTGCGCACGGGCAGTGATAGCTTTCAGTTCCTGTTCTGCATCCTTGACACTGTAGCCGAAGTCGGTGAGCAACGCACCCACGTTTGCAATCACCATCGGCAGTTCCGAGTCCTGTTGGAATGCGGTCAGATAGTCTGGTATTTTCACTTCCGTTCCTTGATTGTCGTAAGTTGTCATAAAGTAGCGGGCGGCACACCAGTTGTCGCTTGGCAGTATAGTGAGGGTGGGTTTCTTGACGGAACCTTGTCCGTATCCGTTTTGTGTGATGGCAGTGAGAAAGCAGAGCATCACCAAAAACATTGTTATCTTTTTCATAATATCCTGAATTAAATTGTACAAAAACTGCGCTACTTGTCAATTACAGTTAATTGCCTACTCTGTTGAACGCTTTTCGGCGAGGGGCGTTAAGGGGATATTTTATAATGCAAGGTTCTGCTGTTTTACTATTTCCAGCAATTCTTTTATACAGGCTATAAAAGCATCAGCTACTTTGCCGTTGAAGATGTCTTCAAATGTGTCAGAATTCCACCAATAATAAGGTTCAGGAAAATTCTTCCACAGCCAATTGCCATTATGTCTGTAATTACTGAGCTTGATGTCTTGAGGGCGTCCAGCAGGCCAATTAATTCCATATACAAGGCCGTCGGTGCCACCATATTTGTCAAATTCAAACACTATCAAGGCATTATGCCAATATTCAACTTCAATTCCGATGCTGGAATACGCCCCTTCCCCATAATCAAAATGAGAGAGTGTGCATTCTGGTAACTCCTTCAATTTATCCTCTAATTGCGGTTTGAAAACCGTATAGACAATTTGTTTCTTTATTTCTTGAAAATTGGATGCCACTAATGCGGCTGTTTGGAAATTTTCTTGGTTTGCCATCAAATCGACAATGGCATTTTTGATATTGTCTTCGCTATTCACACCTGTTAAATTTTTGATTAATGAAATGTATTGGTTGATGGTCTCTCTAACGAGCGGTTTGTTGTATGCCTCTCTCGCGCATTGTTCG
>Ga0247609_10006992_pt1 | contig 10795 bp, 12 predicted proteins | sample 172DNAGHGlowgp2_FD_193487 | JGI IMG/M metagenome (GOLD analysis project Ga0247609, IMG submission 193487) | Sheep rumen microbial communities from Palmerston North, Manawatu-Wanganui, New Zealand - 1728 DNA GHGlow gp2 | ecosystem: Host-associated > Mammals > Digestive system > Stomach > Rumen ...
CAATTAAAACGGCTAAAAACTTGATAGATACTGATAATTTTGCTTCAGTTGAAGTAATAGAAAATGATATAGTTTTATATGGCTATGATGGAGTAAATGAGTGGTAATTATATAAATAAAATTAAAAAGCCTTTTGGCTTTTTTTTATTATATAAAAATGTTATAATTATAATGGAGTGGTATTTGGTTATTCAAAGAAGGATTGATTAAAATGGTTAAAGTTATCGGTGCTGGACTTGCTGGTGTTGAAGCAAGTTATTATTTAGCAAACAAGGGAATAGACGTAGAATTATATGAGATGAGACCTATTAAACAAACTAGTGCTCATAAGACAGATTTATTCGCAGAATTAATATGTTCTAATTCCTTAAGAGCAAACTCAATAGATGTTGCGGTAGGACTTTTAAAAGAAGAAATGAAGATGTTTAATTCTATCGTTATGGAAGCCGCAGAAAAGACAAGCGTTCCTGCTGGAGGAAGTCTTGCTGTAGATAGAACTTTATTTGCTAAATATATTACAGATAAAATTAAAAACCATCCAAAAATTAAAGTAATAAATGAAGAAATTACAGAAATACCTGATGGCTTTGTAATTATAGCTACAGGACCACTAACAAGTAATGATTTTAGTCAATCAATAAAAGAATATTTAGATGAGAAGGATTTTTATTTCTTTGATGCTGTAGCACCTATTATTGATGGTGAATCCATTGACTACAACAAAGTCTACTTAAAGAGTAGATATGATAAAGGTGAAGCAGCATATTTAAATTGTCCAATGACAAAGGAAGAATTCGAATTATTTTATGAAAAACTAATTACGGCTGAATGTGTAGAACCACATGACTTTGAACTTAAAGTATTTGAAGGCTGTATGCCATTTGAAGTAATGGCTAAGCGTGGTAAGGATACTCTATTATTTGGACCTATGAAACCAGTTGGTTTAGAACATAACGGAATTAGACCTTATGCAGTTGTACAACTTAGAAAAGAAAACACTTTAGGATCAACTTATAATATCGTAGGTTTCCAAACACATTTAACATGGCCTAGTCAAAGAGAAGTAATTAAGCTAATACCAGGCTTAGAAAATGCCAATATTTTAAGGTATGGTGTAATGCATAGAAACACTTATATTAATTCTCCAAGACTATTAAATTCTTTCTATCAATTAAAGAAGAATGAAAAAATCTTTTTTGCAGGTCAAATGACAGGAGTAGAAGGATATGTAGAAAGTGCATCAAGTGGATTACTTGCCGCAGTTAATATGTACAGATTAGTAAATAATTTAGAGTTAGTTAAATTCCCTACAGAAACAATGATGGGAGCTTTAGCTAATTATATTTCAACACCAAATGAAAACTTTGTTCCAATGAATGCTAATTATGGAATAGTTCCAGAACTAGGTTATAAGCATTCTAAAAAGCTTAGAAAGACTTTATACGGAGAACGAGGAATTGAAAAGATGAAGGAGTTTATTGAAATTAATAAACTATGAACGAAAAAGAGTTAAATGATTTTAGAGATTATTTACTACTTGAACGTGGCTATAGTGAGAATACCGCTATAAACTATTTATCTGACATATCCGATTTAATTGACTTTATTAATGAACATAAATTCGTTATGGATTTATTACATTTTGAAAAGAAAAAACATGCAGAATATTTTGTAAGCTATTTGATGAATAAAGGCTTAGCAAGTAAAAGCGTAACACGTAAAATTAGCTCCATAAGGACATTTTACTCTTTTTTACTAGAAAACAATTTAGTTAAAAACAACCCTTTTTTGGACCTACAATCACCTAAAATTGAAAAAAGATTACCAAATATTATTGATGATGAAACTATCAATATGATGCTTAGTGTATGTGATAAAAATAAACCACTAGGAATAAGGAATTATTTAATAATAGACTTACTATATAGTTTAGGACTTCGTGTAAGTGAATTATGTAATCTGAAGATTAATGACTTAGATTTCTTTAATATGAGTATCATAGTAAAATCTGGTAAAGGATCTAAAGATAGATATCTAGTAATGCATGATGCTTTAGCTAGCGAGTTAAAAGATTATATTACTCATGCAAGAAATAGATTACTTGCAGGGTCTCAGAATGAAGATAATAGAAACTTACTAATAAACTATAAAGGCACATCTTTAACACCTAGAGGAGTTAGAAAAATATTAAACATAATTATGGATAAAACTGGTGAAACATATAAGATTACACCTCATATGTTAAGACACTCTTGTGCAACAGTTTTATTAAATGGTGGTATGGACTTAAGAAGTGTACAAGAAATACTTGGACATTCTATGTTATCTACTACTCAAATATATACTGATATAGCGATAGATGATATCAAAGACAAATATAGAGATGCTCATCCAAGAGCAAGAAAGGAATAAGTATGGATTTAACAAGTAAGAATTTTAAAGAATTTACACAAGAAGGTATTGTAATAGTAGATTTTTGGGCACCATGGTGTGGACCATGTAGAGCACTTGGGCCAATGATTGAAGAAGTATGCCAAGCATATAACGTTAAACTTGGAAAAGTAAACGTTGATGAAGAAATGGAATTAGCAGAATTATTCAAAATAGAATCAATTCCACTAGTTGTCAAATTTAAAGATGGAAAAGTTATTGATCACTTCTTAGGATTAAAACCTAAATCAGCAATCGAGGAGTTTGTGTCTAAATAATGTATGATTGCATAATTATTGGTAAAGGACCTGCAGGAATAAGCTGCGCAATTTACCTAAAAAGATTCAATAAAAATGTATTAGTAATAGGAAAAGATTATGGTTCTTTAGGTAGAGCTAAAGTAATTGAGAATTATTATGGTTTCAATTCTATTAGTGGACTTGATTTAGCCAAAAAAGGGGAAGAACAAGCCAAAAACCTAGGAATAGAAGTAATAACTGATGAAGTATTAGAAATAATGGGATTAACTGTTATAACTAAGAACAATAGTTATGAAGCTAAATCAATATTCCTATCTACTGGTAAAGCAAACAAATCAAACATAAATATAACTGATGAAGCTTTAGTAAGTTATTGTGCTACATGTGATGGATTCTTCTATAGAAAGAAAAAATTAGCTCTAATTGGTAATGGAGATTTTATGTTACATGAATTAGATGTGTTAAAGAATTTCACAACTGATATTACTGTTTTTTCTAATAGTGAAGATGAAATTAAAGATTCTATAAATGGTAAGATTACTAAGATATATGAAAAAGATGGTAAGAAATGTATTTTAGTTAATGGAATTGATTATCTATTTGATGGAATTTTTATTGCTAGTAGCAATGATAGTTTAGCTATAAGTAAACACTTAGGATTAATAACAAACGATAGTAATAAATTTGAAGTAGAAAATTTTAAAACAAATATTGATGGCATATTTGCTGGTGGAGATGCAATAGATGGCCTAGATCAAGTATCTACAGCTGTATCTGATGGAGCAAAAGCCGCAGTAGAAATAAACAAATATTTAAAAGAAGAGTGATAATATGAGGCAAATAGGGGTTATTTGCGAAAAGAAAGATTGTAATTTTGAAAAGATCGATAGAAAAGTAGTTAGAGGTATAGGATTACATGATGGAAAATTAATCATGTTATATAGTGCTAAATACGGAAACTATTCATTCCCAGGTGGTGGAATGAAGAAGGATGAAACTGCTATTGATTGTCTCAAAAGAGAAGTAAATGAAGAAACAGGCTACGTCATTAAAAATATTAGCAAAAGACCAATAGGCTATATTGATGAATCAAAGCTTAATGGTGTTAAAGCATTTACCCAAAGAACAAGCTACTATTTTTATGAAATAGATCACGTAGAAAGAGCTCATAAAGAAAAACATGAAAAGATTTATGAGACTGTTTTAGTATCTTTAGATGAAGCTTTAGAAAAGAATAAACAAATCGATTCTGATGTTTGCTTTGTACAAAGAGAAATTATTGTTTTAAATTTACTTAAGGAGGAATACTATGAGAGGATTCAAAGTAGTAAAAGGGTTTGAAAATAGTAATATAATCCTTCCTAAAAGACAAACAAAGAGTAGCGCAGGTTATGATTTCTATGTAGCTAGTGATACTATCATAAAAGCGCATAGTATAGCGCTTATACCTACAGGTGTAAAAGCATATATGGGAAGTGATGAAGTACTTAAAATATATGTTAGAAGCTCTATGCCAATGAAAAAAGGTTTAACACTTGCTAATAATGTAGGTATTATTGATAGTGATTATTATGAGAATCCTGATAATGATGGTCATATCATGATTCAAGTAATGAATTTTACTGATAAGGATATTTTAGTTAAAAAGAATGATAGAATAGCTCAAGGAATCTTTTTGAAGTATTTACTTGCTGATGATGATAATACCAATGAAGAAAGAATTGGTGGCTTTGGAAGTACACTTTAAAAAATAAATATTGATTTATATATCAATTTATGATATATTAATAAAGGCACATGCTAATACACATGATATTGGAGTCTATTTCCCAGTGCTAAATTTTTAGTGGAAATAGATGTTGAAGGTATCAGAGGACATAATAACGAAAACGGAGGAAAAGAAAAATGTCAGTAGTTTCAATGAAACAATTATTAGAATCTGGTGTTCATTTTGGACATGCTACTAGAAGATGGAATCCAAAAATGAAACCATATATCTTTACAGCACGTAATGATATTTACATTATCGATTTACAAAAGACTGCAGATGCAATCGAAAGTGCTTATAAGGTATTATTTGACATCGTAAAGGAAGGCGGAAAAGTAATATTCGTAGGTACTAAGAAGCAAGCTCAAGATGTTGTAAAAGAAGAGGCTGAAAGAACAGGCCAATACTATGTTAACCAAAGATGGCTTGGAGGAACATTAACTAACTTCAAGACAATCAAAAAGAGAATCAAGAGATTAAATGATTTAGTTGAAATGGAAAGTAACGGTACTTTTGATGCTCTACCTAAGAAGGAAGTAGCTCAATTAAAGCATGAAAGAGAAAGACTAGAAAAGTTCTTATCTGGTATTAAAGAAATGAAGAAGGTACCAGAAGCTATGTTTATCGTTGACCCAAGAAAGGAAAGAAATGCTATTCTTGAAGCACGTAAGTTAAACATTCCAGTATTTGGTATTGTTGATACTAACTGTGATCCAGATGATGTAGATTATGTAATTCCTGCTAATGATGATGCTGTAAGAGCAGTTAAATTAGTTACATGGGTAATGGGTAATGCAGTTATTGAAGCTCAAGGTGGAACAGTTGAAAAGTTCGAAGAAGAAACAATAGATCAAAACGAAGTTCCTGAAGAAGAAGTTAAGGAAGCTCCTAAAGCTCCAAAGGCTAAAAAAGAAGGAGAAGCTCCTAAGAAAAGAGCTCCAAGAACTCCAAAAGCTCCAAAAGAAGAAAAAACAGAAGAATAATTTAATAGGAGGATAATTTTATGGCAGTTACTGCTCAAATGGTAAAAGAATTAAGAGAAAAAACTGGTGCTGGTATGCTTGATTGTAAAAAAGCATTAGAAGCAACAGATGGAAATATTGAAGAAGCAATTACTTGGTTAAGAGAAAAAGGTATTGCTAAAGCTGCTAAGAAAGCTAGCAGAGTTGCTGCAGAAGGTTTATGTAATGTAGCAATTTGTGGAAATAAGGCTGTTATTTATGAAGTTAACTCAGAAACTGACTTCGTAAGTAAGAATGCTCAATTCCTTGAATTATTAGATACAATTGGTAAAGCTTTACTAGAAAATGATTCAGATGATTATCTAAACATCGTATACAATGGTAGCACTATTGAAAACTTATTAGTTTCTGCAACAGCTACAATTGGTGAAAAGATCAGCTTAAGAAGAGTTACTAGAGTAACTAAGACTGATAACGAAAACTTTGGTGCTTATAAGCATGCTGGAGGAAGAATCGCAGTATTAACATTAATCGATGGTGGAAGCGAAGAAGTAGCAAAAGATATCGCTATGCATGTTGCTGCAATTAATCCTAAATATTTATGCCAAGCTGATGTTCCTGCTGAAGAATTAGAAAAAGAAAAAGCAATCCAAATCGCTGAAATGAAGAATGATCCTAAGATGGCTGGTAAACCAGATAACGTATTAGAAAATATCGTTAAGGGTAAGCTTGGAAAGTTCTTAAAAGAAATCTGCTTATTAGATCAACCATTTGTTAAGGATCCAAACCTTACAGTAGATCAATATGCTAAAAACCAAAAGTGCTCAATTAAATCATATATTCGTCTTGAAGTTGGCGAAGGTATTGAAAAGGTTGAGACTGATTTTGTTGCTGAAGTAATGGCACAAGTTAAGGCTTAATATTTATAGGGAGAACTACGTTTCTCCCTTTATTTTAAATAAAAAAGGAGAGGTGTTTATGAGTTATAAAAGAATATTATTAAAGTTAAGCGGGGAAGCTTTAAAGGGAAATACTGAATTTGGAATTGACCCTAGAACAGTCTCTGATATTGCAAATGAAATTAAGGCTGCACATGATGCAGGAATTCAAATTGGTATCGTAGTAGGTGGAGGAAATATGTGGAGAGGTAAAACTGCCTCAGAGCTAGGAATGGAACGTGTTCAAGCAGATTATATGGGAATGCTTGCAACTGTTTTAAATGGCTTAGCTATCCAAGATTCCCTAGAACATCTAGGTATTGAAACACGTGTTATGTCTGCTATTGCAGCACAACAAGCTGTTGAACCTTATATTAGACGTAGAGCACTAAGACACTTAGAGAAAAATAGAGTTGTAGTATTCGTTGGTGGTACTGGTCAACCATATTTCTCTACAGATACAGCTGCAGCTGTAAGATGTGCTGAAATAGGTGCTGAAGTTATGCTTATGGCTAAAAACGGTGTTGAAGGTGTATATGATTCAGATCCAAGAAAGAACCCAGATGCTAAAATGTTTAAAACATTAACTCATGAAGATCTTTTAAATAAACAATTAGCTGTTATGGACTTGACAGCAGCCTCACTTTTGAAGGATAATAAGATTGAGGTTAGAGTATTCAATATGAACACTAAAGGCAATATCACAAAGGTATGCTTAGGTGATAATACTCTAGGAACAACTATTAAATAAGGAGGGATTATTTATGCCTGATATGGTTTTACTTGAAACAGAAGAAAAGATGGAAAAAACATTACAATCAATGCTAAAGGAATTCTCTAAGATTAGAACTGGTAGAGCAAATGCTGCTATCCTAGATTCTATTACAATTGATTATTATGGTTCACCATCACCAGTTAGACAAATCTCAAACGTTTCTACTCCTGAAGCAAATCAATTATTAATTAAGCCTTATGATGCTTCAACATTAAAACAAATTGAACGTGCAATTAGCGCTTCAGATTTAGGTATTACACCTATTAATGATGGAACATCTATTCGTTTAATTTTCCCTAAACTAACTGAAGAAAGAAGAAGAGAATTAGTTAAAGGTTTAGGAAAAGTTACAGAAGGTGCTAAAGTTGCTTGCCGTAACATTAGACGTGAAGGTAATGATGAAATTAAAAAATTAAAATTACCTGAAGATGATGAAAAAGGATATATCAATGACATCCAAGAATTAACTGATAAATATATGGATAAGATTGATAAAGAAACAGAAAAGAAAGAAAAAGAACTTATGGAAATCTAGACATTCAATTTTTGAATGTCTTTTTTTTAATAAATATATAAAAAATAAAGATTTTTTGTTATAATTTAATATGAAAGAATAGGTTGGTAAGAAATATGAAAAGAGCTATAGGAATTTTTTTTAAAGGAATAATTATAGGCTTTATTAGTCTAGCTATACCAGGTTTATCGGCATCAACAATCGCCATTGCGCTTGGACTTTATTTTCTTTTAATTGATTCAATTAGCTCTATTTTTTCTAATTTCAAAAAAAGTATATCGTTTTTAATACCAATAATGCTTGGCTTTGGTGTAGGTTCCATTTTAGGAGCTACCCTTGTAAGTAAGCTATATATAAGATTCCCTCTACCTGTTACAGCAATTATCCTAGGTTTTGTTATAGGATCAATTCCTGAAATGATTAGAGAGATAAAAGAAACAAAAGCAAAGAAGAGAAATATTATAATTACATGTATTGTAGTAGCAGGAGTAATAGTCTTCTCTACTCTAGCATTTAATGGTAACCCAATAGATTTTGAAGATATGGAATTATATGAATATTTCATTCTAGCGGCAGTAGGTTTAGTAACATCCACCACACTTGTTATACCAGGTGTAGATTTTGCGATGATATTATTATCATTTGGCTATTATTACGCCATTATCGGCACAATTAATAATCTAACTACCGCAACAGATGTAGTTCATAATTTAACTGTTTTAGGTATATATTTATTATCTTATGGTATAGGTGCATTCTTTGTTTCACTATTCATAAAGAAAGCTATAGGAAAATATGAAGCACAATTTAAATTTGCGAATCTAGGATTTATAATTGCCGCACCAATAGTAGTAGTGCAAAAGGCAATTATAAACAACCCAGATTTTGCTGCTAACCAAAGTTATTATGCTTCAAGTACTCAAATACTAGTTGCGGCTATACTATTTGTTGTAGGTTACTTATTAATGTATCTATTCAACCGTTTCAATAGTGAATATGATTTAAGAGATGAAATAAATAAAAAGAGAAATCACTGGAGATTTTATTTTACAATAGGTAGAAGTCCAATTAAAGCAATTAAAATACTTAGAAGACTTAATTATTATAAGAAACATAGAGATGAATATACTTTTGAAGAAAGATTTAAAGTATTCGCAGACTCCGTTTTAACTATCAATAAATCAGCTAGGGCTTATCCAAAAGTATTTGGATATGAAAATATACCTGAAGGAACGAAATTATTTATATCAAACCATCAAGGTAAATTTGATGGATTAGCTATTGGAGAAGCATTACATGATATTCCATATAGTTTTATTGCGGATTCAGCAATGATAAATTATCCATTCTATAATGTTACTCCAGAACTAATTGATGTTAAATTAGTAACCAAATGGGCATATAAAGAAAATTATGATGCTATAATAAGAATGGGTAATGATTTATCTAATGGAATGAATCATCTAGCCTTCCCTGAAGGTGGATATAAAGATAATAATAATACATTAAGAGAATTCCATTCAGGATGCTTAAAACCAGCTTATATGGCTAAATGTGTTATTGTACCTATCTGTTTATATGATTCTTGGAAAGTATTTGGAAAATCTTCATTTAGAAAGATTTATCCAGAGGTTCATTTCTTAGAACCTATAACTTATGAAGAATATAAAGATATGGATAGAAAAGATCTAGCAGAATTAATAAAGGCAAGAATTAATGAAAAATTAATTGAAATAAAAAAAGAAAAAAATGAGTTAGGAGAGGAAAAGAATGAAGTACCTATTAGTGAACAAGAAGACAAACAACAGTAATTGTGAAGCGAAGTTAAATGAATTAAAGAATTCTTTAACTGAAGAATTTAAGGAAGTTAATGTTTTTGATGAAGGCTTTTCGCATCAAGAATTCATCAATTCATTAAATGATGATGATGAAGTAGTAATCTGTGGTGGAGATGGAACACTAAACTATTTCATTAATCATGTTGATTGCGATAATGTAAAACAAAATATTTATATTTATCCAACAGGAACAGGTAACGATTTTTTAGCTGATTTGGGAAAGAAAGATACAAAAGAACCAGTTCTAATCAACGAATACATTAAAAATCTACCAACAGTAATTATTGATGGTAAGAGTTCTAAATTCATTAATGGTATTGGTTATGGTATTGATGGATATTGTTGTGAAGTTGCTGATAAGCAAAGAGAAAAATCAACTAAGCCAATTAATTATTCATCGATCGCTATTAAAGGCTTATTATTCCACTATAAGAAAAGAATTGCCACAATAAAAATTGATGGTGAAACTTATGAATATAAAAATGTATGGCTAGCACCTACTATGAAAGGTAGATATTATGGTGGAGGTATGATTATTGCTCCATCACAAGATAGATTAAAGAGCGAAGATTTAAGTGTTGTTATATATAAAACAAGATCTAAGATTAGAGCATTAATGATTTTCCCATCTATTTTTAAAGGAGAACACATTAAGAAGAAAAAAGTAGTAAATATCCTTCATGGTAAAGATATTGAAGTAAGTTTTAATATTCCATGTGCACTTCAAATTGATGGTGAAACAGTATTAAATGTTAAATCATATAAGGTAACTCTATAATATGCTTTTAATTGTTCTGTTAATAGATTTAATTATTGGTATAATTATTTCTATTTTCTCATTTCATATAGAGATAATATATGAAGTGCTTATAGGAATTGGATTTGGCGCTGCTTTATTACTTATAGAAGTACTAATATTCTTTGGTATAGTAATTATCTTTACTATTCCAGTAAAGAAAACTAAACGTTATAAATATTCTAAATTCTATGCTAGAATGTTCAATAGATATGAACGTTTTGGCCTTAGATTATTTAATGTACATGTTAAAGTAATTAATAAAGAAATAGTTCCAGATGAACCATTCGTTTTAATATCTAATCATAGATCAAACATTGATTCTTTTGTTATAGATAAGGTCTTAAAGAAGCGAAAATTAGTTTTTGCGGCTAAGAAATCTTTATTCAAAATTCCTTGGTTTGGAAAACTAATTTGGAGAAACAATTATTTATATCTAACAAGAGAAGATGAAAGAAAAGATTATAAAGAATTGTTGTATGGAGCAAGCTTAGTTAATGAAGGTAATTATTCT
>Ga0247609_10006994_pt1 | contig 10793 bp, 7 predicted proteins | sample 172DNAGHGlowgp2_FD_193487 | JGI IMG/M metagenome (GOLD analysis project Ga0247609, IMG submission 193487) | Sheep rumen microbial communities from Palmerston North, Manawatu-Wanganui, New Zealand - 1728 DNA GHGlow gp2 | ecosystem: Host-associated > Mammals > Digestive system > Stomach > Rumen ...
TGATGAGCGACTTGATGAATATATTTTGAAAGAAATGCAGGCTGTGTTGAAACAGACATTCCCTAATGTGACCTGCAACTCATATACTGGAGAAGACTCAAAGGAAATGCGGCGCCAGAAACTCGCTGCATTTGCCGAAGGTCGTCTTAATGTGCTATTTGCAAAGAATTGTCTTGATGAGGGTGTAGATGTGCCTCGTGCAGAATATGGCATATTTACATCAAGTACTGGCAACCCTCGCCAGTTCATACAACGACGAGGAAGATTGTTGCGCCGTCATGAAGACAAAACGTTTGCATACATCTACGATATGGTAGTGGTGCCCAATTTCCACTCGCCTCATTATGACCGTCGTTTCTGGACAATGGAGAAGAATCTGGTGGAAAATGAGATGCGAAGAGTGGCAAACTTTGGCTACCTTGCCAGCAACTACTATACAGGAGCATTGAGCATGCTTGATGAAGTAGTCCGATTTTATGAAATCAATCTGGACGAAATGGTATTAAACGAAGAAAATCAAAATTCATAATTATGGAACCACAAAGAATATTTGAAGAGCTGATGAGGGCCGAAGAGCTTCAGACGCATTTGGGCATTAGCAAGGAAGATGTTGTGAAGGCCAGCTACATGGAGGTTTCTAACAGTCCTATGATAGAAGTTATCAAGGATGTCATCAATGGTGTCGCTAATAATAAAGCGACGAATACTGTATTCCAAGGAATATTAAAGAAAGTGTCAGACTAAAGCAGTAAAGATTATGGGAACACTTATCAAGTCTATCAGCTTTCAGAACTTCTATAACTATTATGGAAGTTATGAGGACAATACCTATACCTTTACAGAAGGCATAAATATCATCAATGCCGATAATAATATGGGTAAGTCAAAGTTCTATAACGGATTCTTGTGGATTTTGCGAGATGAAGTATATGACTCTGATGAAAAAAAATACTACCCTGTATCAGCATCGTATTTTAAGATGATGTCTGCCAAGGCGCGTTATGAATCACCTGAGTTGGAAATGGGCGTACGTATCATTTATGAGAATGATGGCATAACATACAATGTTTGCAAAAGTGTTTTATGCAAGAAACAGGATGATGAATGGGATTATCAGGCAAGAACAGACATCATGAAGACAAAGGGTAATAATGATTTACCCTTATTGGATAAAGACGAGAAGTTAGCGGCTATCCGTTGTCTTATTCCTGCAGAAATGGAAAAATACTCTTTGCTACAGGGAGAGTCGATGGAACGCCTTGTTGACCTCTCAACGCTTGACGGACTCGAAAAGACCATAAACGTTTTGGCTGATATCAACAATCTTATCAAAATGTGTGGCCTTGCATCAGAACTTGTAAAACAAGCCAAGAAGAGCTATCAAGATGAAGAAAAACGTAACAAAGAGGCTGATGAGGGTATAATCCGTTTACGCCAAGAACGCGACAATTATGAAAAATGGATTGAAGAAGCCAAAGAAAAGATTGAATTGGCTCGAAAGGAATCCGTTGAGGCAAAAGAAAAGGAGCAACAATATGAGTCTGAATTCTTCTCTAGCAAAAAGCGTATTCAGTTGAGAAAAGAATACGATGAAGAGTGTCAAAAGCTAAAAGGACTGAAGGACAAGCATGAACAACAGGAACTGTCTATTACCAGTAGGCTGTTTGATGAGAATTGTCCCTGGCTGCTCTATGGTTTGGAAGGCGAAACTAGCGATTTTGATGACTATCGCATAGCATTGACAAAGCAGATTGCAAAACAGGAAATACAAGACAATCCTGATATTATGTTGCCAGAAGGTTCTCCAGATGCACCTTCACTGAAACGTATGCTTGAACACCAATGGTGTGAAGTGTGTAATCGTGAAGCTCCACGTGGTTCTGAGCCTTGGTTACACATTAAAAAAGTCATGGAACGTCCAAAGGAGCCAATGCGTGTTTCAGATTCCTTTATGCAATTTTATGGAGATATTCAGAAATCTACAGGTCGTTATGAAACAACCATTCCTAAGATTGCTGATGACTACAGCCAGTATATGTCTGACATTTTTAATCTGGAAGAAGAGATTGAACAGCAAGTCAAGGTGGTTGAAGCCAAAGAGAATGAATTAACTTTGGTTGGATCTGATAACGCTACTGACGACGATGATCGTCGTGTCCTTTCTGGTTATATTCAGGCAAAAAATACATATAAAGATAAGGAAGAGGAAATTCAAAGATACACTGGAAAAATTGAGCTATGGAAAAAGGGCTTTATTAAAGCAAAGAATGAACTGGATAAACGACAAGGTACTGCACCTATCAGAAAAGCCCAGCATCTTTATGAAGATATGCAGGTTGTAGAATCCATATTTAAATCGACAAAAGAGCGAATCTTTGGGGAAATCGTTTCAAAACTTCAGGTTACGGCTAACGAGATGTATGGTGCCTTGACAAAAGGTAACCAAACTCTTGGTGGTACACTCAATTTTGAAAGACAAGAGAATGGGGCTGTAAAGGTTTCTGTAACAAACTCCTATGGTGAGGAATTGTTTGGTAATGGTACAGGATTCCAAAGAATGAAGCAATTAGCAATTGTCATGTCCATCATTTCTTCGAAAGTTGGTAATAAGAGTTTTGAATATCCATTCATTTCTGATGCTCCATTTTCTGAGTTCAGCTGGAATTTTATTCGTAACTTCTTTGATATTGCTCCAAATGTGTTCCGTCAGAGCATCATCATGATTAAAGATTTATGTGAGCCTAACAATCCTGAACTTCTCATTAATGAACATGGTGAAGACATCGCTGAGAAAATGAGAACTGGCGAAATAATGGGAACTTTCTACGTGAACTATCCTGAAGAGAGGGCTGATGCCTCAAATCTCGTGACTAAGAAAAAGTGTTATTCAGAATAAAATGTAGATGTTATGAATAGTGCAGAGTTGAAAAATAAAATAAGTGATTTGCGCCCTAACTATAGTGACAAATATCGCTCGATGATAGAGGCCATATCCAATAAGCAAGAAAGAATTGGTAAAGGTAATATTGCACAGTTTGGTCCTTATTTCCAGACATTCATGTACGCCTTTGTAATTGGTTTACGTTTGGGTAGCCCAAAGTATTTTGAGTCACAAGAGAAAACGTGGGAGTTTGCACCACTGTTCAGATGGAAACCAGAACCTATTAAAGACTACATCATAATGATGTTGCTTAACCGTTCTGCAGACTATGGCTATAACTGGATTGATTTGGAGAATGCTGATGATGAAACAGTCACAAAGTTTTTGAGAGCTTTTGTCCGTGAGATGGAGGGGTATTCGAATCGTGGGTTCGAGTATATTTATGAAAAGTGGGAAAAGGAACGTGTCATGTTTTCGTCTCCAACAATATTTGTTGATATTCTTAAGGATTTGTAAATAATAGTTTCAATGAACAACAAAACTATATTTGAAGAGTGGTGGGGACAGTTTTTATCTCCATGGACTCATTTAAGTTTTACATTTTATTTTTTGGGATTTGTAGTAGCAATAGGTGGTGTGGGTATTTATCCTTCATTGTTTAGGCTTCTTTCAGAAAAAGGTGATTTCTGGGGAGTTTCCGAAAATGTTATTACATATTCGATTGCATTAATCATGCCTGCATGTGTGCAAGTATTATTGTCTGTTTTTCGAACAGACAATAAAGTTAGTCTTGTATTATGCAGTCTGCTTCTTTTTTGTGTATTGCCACTCGTAATCACATGGTTGTCTTATACTTTCGATCTCCCGATTCTTTGTTTTGTGTTATTGTTGTTGTCTTGGTTCGTTTGGGTTGTAGCAAATCACGACAATGCAGACCTCTTTGATGAGACATTTAATGAAAAAGTCAGAAAGGAGTCAAAAAAGAATCATGGTAAAAAATGGGATTAAAACGTAAATATATGGAAAAAATTGATGTTAAAATAAAGGGATTCGTAGTATATCAAAATGGTCAAGATTTTATAATAGGAACAGCGAAAATACATGATCTCCTTCGATATACAATGTTTACAGAAAGACTTGTAGTTGACTTTGATGATGACGGCAAGCCTATATACAGCGAAACCATCCAACGTCATGTTGAGATTTCAAGAGCTAATCAAATAGCAGATTTTTTAATCAACGATGAGACAGCAACGTTTCCGACTAATATTGTATTAGGGGTCCCTTTGTCTGCTATTGAAAGTCAGTCTATTGAGAATAATATAGTTACTCTTTTGTTAAAGCAAGAAGTTATCGAGGGTATTAGAAAAGCGAAACGTGGAGAAGATACATATGACATCTATGTTACAATAATTGATGGGCAACATAGAATTCGCGGTATTGAATTGGCTATGGAGCGGCTAAGCAAGAACCCGGATTATGTTGGTACTGATGGAATAAGTTATAAAGAAAAACTTTACCGCCTGTTAAATATGGACATTGTGATTTCGTGTTTCATGGATAAAAGCTTAGAATATCAGGCGATGATTTTCTCAACCATTAATAGAACCCAAAAACGAGTGTCTCAAGATTTGGTTTATAGCTTATTTGGATTAACAGAGAATGATAGTCCGTACAAAACAGCGTTAGAGGTCTGCCTTGCTTTGAATGGACATCCGAAATCGCCCTTTTATGGTAGAATAAAGTTGTATGGAAATGATTATGATGGTAGTTTTATTCCGCCACTTTCTCAATCTACGATGATAAAGAGAATTGTGTCTTTTATCTCAGTGTCATCGAAAGAAGCTGAAAATGATCGTTTTAGGAAGCGCAAGGAACTCAAAGGCTATTATGGCACTAAAAAACTTCCTTTTAGAGAATTCTATGCTACAGATAATGATTCCTTAATTTCCGACTGCTTATTTTTCTATTTTTCATCGATACGACTTTTTTTTCCTGAACTATGGGAATATGATACAAAATCTAAGCCTACAAATGTTTTACAGTCAACCGTGGGCTTCGAAGCATTAATGAAAATACTTAGAGATATATTATCAACAGATAATAATATAAGATTTGAAAAAAGTGCATTTGACAAATACGTAAAACTGTTTGCTGACTTGAAATTATGTGATACAAATCTGTTTCCTATGACAACCAAAGGAAAAAAGATTCTTTACAATTCCATTTTTGTAAGAGTATTTCCTAACGATATATCCGTAGCAGAGAAACTAAGTGAATTAGAATCATTACGATAGGAAGAATATTGTGTATAGAACAGACACATTATTAGGTTATGAAGAAAAGAATATTGGTATTAAAAGCATGTAGAAGTATTGATGAACCACATGAATGCAGTGGTATATGCGAACATGCTCAATTATATGGTATTGAGTCGGTCTGCAAGTGCGTTAAAGATAATGAGGGTATAGAAAGCATTCTTTATTCACATGGGCTTTTCGACTATATCTATTTGAGTGCTCATGGTAATGCAGAAGGTTTCGCAAGCGAAGACGAGAAAGTCAACATGAGTTGGCAGAAGTTGGCCATGCTGCTATGTAAAAGCAAGTGCATGAACGAAGACAGCATTCTGATGTTGTCTTGTTGTAGGGGTGGATTGATGGAGGTGGCATACGATATCTTCCTTACCTGCCAGCAGATTTGCTATGTGCTTGGGCCGAGACAAAGCTTGACCTCAGCTGATATGCATATTTGTTTCGGCATCTTCTTATACAATATGGAAATGCGCCGTGTTGATCCTGTAGTGGCATGTGAAAAGATAAAACTGGCAACAGACCAGCGGTTCTCGTGTTATGACAGGGAGGAAGAGAGCATAAGCCTTCAGAATTACAACGAAAGGTATTATGGTTATGAATATGATTAGTCTTTATAATACATAACGGTAAAAAAGATATAAAGATATATGAAATCAAAAATAATGCCATCTTGGGATTGCTTTAATGCAAAATATCCAACGGAAGAGATACAAAGGGCAAGGTTTGAAGATCTTGCTCGGTGCTTATTTTGTCGTAGGTATAACATCCCTTATGGCATTAGCCAATGTGTCAATCATGCAGGAAATGAGACTTCAACAATTGTAGTTGATGGCGAGGAGCTTGGTTTCCAAGCGAAGTATTTTAGGAATAAAATCGATGAGAATCAAATTATTCGTTCTATAAAAATAGCAAGAGAGCGTCATCCTGACCAATCAAAAGTAATCATATACACTAATCTTGATTTTGGTAATCCACCAAAGACACAGAATGTCACTAAAAAGCAAAAGAAGATAGAAGATGTCGCAAACAGTCTTCATTTAGATATAGTGTGGCAAACAAATAATATGATTCTTGACCAAGTGGCGGCCACAGACTGGATTTATGACGTGTTCTTTGGTACAGAACCTAACCTACTTTCATTGTATAATGAAGAAAAAGATAATACAGGGTATCTACTGAATCCCATAAATTCTCAAATTGTTTGTAATGGTCATTTTATTAAAGTTGATAGGAAGGAGTTTATTAATAAAATCAAGAAAGCAATAACCAGTCATGAAAATATTATTTTACATGGAGAGGGAGGGTGTGGAAAAACGGCGATTATTAGGGATCTTGTAGACGGTAACAATGGAGATTTTGTGTTATGTATAAGAAAGGCACAATCTCTAAATGTGGAAAAGGTTGATGACTTTTTCAAATTTAAAGATAATTATTCTGTTACACAGTTTGTCAATCTTTATCAACACGAAGAAAAAAAAATCTTTGTTATTGACTCTGCAGAACGTATACAGGAAATAGAGGACACAACCCCTTTGGCAAACTTATTGAGACTCCTAAATGATAATGGTTGGAGTATAGTCTTTACTGTTCGTAATAATTACTTGAAAGATTTATGTGATGACCTGAGGAATACATATTCTATAGAATGCTGTACTTTGGCTTTAGATTATATCTCAGAAAAGGAATTGATAAATTTTGCTCAGATGTTATCTATAGAATTGCCGTCGAACAAGGATTTCAGACAAAGATTATGCAATCTGTTCTATTTAAATCTATATGCGAAATACAATGAGGAGATTAAAACGAACGACTCTTATCAAACATTTATTGATTTAGTATGGAAAGAAAAGATTGCAGGTAGGAATAAGAGAAACGGTTTTAATTTAAAAAGAGAGGTGTGCTTTGATAAATGCATAAGAGAAAGAGCCAACTCCAATCATTTCTATCTTGATTGTGAAAAATATGATCCGGATGCTCTACAGTCATTGATTACTGACGAGATTCTTGGAATTACAGACGTTGGTATTTTCATTACTCATGATATTTATGAGGAATGGGGAGTACTTCGATTGATAGAAAAGGAGTGGAATAGTAAATACAACATTCCTGAATTCTTCAATAATATAGGCCTGTCATACCTCATGAGAAGGTCCTTTAGACAATGGCTAACATTAAAGATTGAATATCAAATTGAGACGGTAATAGGGTTGATTCCTCAGGCTTTAAACAAAGATATTGATGCTATCTGGCGCGACGAAATACTTGTTTCAATTTTATTGTCTTCATATTGTACTTCATTTTTGCAGAGCATTGAAGATAGTCTTATAAAAGATGGTAGCCCACTCCTAAAACGGATTATGTATTTACTTCAAGTGGCTTGCAAACAGTTTTGTAAGACCGTAAATGTTAATGAGCACAATTACCCAATATATAAACCGCATGGGAAAGGATGGGATTCTTTAATTGAATGGATCTATTTGCACAAAGGCAAGAATATTAAGATCCCCTATCAGATTAAAGTACTTTCAGATTGGTGTACCTTTAACCATGAAGGGAAAACTACCAAATTTGCAGGACTTATCGCTCTTGACATCTTAGCTGAAACCGAAAACGATGTTAGATTCTACGATCAGTCATTTGAGAATGTACTGTGTCAAATTATTTGCAATGCTGCTGTTGAACTCAAGGAGGAATTATCTTCAGTTGTTGAAAAGATTTGCGCCAACAAGTGGATTCATCATAATAGTCCGTATCAAACACTTTCATTATTTATCCTTACACGTTCCAAAAGTTCTCAGATTCTAATAAGAAATCTACCTCTTGAGGTTATGAAACTTGCAGAGACATTTTGGATTATCGATAACAAAGATGATGCTGACAGAGACAGAGATCATTTAAACCCTTTAAATATAGAATGTCACTATGGCTTTAGAGAAATTGATTACAGAAACAATTATTCTCCAGCAAGTGTAGAAAAGACTCCCATGTATCAATTACTACTTGCTGTTCCGCATGAAGCAATATGCTTTTTAGTGAAACTTGTCAACTATAGTATTGATTATTGTAACAAAAATAATGTAGTTTTCAAGTCTCTTGAAAGGAAGGAACTCATAGTTTATAATAATAATGGAACAATAATTCAAACGGGTAATTATGTCTTGTGGGGATTATATAGAGGTGCAGTACATATTACAGTCTCCGATCTTCTCCAGTCATTACATATGGATCTTGAAAAATTCTTATTAGAATTGGCAAAACATGATGATGGGCTTGTATGTGACATATTTGATTATATCCTATCAAATAGCCGAAGTGTATCTTTAACAGCTGTTATATCAAGTGTAGTAATGGCTTATCCAGAAAGATATTGGAGATATGCATTGTTGTTATTCAAGACACTTGATTTTTTCCAATATGACTCACTAAGATGGCAAGACGAAAACCGCCATGCATGGTTTATCAATTTGGCAGCAATGCAGGATAAAGAAACTGCTATAGAACGTCAAGAATCTTTACAATTGGAATTCAGAAAAAGTAATCTTGAGTCATTATGTATCAGATATCAATATTTAAGGACTTTGGATTTGTCTGAGTATGATAGTGCTTGTCTTATAAATGAAATACATAAAATAATTGACTCACATCTTTCAAAAATTGACTCTTTATATAATTTAGATAATTCGTATAAAATCCTCCTTTATAGAATTGACAGGAGAACTCATAAGCCGCAAATATCAAGGGGAAATAATCAGACTTACATAGAATTATGCCCTCAGTTACCAGACAGATTACAAAAATATAGCGAAGAATCTGCGTCTGAAAGTCAGAACATGATGTGTTTTTCATTCTTACATACATGGGCACATAAAAGGCTTCGTCATGAAAATGCTTCTGTTTATCAAGACTATGAGGATAAGCCTCATGTAGTTTTTGATACAATTAGATCATTGCGAGAAGCAATCGTTAATGGAGAGCATTTGTTGCCTTTAGATGAAAGTTCCTTGTATTCTGCTGCAGCAATACTGATTAGGGATTATTATGATCAGCTCAGTGCTGGTGAGATACAAATCTGTACTCAATTAGTTGAAGAATGTCTTAGCTATTTATTTTCAGATCTATATCGTCCTCAAATATCTGATGGAACCGAATGCTGTATCCATTCTATACCTCAGCTACTGGCTCATAACATTAACGATATTGGAAAGTACAAAAAATATCTTGTTAGAACACTCTTGGATCGAACGCCGATAGGCGAATACAAAAGGATTTGTGATTATGCAATTGAAAGTATACATGAAGCAAGTCTTTGGACCACTCATGAATCATTTATGCTTTCATTGTTAGGGGAATATATAATTGCAGCATGTTATATAGATCAATACATAAAAGTTGAAATAGAAAAAAAGGAAAATCTTTATCGCGTATGGGGCAATTCATTTTATTCAAAAGAAAAAATCTGGGAAAGAGTTAATAATGCTATATCACTTCGGAAAGAAGCGAAAATTAGTTCATTTACAGAATTGGAACGTGCTGAAATTTTGCTTGAATTAATACCTTTTGACACACGGAATACTATATTGGTGGACTATGCAAATCAAATAGTTCCATTTGTTGTTTTGTCATTTAAGAAAGACATAGAAGACAATTATAATAGAAGTGTGTTGTTTTATAAAGCATATGCCTATTACATTTTAAATCGTCCAATTGAGAATCTTAATCAATATATTGAACCATTGCTAAATATGATAGAAGGAGGTAATCATGAATCTGAGTATTTCTTGCTTGAGCTCATATATACAGAAGACCGAATACAAAAAAAAGAAGCTTTTTGGCATATATGGAAATTATTGTATAACACTATGGTTAAACGTGGGGGACGGTATAATGGTAGGTTATTAAGCATTTATATGTTATCCGACGACATTGCTTTATCAGAAGGGGAATGGCATAGCTTTGGGGAAGAAAATACGTGGTTATTTGAGAATCTTGCAAGAGACCGTGGCAGTTTACCTGTTACATTATATGCTGTAGCAAAGTCACTGAATGGTCTTGCATGTAAATTCACAAAGCGTGGGGTAAATTGGCTTTATGCAATAATTCACAACAATACAACTATGGATTTAGGTGAATATCAAAGTAATACTATCTTTTATCTGGAAACGTTATTGAATGGGTATCTTAGAAAAAACAGGATGGAGATTCGTAAAGACAATATGTACAGAAATAAGATAATTGAGATATTGTCTTTTATGGTAGAACGGGACTCTGTACAAGCGTATGTGCTTCGTGATTTTATTGCCTAATAGAACAAATATTTAACTTTGCAAAAACAAAAGAAAGGAAGAAATGATATGGCAGAAGTAAAAATATACGAGACATTCGACAATCTGCGCTACCATTATGAGAATGAGGTGGTAGAATTTAAGAAGGCGGAGAACAGCTTTAGTTTCGATGAACTGGGTAAATATTTCTCGGCACTGAGCAACGAGGCCAACTTGAGGGATAAGGACTTTGCTTGGCTGGTATTCGGTGTGCATGACAAGACGCGGGAGATACTGGGTACATCGTACAAGAACGGGATGAAGAGTCTGCAGAAG
>Ga0247609_10006996_pt1 | contig 10791 bp, 6 predicted proteins | sample 172DNAGHGlowgp2_FD_193487 | JGI IMG/M metagenome (GOLD analysis project Ga0247609, IMG submission 193487) | Sheep rumen microbial communities from Palmerston North, Manawatu-Wanganui, New Zealand - 1728 DNA GHGlow gp2 | ecosystem: Host-associated > Mammals > Digestive system > Stomach > Rumen ...
ATTTCCTTCAGCATGAGTTGCTGGAGGATGCGATTGGTGGCGATGTGGTTCCTGTCCACATAAGCCATTACGATATCCAGTGCTTCCTCCGGATGGGTGGCGGCGTATTCCCAGCCGCGCCGGCTGGCGCGGGCGAACTTATCGGCCTGGTCTTTGTGTTTATTGTAATAATCGCGGGTTACATACAGGCCGTCTTCCTGGATATTGTAGCCGTTTTCGCCGAAGCGAAAAATAGCCGTTTCCTCAAGGATGAAGCCTGCCTGGCGAATCTGGTAATGTTCATTGTAGGTCATGGCTGCAGAGGCATCTACGGCACCGGCCACGAAAAGAGCGACACTGCTGGCGGCAGGAATCCACTGGCAGTCCATGTTAAGATCCTGGGCAACGGCTTTAACCATATCCGTGAACCCCGTCCAGACAGCCACCTTGGCACCTTTCTGCCCTACGGGGTTTACTTCCCGCCGGGAAATGAATTCAAAGGCGCTGTTCATGGAGGTTTGCAGGAGATTCACCAGGGGAATCCCCTCATCCATGATTTTCATGGCCTGGACCAGTTGAAGCGTCGTGGCGTGACTCCGGTCGGCACGAATCCGGTCTATGGCAGACTGGGTGACATTGGGGTGGGTGATGACGACATCGACCCCCTCTTCATCGTAAAAACCTTTTTCCTTGGCCACGTAATAGCCCGCAAACTGCGCCTGGGCCGTCCACTGGGGAGTAAACACCAGCGGCGCCGCCTTCCGGTTCTGGGCCGGCAGCGAAGCACAGAGAAGCAGCGCAAAAGCACAGAGGAGCAGCGGTTGTCTTTTCATAAAATGCCGGATTTTTACAAAATTACGAAAAAAATCAAACAGAACAACGTAAAACTCTATTATCTTTGTTATCTAGCGATTTCATGAAATAATGAAGGAACCCAAGCAGAATCTGCAAAATAAACTTAATACTGATGGATGCATATCAAGAAATAGAATTGGACGATTATGTCCGCTCCGGTGAAGGCGGAACTGCAGTATCCTACACCCATAAAACTCGTAATTCCCTGGCCAAACTTTATAATCCGGGGTTTGAGGCCGAAAGGGCCAGAGCCGAGTTTCTCACAGCCCGAACAGTCTTCGAGATGGGCATTCCTACGCCCGAACCGTACCGCATTGTGACAGACGGAGAGCGTTATGGTGCCGAATATGAACTGGTCAAGGACAAGCGCTCCTTTACTCGGATCATCTCCGAGGAACCCGCACGCCTGGAAGAGATATCCCGCACTTTTGCCCTTTGGGCCCGGAAACTTCATAGCACACCGGCAGATACTACCCGTCTTCGCTCCTACAAGAAGGCCCTCACTCGATTCTATGAGGAAAAGGCCGTGGTGCCGGAAGCGTACAAGCAGCGTTCGCTCTCTTTTCTGGAAACAGTTCCGGATACCCCCAACTGCCTTCACGGAGACCTCCAGATAGGCAATATCATCACCGATGGAAACCGCACGTTATGGATAGACGTGGGAGAATTCGGTTACGGCGCCCCGGAGTGGGACCTGTGTCTGATGTGGATTACGAGTCTGAGAATGGACGAGACCCGCGCCTATGCGTTGTTTCACATCACCCCAGAGCAGTTAAAGGCTCACTGGAATTGCTTCCTGCCCGCCTATCTGGGCACGTCGGACCCACAAACCCTGGGTGCTTTCACCAAGTCACTCCTCCCCTATTATGCCACCAAAGTCCCCTACGTATATGACATGGCCTTCCAAAAGCCCTTGCCGGAAAAGAGTTTCCAGTTGATAGAACAGATGCTGGGGCAGTAAATCCTGAAGGCTTTACTCCTTGATCATTTTTTTGGCCAGCATCCCCAGGAAGAAACGCTCCGAGAAGGTCAGCGGTTGGATGTGGCCCAGCAGGATGATGTCAATTTCTTTCATATAAGTTCGTCTTAACAAGTTACAAAATTACGTAAAATTCTGATAATCCGATAGTTTTCTTAAAAAATACCCGTTTGGGCCGATCCGGTTTTTACAGGGCACAACGACATCAGCCCTTACACCATAACCCAATGGACCGGGCACTCTTCCCTTGCCGCCATGAAACCGTACATGGCCATAGCCGACAAGGAGAAAAAGAATGCCATGAAAAAATTTGATGAGGTGTAGGTGGAATGAATCCCTTTGATTATCTTTGACGAAATATGATTTGAGGCTATGGCAAAGAAGGAAAAAGAGCAAAACAAGGATAAGGAGTCTATCGCAAAGTGCGATAACCAGTGTCAAAGTAACAGTCAGTTGAGTCTTGTTCCTATTGAGAAGAGAATCTATGTGGTTCGGGACACGCAGGTTATGATTGACCTGGACCTTGCATCCTTGTATGATGTAGAGAATCGCTCTTTAAGGCAGGCCGTCAGGAGAAATCTCGACAGTTTTCCCGATGATTTCATGTTCCGGCTTTCACAAAACGAGGCTAACGACTTGATAGCCAGAGGGGTGTCACAATCTGTGATACCCCCTGGTTACAATACTGGCGGGGCAGAAATGTATGCCTTTACAGAACAAGGTGTAGCCATGCTTGCCACCGTCTTAAAAAGTCCAAAGGCAAGGGCGGTAAGCATTGACATCATGCGGGCATTTGTTGCCATGCGTCATTTCTTAATGTCAAATGCCCAGGTCTTTCAACGCCTGGACAGACTTGAGATTCGCCAATTGGAAACAGAGCACAAGATTGAACAGGTTTTTGCCAAGCTTGACGAAGGGGCCGAAGACAATAAGCAGTGCATCTTCTTTGATGGACAGGTATATGATGCTTACGAGTTTATCTGTAATCTGATAAAAAGCGCCACCACTCGTATCGTCCTCATCGATAACTATGTAGATTATACCGTTCTTACTATGCTGGACAAGCGGGAGCCTGGCGTGGATGCGACCATCTATACGCAAAAAGCGGGCGACCAGTTTAAACTGGACATTGCTAAACATGATGCCCAGTATCCGCCTATTCCGGTTTGGATCTTCAAGATGTCCCATGACAGATTCCTCATCATTGATGATCGGGTATATCATGTGGGGGCCTCGATTAAAGACCTTGGCAAGAAGTGGTTTGCCGTGTCCATCATGGAAGCTCAGGACGCTAACGTTATCATTACCCGGCTGCAGGCGGACTCTTCAAGCATCTAAAACGGGCATTTCATGCGTCGTTTCTTCGCCGAATTCCGGAGATAATTAGGGATTGTCGTTTAATGTTTTCACTTTGAGCCGGTCGGGAGCCATCCCTCGTATGCTGCCACATCCAACTCGTCATTTTATACTGTTTTGGCGCTGAGTCCGTGCCTTATTGCCCGGATTTTGCGTTGTTTTTCTATGCTTCACCGGGAGTCCCCTCTTTGGAGCCCCGTTTTCTTTGTATGCCTGGCTGCTGCTAAGCCGCTATCGCCAGTTCTTGTTCTTTCAACCGCTCTGCCAGATGTACCAGATTTGCGGTGTGGATCCCGAAGAAGATGTACAGGATTTCCGTATCCTTCTTTCTCGCCTTGACGCGACGAAGAGAGTAGTGCTCTTTCTGCGTCCCAAACGAGCCCTCCATCGCCGTGGCCCTGACTCGTGCAAGTTCCTGTCTCACAAAGTCTTTCTCCTTCTTCTCCTGGGAAGGTCGGCCCCGTTTTACGAACGAAGTCTGGATTCCCTTCTCTTTGCAGTAGTCCCGGTTGACCGTGCCGGCATAGCTGGTGTCTCCACCTATCTTTTTCACATCCACCCCGAACAACCTTTTGTGCATCGTGATGCAGTGCTGAAGCCGAGTCCCCTCATTGAAAGCATTGAAGGACAACTTCTCAATGAACGATATCCCATCCACCTGGATATTGTTGCACTTGGCTCCGAACTCAACGCTCTTTACTTCCTTGCCGCGGACTATCGGTCGCACATAAGGCTTTGCAATACTCACTATCCGGTTCGGAATGCTCTCACGGACATCACCGCTTTCGAAGTGACGGTCTTGCTGACGGAAGACCTTCGTGATCGTCTCAATGAGCTTCTTCTCTTTGTCAGTCAGGACTTTGTCTCCTCCTTCCATCCTCTCGACCTTCCGCACTTCCTTCAATATCTTCTCCAGCAGAGCCAACAGGCGACGCAGCATCTTCTTGGTTTGGCCCTTGTTGTGCTTACGCTGTTTCACGTAACCCATGTTTGCCTTCTCAACATCCAGGTACTTTGTCCTGGGACGATGGATGTTCATACGCTGGCTTGCCTCACACATAATCAAGTATGCCTTCTGGCAGCATTCCCATAACAACTTCTGGTCTGTCGGATAACGCAGCTCACTCTCATAGCACGTCGCATCCGTGTACTGCGTATCCAGATTCTTCATATAGGGCTTCCATGCCTTCGCAAGAATGTCCTGCAACTGCTGGATCTTCAGGCTCCAAGCCAACTCCGATACAATGTCGTCAATCAACTTGTAGTTCGTCAACGGGCGTTCCGGGGCGATGTAGATGTCACAGAAGATTTGATAGTGGACGTTCCCGTTCAACTGTTCCATCAGCTTCGGAGCACTAAGCTGTGTATACATCTTCAAGAACATCAAGGCTTCTTTTCCCTCCGGGGTGAAGTAACTCTTCCGGCCACGCTTCGGACGAAGGCTTTTGCTTATCAGACCGATGTTCTCTGCCAATTCATGCAGAGGAAGCAGCTTGTGCATCCTTCCAAGCTCACTCTTTGAAAACGTCCGACGATAATTCTCATAAAAATCGAACTCCGTGAACGGCAAACTCTGGTGTATTCCAGTAAAATTCTGTACTTTTGACATCGTATTTTTAATACACGATTCCTCCAATTTTTGCTTTTCCAGGGCAATTGGGGGAATCTCTTTTCCCATATCAAAGATACAAAATTTCCAACATGTTAACAATCAATTTGTTATAAATTTTCAAAGAACTTTTCCTATTTCGCGATAGTCCCTAATATAGAATTTTTAAAAGAGATTTATGAGTTTTGTTGATTGCATTCTCGCTATTACTAACTCATTCCGTTATACAAAAAAAGTATTTTCCTTATATTTGCATGATTGAAGCTAATAACCCTCGCCATGAATAGATTTTTCACTGCTTTCTTATGCAGCGCATTTGTATTATTTCTGATTTCTTGCACTAAAGAGAAAGTCGTTCCTGTGTCGTCTGTCTCGCTTAGTCAGACAACCGCAGAGATGATTATTGGTGAAACTATTTCATTGAAAGCCACAGTTCTTCCAAATGATGCAACTGATAGGACTGTTTTCTGGGCATCATCAAAGCAGTCTGTTGCCACTATTAATTCAGCAGGAGTAGTTACGGCTATTTCCGAGGGAACATCAATCATAACGGCCTCTTCAGGCGGACAATTTGCCAATTGTAGCGTTACCGTGAGCAAAGGTGTTGTACTTGTTGTAGGTGTGAGACTTAATAAGACTTCCCTCAAATTGGCCATAGGTGATGAAGAGGTCCTTACGGCCACAGTCGATCCCGATGATGCTGATGATAAAACAGTAACGTGGTCTTCAACAAATCCCTTGGTCGCAGAAGTGGATAAGGTCGGAAAAGTACGCGCCATTGGTGAAGGGAAAGCTGATATTATAGCTTCTGCCGGCAACATTCAGTCAAAGTGCTATATTAATGTTTATGACCCTATGCCTAAGGCAATTGACCTCGGTCTTTCTGTTAAGTGGGCTTCATTCAATATTGGAGCTACCGCTCCAGAGGAGTTTGGTTGGAAGTATGCTTGGGGAGAGGTCGAAACAAAAGAAGAATTCACGTGGGAGAATTATAAATGGGGCAGTCAGAATTCATTAACAAAGTATGTTACAGATTCCAGTTACGGAAAATATGACGGAAAAACACATTTGGAGCAAGAAGATGACGCCGCAATAAAAGTACTTGGTGGTGATTGGAGAATGCCAACCTCAGAGGAACTCAAAGAATTATATAACAATTGTGAGTTCAAGTGGGAAAAGAAAAATGGTGTTGATGGGACAACCCTTACCAGCAAGATCAATGGAAATCAAATCTTTTTACCAGCTCCTATGTACTACTCCGAGTATGGGAATGCTCCAGTAAGTTGCTATTGGTCATCTTCTGGGTCTAATACTTCTGCAAGTATGCTCGTTTCGGGGCTTATGATAATGAGTAAGCAATACTATAAGGACCTCACTACAAGGGCACGACAGCAGGGCCTGTTAATACGTCCTGTATATTCTCCTTACGTAGAAGTTACCGGAATTCAAATAGATAGGAAAGAGATATCGTTAAATGAAGGAGAGACAGCTCAATTACAAGCCACTGTGCTGCCTAGTGATGCCACAAATAAATCAGTTGAATGGGCATCATCGAAGACATCTGTTGCAACCGTATCTTCATCAGGATTAGTAACAGCCGTATCTGAAGGTGTATCCACGATTGTAGCCTCAGCAGGAGGTATGTCAGCAACTTGCTCGGTCACGGTCATGAAAAAAACTATAAATGTTACGTCGGTATCACTTAATAAATCAGAGCTCAGTCTAACAAAAGGAAATACAGAAACGCTCATCCCGACCGTTAATCCTACTGATGCTACAGATAAAACCGTTTCTTGGTCATCCAGTAACACCTCTGTAGCCACAGTATCTTCCACAGGAACCGTTATGGCCATAGCCGTAGGTACCGCAACGGTTACTGTAACTACTAACGATGGTGGAAAAACCGCTTCTTGTTCAGTAACTGTGAAAGATGGAACAGAAAAGGATCTTGTTCCGCCCGTCCTGCAGTCATTTACATTCTCACCGGAAACCATAGACATTACATCCTCGGGGCAGACTGTTACGTTATATGCCCATATTACTGATGAAACAGGACTTTCGGGAGTGCCCATGATAACTATTGACTCTCCAAAGTCGTCTTATTCGGTTTCGATGGTTAACATGAGTAGAACGTCAGGTAACGAAAAAGACGGCGAATATTCTCTGACGGTAACTATTCCTCAGGGAAAGGAGCCCGGTGAATGGAGCGTTAAAATGTGGCCAATTTCAGACGTGGGGGGCTTCAAAACCGGGTTCCTTTATCCCACTTCTGCAAAGAAAACTGTTACGGTGATTATGAATCAAGACTTGGATACAACACCTCCTGTACTACAGTCCTTTTCATTCTCGCCAGAGACTATAGACATTACATCATCGAGTCAGACGGTAACGTTATATGCCCATATTACTGATGAAACAGGACTTTCGGGAGTGCCTATGATAACTATTGACTCTCCCAAATCGTCTTATTCGGTTTCAATGGTTAATATGAGTAGAACGTCAGGTGATGAAAAAGACGGCGAGTATTCTCTGACGGTAACTATTCCTCAGGGAAAGGAGCCCGGTGAATGGAGCGTTAAAATGTGGCCAATTTCAGACGTGGGGGGCTTCAAAACTGGGTTCCTTTATCCTACATCTACAAAGAAAACAGTCACCGTAATTTCTAATTAGGATTATGAGGACCTTTGCATTGGTTCCCACTTGCTTTTCATAATGTGTTAGACCAGATATTCTTTTTAACTTGTTTTTGTAATTGAAGTAAATTACCCTCACTATGAATAGAATTCTTTCAGCAATCTTATGTGGCACCATTGCGTTATTACTTGTTTCCTGCACTAAGGAGAAAAGTATTGCAGTAACCTCTGTCAGTGTCAGTCAAGCAACGGCTGAAATGCTCATAGGGGAATCCGTCCAGCTCAATGCAACAGTACTTCCCAGCGATGCCACAGACAAAACCGTCTTTTGGGCCTCATCCAAGCAATCGGTAGCCACGGTTTCCTCTTCTGGTATGGTTACAGCTATTGCTGAAGGAATATCTACCGTCACGGCATCGTCTGGTGGCTTTTCTGCCACATGTGTCGTAACAGTCAGCAAGAGGGTTATCCCCGTCTCTTCGGTTGAATTGAACAAAACCAGTTTGACGCTGGTCAAGGGAACTACGGAGGCCCTTTCGGCCACCGTAAAACCGAACGATGCTACAGATCCTAAGGTCACCTGGTCTTCATCCAATACCGCCGTTGCATCCGTAGATAACGACGGTAGAGTGACCGCTGTCGGCGGTGGAGAAGCAACCATCTTCGCAAAGGCGGGAGAGAAAGAGGCCAAGTGCATTGTAACCGTGACTGTCCCGGTTGCTTCTGTGAAACTGAACAAAGAGACCATTACCTTGATCGAAGGGGAATCCGAGGTCCTGGTTGCAAAGATTGATCCGGAAGATGCCACAGACAAAACCATCACCTGGAGCTCTTCCAACGCTCAAATCGCAGCTGTAGGCGATGACGGGAAAGTGATAGCAGTAAAGGAGGGAGAAGCCACTATTACAGCGAAGGCAGGCGATAAATCGGCTACTTGTAAAGTTAAGGTGAACGCCCCGTATGTCCCTGTAAGCGGAATCAGTCTGAACAAGAGCTCCCTGGAGCTAAAGAAAGGGAACTTTGAGACGTTGGTTGCGACCGTTTCCCCGGATAATGCCACTGAGCCGGCTGTTACATGGAGTACATCGAATGAGTCCATCGCAAAGGTCGACCAAGAAGGTAAGGTGACCGCCGTTAACAACGGTACTGCCACCATTACCGCAAAGGCCGGGAATTACTCAGCGACTTGTGATGTTACGGTAGTTATCCCTGTTACGGGAGTAACGCTTGACAACCTCTCATTGACGTTAAGCAAAGGAGCCTCTTCCAAACTGGTCGCTAAAGTATATCCGGAGGATGCTACCAATAAGACCGTTACTTGGTCCAGCGACAACACAGGAGTGGCCACCGTAACTGACGGAACCATTGTGGCCGTAGGTGGCGGCGTTACGGAAATCCGTGTCAGAACGCAGGACGGCGGTTTTACAGCCACTTGCACCGTAACGGTTCAGGTCCCTGTTCAAAGCGTATCATTGAACAAAACCTCTGTAGATATGTATCAATATGACGAGGTAAAGTTAACGGCTACCGTATACCCCAGTGATGCTACCAATAAGGCCTTAACATGGTCCAGTAGCAAAACTAGTGTCGCAACGGTAGATTCCAACGGCAAGGTTACCGGTGTTTCCGGTGGCAGTGCCACTATTACCGTTAAAACCACGGATGGTGGATATACCGCTCAGTGCTACGTAAAGGTTACTGCCGACGGGCATCAAGCTGTAGACTTGGGCTTAAGCGTCAAATGGGCCACTATGAATTATGCCGCCAATAAAACTTCTGAGACGGGCGGCTATTATCTGTGGGGAGATCCTACGGGAACGGCAGTTATGCCCTACTACTCAGCCCCAGATGTAAATAACGTTTCCGGTACGCAATATGACATTGTACGCAAGAATTGGGGAGGTAACTGGCGTATCCCTACACGGACAGAGCTTGGTGAGTTATTCACAAGTTGCACTTGGAAAAAGGAAACGGTCAACGGCGTTTCTGTATTTCGCGTAACTGGTCCCAACGGGAATAGCATCATTGTCCCCCCCACGGGGCTTGCTTATCCATCCGACGGTCCTGCCGGCACCACATCAATCATTTCTGGCGACAAGGCTTACTTGATGTCCGGAACCTCTTACTCAGATTCATACGGCCGTTTCGTGTACACTTATTATCGCTCACCGGAAGGATCGTACAACTGGGAGTCCTATAACGTGAATTTCATCAAGATTACTATCCGTCCCGTCCGTTAGTCCACCATTGTATTACCCTGAAAAAAGTGGTTCTTCCGCAATTTAGTTGAAGCATAGGTCGTTGAAGACCATTTTCCGTTTGAGTAAGTCAAGTGAAGCTCGCCCATACATTACTCTCTTTACCGCTTTCAGCTTGTTCACGAAGCCTTCAACGATGCCATTTGATGTGTCCAAGGCGATAGCGTTCCTCACTGCTTTCAGATCCATCCTGATTCCATAGGCAAATGACCTCAGCTCCTGAATCGGAGATTTTCCGTATTTTTCAAGCCATGTATCCAGGTCATTGACATCGTCTCCCATGATAGTAGCGTAGAAAGAAGCCGCCGCATCGTATATATCTCTGAACCAACCATATAACATCATCTTTTCAACAAGTGTAACCTCTGCCTGAACCATCTTTTTCTTTCGAATGGACTTATCTACTATATGTGCAATCTGGCGTATTGGCAGTAGAGGTTCTCTATCGGACCGTGGAGCATTCTTCATCTTCTCGACCGCATATCTGGAACGGTATCCACGATGACCGTCAGACAGGTAGCTATAGTGGTCATAGAAAGGAGTCAACGAACCAGGAAAGCCTTCCTCCCTGATTTCCAGAAAGATTTTACGAAGATCCTTCCCATGCCGATATTCTTCTTCCACATATGCATCGTAAAGGTAATACGGCAATCGCTCCTTGCTAGCCCTTTTCGGAAGAGTGTCCCAGCCCATATACTTCCTTACGGTCTGTCTGGCAATATCCAGTCTCTTGGATATCTGGGCAATGTTAAGCCCTTCAGCTTGCAACTCTTTGACTTCATTGAACATGACTTGTCGAGAGTCAACCTTTGAAGTTTCTTGAACTTCTTCCGGTCGTATGGCGCTTCTATACTCATCGTAATGAGAACCGATAACTTTAGTAACGCACCATGACATATTCATATTCAAATGGAACCGGTCGGCCACCTCTGTGATATTCCTCCCCGTTGCAGCAATGGCCGCGGTATAGTCTGTAGATCGGTCTCGGCTAACGACAGCCACTTGAGAATGACCATTCAACCACGTTTGAAAGCTGCTTACATCCCTGTCACCGAGGAGGTCTATGACAGACTCGGTTTCAAGGCTTACGATGATACTGCCGTAAGTGACTCCTTTGCGAAA
>Ga0247609_10006997_pt1 | contig 10791 bp, 9 predicted proteins | sample 172DNAGHGlowgp2_FD_193487 | JGI IMG/M metagenome (GOLD analysis project Ga0247609, IMG submission 193487) | Sheep rumen microbial communities from Palmerston North, Manawatu-Wanganui, New Zealand - 1728 DNA GHGlow gp2 | ecosystem: Host-associated > Mammals > Digestive system > Stomach > Rumen ...
GGCTAGATACAACAGTACTTACATTCAGGGGGTCGGACTCGGGAGCATCACTGACATGCTTTCCGCCGTCAAATACCAGATTTATGACACCAAGAACATCACCATGCAGGAAATGATTGATGCTCTCAACGCTGACTTCAAGGGATACGAAAAACTACAATACCAACTGGTGTACAACACTCCTAAATATGGTAACGACGACGATTATGCTGATGCACAGGAAGTTCAGGTGTTCGACATGTACTACGACTCTATCAACGGACATAAGTCGCCTAGAGGTGCCGACTATCGGGTCAACATGCTTCCTACTACTTGCCACGTCTATTTCGGAAGCGTCACAGCAGCTACTCCGGACGGACGTAACGCATGGAAAGTACTCTCGGAAGGCATTTCGCCGGTACAGGGCGCCGATACTAACGGACCGACTGCGGTAATTCGATCGGCTGCCAAAATTGACCATATCAAAACGGGTGGAACGCTTCTCAACCAGAAATTCACGCCGTCTCTGCTTAAAACTGAAGAGGGATGCATGAATGTTGTGCATCTTATTAGAGCATACTTCAGAATGGATGGACATCACATCCAGTTCAACGTCGTTGATGCTGATACTCTCCGTGACGCACAGAAACATCCGGAAAACTACAGAGACCTCATTGTCAGAGTGGCTGGATATAGCGACTATTTCAACGACCTGGGTGAAGACCTACAAAACGAAATAATCAACCGTACTGAACACCAGTCTTTCTAGGGTATTTCTATAAATTAGCTTCAGAAGATTTACAGTTTATTAGTGAGTAGATTTGTTCTTGCAGCCGCAGAAGCATAGCGAGCTATGGTTCAAGGCAAAAGGACAAAGATGCCGCTAAGAAACGTAAAGCGTCGAAGCACAATAGAGCAACCATGGAATAATAAAAACTAATTTTTAGAAGTACCCTCTCATCGTTTAATAATCACATTTTATATAAACATTAATGGCGGCATCCTCTACAGGATACCGCCATTTTTTTTATTGCGTTATATCAACTTTCAACCAATTCCAAATTTTTCAAAACTCGTCCGCATGGAACCCAATTCCTAATTCCTAATTCCTAATTCCTAATTCCTAATTTTTAATTCATCACTCCACCCTCTTCTTACCCGTGTTCCATTCGTCTATAAAATGACCGTCTATCTTTGCCATCCCTATGGTTTGGTAACCGGTCAGACCATTGGATTTAAAACACAGGAATATTAATACTAATGCCTTCAATAGTATTCCATATATCAAAACCGGAGATATGAAGTTCGGAAATGCAAGACCTAAAAGGATGGTAAAGAAGGTGGTAGTAAGGAATATCCACACACCCAATCCTTTATAACGCATAATCATATAGAAAGCCCATATGTCCGCCAAATTCAAACATACCTTCAATATCAGGCAGATGGTGTCAAACCTGCTGATATTGTTGTCACTAAAACCTAAGTAAACGTTATGAGTTATGACAACTAAACTAAATGCTATCATTAACCACAAGTATATGGTTGTCAGTATGTTTAAAGAATATTTATATGTACGATTTTCCATCTTTTACGTTTTTTAGTCTATTTATACTGATACTCCCCCCGATAAATGTGATTAATGAATGTTACTGTCAATTATAAACTATAAAAACTACTTTACGATTCCTTTTTCCAAATACTCTGCCAAGTTGGTGCGGATATGTTCTGAGTGACGCTCTATGGCTACCTTCGCCATATCGTGGTCTACCATTATCTTAACCAATTCTTCGAATGTGGTCTTTGCTGGGTCCCAACCCAATTCGCGCTTGGCTTTGCTTGGGTCCCCCAACAAATTTACTACGTCGGTCGGACGATAGAAATCTGGACTCACCTCTACTAACACTTTGCCGGTGGCCTTGTCGATACCTTTCTCATCCATCCCTTCGCCCTGGAACTCCAATTCTATGCCTACATGCTTGAAGGCATAATAACAGAATTCGCGAACGGAATGCTGAACACCGGTTGCTATCACAAAGTCTTCTGGCTTCTTGTTCTGAAGAATCAGCCACATGCATTCTACATAATCCTTTGCATAGCCCCAGTCACGGAGACTCGACAAATTGCCTAAATACAGCTTGTCTTGCTTCCCCTGGGCGATGCGGGCGGCTGCGAGCGTAATCTTACGAGTTACAAAGGTCTCACCGCGTCTTTCACTCTCGTGGTTAAACAAAATGCCGCTGCAACAGAACATGTTATATGCCTCACGGTATTCTTTCACTATCCAAAAACCATACAACTTTGCCACTGCATATGGACTATATGGATGGAATGGCGTGGTTTCACTCTGTGGAACTTCCTCCACCTTACCATATAATTCTGATGTACTGGCCTGATATATCTTGCAACTGTCGGCAAGACCACATAAACGGACGGCTTCCAACACTCGCAAAACACCGGTCGCATCTACGTCTGCGGTAAATTCTGGAGAGTCGAAACTTACTTGCACGTGGCTCTGGGCGGCTAAGTTATATATCTCTGTTGGACGAACTTTGCTCACTACCTGCAATATCGACATAGAGTCGCCTAAGTCACCATAATGAAGGTGAAACTGTGGATGACCTTCCAAATGAGCGATACGCTCACGGAAATCCACTGATGAACGACGGATTATACCATGTACTTCATATCCTTTTTCTATAAGAAATTCCGACAGATAGGAACCATCCTGACCGGTCACACCGGTAATCAAAGCTATGTTTTTTGACATTATTATTGATTTGTTTTATATTTGTATTTGCTAATTCTGGATCGAATTATAAAATGTCTCTTTCTCTTTCGGTTTGCAAAATTACAAAAATAAGTCGGTTTGAGCAAATTTATATATTCTAATCATCAAAAACAAATGTTTTTGATATATATTGCTTTTTTTTTATCATTTGACCCCTTATACCAAATTTTAAGCATAAATTATAAAATCTACTTGCCAAAAACACCATATTTTCTCCTAATTATTGCTGTCAGCTATACTTTTCATACTTCTTCCAAATTCGTTTATTAATGAGTGTCACGAGATGCTCACATATATAATGAAAATTACAACCAACTCGTCTACTTGTCTACTTGTCTACTCGTCTACTTGTCTACTCGTCAACTAACTATAAATTCTACTACTTCCTCTGTCCTTTCATCTACTTTGAAATCCTCTGAACTCCTCACACCTATAACCCACGCTATCTCACCGTCACTCTCAAGCAGCATCTGACGGTCTTTGTCTATCCTGTTCAGCTTCTTCTCTGCTAACAAGTCATTCACAAGCTTCTTACCGCGCATACCGAACGGCTTTAACGTGTCACCGGCTTTTACTTTACGGATTATTAGCGGATTACTAAGCTTCTGCTTGTCAAAATAGGCATATTCAGGCGATTTGTTGATTTCAAGACTGTCACTTTTAACTGTCTTATACTTCAAACTCTGACCGTTTGGTAATGGCAGTTCGCCTTCATTACCGTCAAGCACCATACTTACACTTTCCATATCGCTTTCTTCTTTGCCACAAACCACTAAATACTCGCGGTCTATGGTCACAACATACTGGCCAGAATAAAACCTCCTGCCTACTTTGTCTATCGAGGAAAGCATCTGCACTAGTTGGTCGCGGTGAAAACCGCATTCACGCAACACCTCATGTAAAAGGGAGAGGGGAGAAGGACTGCGCTCAATGCCCTCTTTGGATATGTAAAGCATACCTTCACGAACAAAACTCACCTCTTCTTCCATCCTGCATATGCACCAGTCATATATCTGCTTCTCTTCCTGAAGATTTGATATCGTGGTCTCGATATTTTTCTTGGATGACATATTAAATCTCTCAAGCATAGGAATCAATTCTAACCGCACCTTGTTACGCATGTACTCTGTACTCTCATTGCTGCTGTCTGTCACATAGCTCTCACCTTCTTTCTGCAGATATTCCAGTATTTCATCGCGGCTGCAGCAAAGCAGAGGACGGACCACTTTGCCGTTTTTTACGGGAATGCCGCACAAACCTCGCAAACCACTTCCGCGAAGCAGGTTTATAAAAAAGGTCTCTATCTGGTCGTCACGATGATGGGCCACACATACCTTGTCATATCCTTTACCTTGCATCAACTTGAAAAAATAGTCATAACGAAGGGTGCGGGCGCCCATCTCTACACTCACCCCGTGGGCTGAGCAATAACCTAACGTGTCGAAATCTACCACGTCTAATTCCACCCCTCTGCGAAAGCATAATTCACGAACAAACGTCTCGTCACGGTCGCTCTCTGAACCTCGCAAATGAAAATTACAATGAACACTTCCCACGTCATAACCTAATGATTGCAATATCAGCAACATACTCACCGAGTCGGCACCACCACTCAAACCCAATAGCAACTTCTCGCTCTTGCAAAATAATTGATTGGATTCTATAAATGCTTGAACTTTACTCTTTATATCCATTGGTTCATCTATTAATATAATAGGATGCGAGCAATATGATGCTCTTATTTTGCGAATTTACTTACTTTATTCCATTTTAAAGACATTTTAGTAAAAAATATTCAAAAAAATTTGTTCGTACATGAAAAAACACTAACTTTGCAAAACTTTTCGCAAACATGCATCCAACGGTACCTTGGATGAGCGGCTTAGTCAGTGGTCTGCAAAACCATCTAGGGCGGTTCGACTCCGCCAGGTACCTCAGAAAACGCCGAGTATCCCAAGATACCCGGCGTTTTCAAGTTTATATATTCTCACTTTTCCTAAATTCATTTACAATCACTGTATTACTCCCATCTCTTTTGCTTTTTTATTCAACAAATCCATCAATGGCTCTCGCTCGTTCGGCACCAAATTATCTAATATGGCGTCTTTCATCGCTTTCTTCAGTTCGCCTACCTCACGGCTTGGAGGCAGGTTAAACATCTTCATAATCTCATCGCCGTCAATCACCGGCTGAAGCAGACGGATAAAATCTTTTTCCTTCAGATCTTCTATCTTCTCACGTACTATCCTGAAATTCTCTAAGAACCGGGCTTTCTTCAGCATATTCTTCGACGTGATATCGGCCTCACACAATGTCATCAAATCATCTATATAATAGCCGGCATCGTTTATAAGGCGGCGAACGGCGGAATCGGTCACTTCCTCGTCAGCTATCACCTGAGGACGCATATGCATACCTACAAGCAACTGGACATATTTCATACGCTCGTCCAAAGGCAATTTCATCCTGCGGAATATCTGCAACACCATCTTCTGACCTATATGGTCATGATTATAGAAGGTCCAGCCTTTACCGTCCCATCGCTTGCTCCTCGGCTTACCTATGTCATGAAGCAAAGCGGCCCAACGCAACCACAAATCATCCATCTTCTTCTCTCCCGCTTCTCCTGAATCTCCACCACTGCAATCCCCATTTTCTGTTTCCTCATCAATTCCTAATTCCTCATTCCTAATTCCTAATTGATAGGACGCAATATTCTCCAGAACCTCCAGTGTGTGATAGAAATTGTCCTTATGCCCACGGCCGTTAACGGTCTCCACACCCTCAAGGGCTTTCAACTCTGGGAATATAAGTTCCAACAGTCCACAACGGTCTAATTCAACGATGCCTTTAGATGGATGTTTCGACATCAATATCTTGTTGAATTCCTCTATGATCCGTTCGCCGGAAATTATCTTGATGCGTTCCTTGTTGCGCTCTAAAGCGTCAAAAGTCTCTGCCTCTATTTCAAAATTCAGTTGGGTGGCAAACCTTATACAGCGCATCATTCGTAACGGGTCGTCGCTGAAGGTTACATCTGGGTCGAGTGGGGTGGCGATAATGCCGTCCTCCAAATCATATAGACCGTCAAACGGATCTACCAACTCACCAAAACGGTCTTGGTTCAGACATAATGCCATCGCATTGATAGTGAAGTCTCGACGGTTCTGGTCATCTTCCAACGTGCCGTCTTCTACTACGGGCTTACGCGAACCGCGGTCGTAACTCTCCCTACGGGCACCGACAAACTCCAACTCTACGTCTTCATAACCTTCCAGCCCTATCTTCTTGCCGTTCAGATGTATCTGAGCGGTGCCGAAATTGGCATATACCGCCACATGGGGTTTCTTGCCAAATGTCTTTTGTATCTTTTCTGATACGGCCTTCGCCATCTCAACACCACTGCCCACTACCACACAGTCTATGTCGTTGCTTTCACGCTCCAAAAACAGGTCGCGCACAAAGCCGCCTATCACATAGCATTCCAGCCCCATCTCATCTGCAGTATTGCCTATAAGATGAAACAACGCGGTATCTATACTCTTTACTAACTCTTTATCTGATAATATCTTCATTTTTCTTCTTTTATATTTATCCATCAACCCTCAACTTTCAACCCTCAACTTTCAACTCTCAACTTTCAACTCTCAACTTTCAACTTTCAACTTTCAACTTTCAACTTTCAACTTTCAACTTTCAACTCTCAACTTTCAACTTTCAACTTTCAACTCTCAACTTTCAACTCTCAACTTTCAACTTTCAACTTTCAACTTTCAACTTTCAACTTTCAACTTTCAACTCTCAACTACTTTCAACTATCTGCACTCGACTCTCGACTCTCGTCTCTCGACTGTATAAATTTTTCGCAGAAAAATTTATACAAAGGCCCTACCATCAATGCCTGAACAATTTGGTTATTCACTAATAACTCTTTCACATACTCCTGGTCCAGCAGATATACTTCCAGTTCTTCTGTGGAATCAAGATGCTGCTCACCTGTCTTCTCCACATCTAAAGCCAGATATGAATGTGACATGTTGGTCTGAGAACCGGGGTTCGGATATAGCTCCATTAGTTTCGACCATCGACCACCACCATACCCGGTCTCTTCCTCCAACTCGCGCTTGGCGGCATCCAACGGGTCTTCACCGGATTCTACAACCCCGCATGGCAATTCGTAGGCAGTCAAACCGGCGCCATGGCGATACTGACGCTCCATCACCATCTTACCGTCTTTGGTAATCGCTATCACATTCACCCACTCGGGATATTCCAACACCCAGTATTCTTCATTTATCCGTCCGTCCGGATATTCCACACGGTCTTTCCTGCATGTCATCCATGGACGACGAACATAATACTCGCTTTCCAAAACTTTCCAACGTTTTCGTCTGTCTATTGTATTTTCCATGTCTATTTCGTTTTTTATTCTCGTTTCGTGGTGCAAATTTACCAATTTTTTATGACATTGATGCTCTTATTTTCTCCTTTCAATCTTTTTTTATAACTTTACAACGTTTTTAATAATAATTCATATAAACAGAATGTTTTTGCCGTAGGGTTTCAGACCTCTCCAAGCCAGCATTCCTAAGAAGCGTTGGGTTACGGGCGGTTTTGCCGCCCGTTCTAACAATAATTTTTTATTTTTCATTTAACTACCCATTCCGCACGGCTTACTATCATCTTGTATTCTTGTATTCTTGAATTCTTGTCTTCTAAATAAAATCTCATTTAATATGCTCGAACTTCATCCGCTCACACCATTCATTCATGAAACTACACGCATCCTCTTTCTCGGAAGCTTCCCCCCACCAAAAAAACGTTGGTGTATGGACTTCTTTTACCCTAATTTCATCAACGACCACTGGCGCATTCAGGGACTCGTCTTCTACAACGACAAAAACCATTTTGTAGACAACAAAAATAAGACGTTCAAAATCAATGAGATAATCCACCACTGCAAAAGCCACGGCATCGGATTCTACGACACCGCCACCGCGGTCATAAGAAAAGCCGGTAACGCTTCCGACAAATTCCTCGAAATCGTCGAGCCTACCGACATCAAAAAACTTGTTAGCTATGCACCGCTCCTCTACGCTTTAGTCACCACAGGCACTAAAGCCACTGAAACTCTCTGCCAGAACCTCGGCATAACCACCATCCCCAAAGTGGGCGAACACATCCCGACTCCTCTATCAAACCAACAAAACCAACCAATCGTCCTTTATCGCCTCCCGTCATCATCAAGAGCATATCCCCTCTCCCTCGAAAAGAAAGCAGAAGCGTACAAAACCATGTTCTCACTCTTCATTTAAACCACATAATACAATCCGCGGAGCCGACGCATTCCTGCGTCGGAGCATTAGTAACGAAATCATTAATAACCTACTCGTTTACACGTCTCCTAAAATAGATTTTGCCATTATTTTCCTATGGCAGACCTGACATATTTTGTACGGTTTTAAATAGAAAGGCTTCTGTTACCAGGAACAGCCTTATGACATTATTGTTCTTAATGTTTATGCAGAAACCCAACAATTTTTAAAACCGTTATTTTATTAGAATTAAAATCGTTAGCAAGAAAATAATTTATTTTTTAATTTCTAATTTTTAATTTGAGCGCAGCGCTATCTCCCAAACGTCATAACATACGCCTCTGCCTCCGAAGCCTTCCTTCTGGAACAACAACCCGTTGTTCAGAACCTTCCCGCCCTCTTCTGTAGATACACCAAAATCCAGATAGCGGTATCCTGATGAGTGATTCTCAAGTATCTCACTTATCACCAAGTCCAACGCACCGGTTTGCTTGCCTTCATCGCTGCTGGCCAAATACTGAGTGTGAAGCACTTCGCCACACTTAAACAACCAGCAACCGGCAAGCAATCGCCCGTCGGACGACTTGCATATATATAACGATATGTTTTTCGGGAAACGCTCGGTTAACAGCACCATCTCGTCTATGCTATGAACCGGACTCACGCCATGGCCGGAACGAAGACAGTCTGACAGCAACTGCCAATAAGACGAGATGTCTGCACTGCTATTGGTCTCAACTACAGCCAAACCGGCTTTCTTGCCCTTCAACACACAATAACTGCGGGAACCCTTCAGCTTCAAACGGTCGCTCAAATCTATTGTTGAAGAAAGACCACGGGCAACCAACCGTGCTCCTTTCTTGAACAGGCAATACATGGCTTCTTCCGACGGGTAACGGTTATATATATATGGCACCGGTTTATATATCAACCTCTCGGCACCATATTTCGCCTTATAATAGCCACAAAGCAAGTCAAACATCTCAGCCACTTCGTCATAACCCATGCGCCTGTCTAAGATCAATCCACCGTATGTCAAACCCTGATGGGAATATACTGCCTTTTCCTCCTCAAAATAATTGGCGGGAAAACAACCCACAATATTGCCTTTCTTCTCGAAAAGCAATGAACAATCTGTAAACCTGCTGCGGTGATAATCCATAAAACCTCGATAAAACAAAAACGTGCCGTTCTTGCTGCTGCCAACCAATGCATCCCATCTGCCTGCATCTGATTCTGTATATGGAATAAGAGTTATCATAATTCTTTATCGCCTCAACTAATAATCATATAAATAAACGTTTTTTATTTAGAATCGCAGGAACCACAATAACTGCAAAACTCTTCATAGTCATTTATATACCCTTCGCTGTTATATGACTCCGAAGCAAAAACCACGCATATTGTTCCTGGAGCGAAATTACGCAACTCGCACCAAACTCCCTTCTTGATATATATACCCTTGGTCGGACGGTCCATCTTCACAACCTTACTTGCCTTGCCGTCGTCTACATACATCTCATAACTGCCACGAACGGCTATCACCACCTCCTCACAACTCATATGGGCATGACCGCCACGTGTCTTTCCATCTGCTATATCGTAGATCCAAAACACACGCTTCACATCAAACGGTAGCGAATATCCCTCAGCAATACTTAAACTGCCACGGTCATCAACCACCTCCGGAAATTCTATTATTATGTCTTTCAATTTCATTTTTATTTATAACAACAAATAATCAACTACTAACTTAAATTCCTAATTTTTCTAATAATTCCTAATCCCTAATTCCTAATTCCTAATTTCAAAAATCTCTCAACTATCCAACAGCCCCTTTTCCATCAACTCGCTGACCTCTGTTCTTACCCTGCTCAACGTCTCTGGAGTCATCTGTAGATAAGATGCAACGATATGCAAAGGGGCACGGCGGATTATCTCAGGATGTGCTAACATCGTCTGTACATAACGTTCCTTCGCACTTGAAAAACGTAATGCATCGGCCTTTTGTTGTGACAAAATAAGAGATTCTTTATATATCGACATCAATAAGTTGCAGAATTCAAATGAACTGTGAGCGGCCATTACCATCTCGTCATAGGGTAGGCCATATATCGTGCATGGCTCTAGAGCCTCCACGGTCAACAGTGATGGCTCATGGTTGAAAAGGCTCTCTATGCACATGATGATACCTCCCTCATAGCCTATATGCTCTGTCAAGACGTGACCTTTCTTATGGTAGCTCTGACGGATAAGACCTCGATATATATAATATATGTATTTGCATATCTCTCCCTCATGAACTAATATTGTGCCACGAAATACCTTTATCGGCTCTATCATGTTGATAAGCAAATCCAAGCTCTGAGCCGACAACTCACCACGCTCTGTATATTTTTGAGCCAACAAGCGAGCTATATCATGCCTACGTTCCATATTATAGCTTTTTTAAAGTTAACAATTCTTTTTCCCTGATTCCTTATTTGAATTAACATCGTCTCAACTCTCAACTTTCAACTCTCAACTTTCAACTCTCAACTTTCAACTCTCATCTCTCAACTTTCAACTTTCAACTTTCAACTTTCAACTCTCAACTCTCATCTCTCAACTTTCAACTTTCAACTTTCAACTCTCATCTCTCAACTTTCAACTCTCAACTCTCATCTCTCAACTTTCAACTTTCAACTCTCAATATTCCCTCTCTCCGAC
>Ga0247609_10006999_pt1 | contig 10787 bp, 10 predicted proteins | sample 172DNAGHGlowgp2_FD_193487 | JGI IMG/M metagenome (GOLD analysis project Ga0247609, IMG submission 193487) | Sheep rumen microbial communities from Palmerston North, Manawatu-Wanganui, New Zealand - 1728 DNA GHGlow gp2 | ecosystem: Host-associated > Mammals > Digestive system > Stomach > Rumen ...
AAGAAAGGAGAGTATCAGTTCACATGGTCATTGGGGGAGCAGAACTGATACTCTCCTTTCTTGTGGCCCATGAGTTCCAGGGCGCGGTTGGCAATCACTTCGTTGGCGTTCATGTTCACGGAAGTACCGGCACCTCCCTGCATCATATCCACGGGGAACTGGTCCCAGAATTTGCCGTCCACGATTTCCTTGCAGGCGGCGATGATGGCCTCGCCGATGGTCTTGTCCAGCACGCCCAGTTCGGAGTTGGCAGCCGCCGCGGCCATCTTGACATAGGCCATGGCAATGATGTACTCCGGATAGTCGCACATGCGGGTATTGGAGATTTTGTAGTTGTTGATGGCCCGCTGGGTCTGTACGCCGTAGTAGGCGTCGATGGGAACCTGAAGTTCGCCGATGAGGTCGCTTTCGACCCTGAATTTTTGTTCTGACATAGGATTATTTAATAAGCTTTGATTCTGTACATGAAACCAATTTCGATTCGATGCGTCGTTCCGTTGGCCGCAGCGATGCCGCTGGCCTTGGTGAAGTGGTGGTCGCGTCCCACATAGGCCAGGAAGAAACGCAGGTCCTGCTCCTTCCAGGGATAGTATTCGATGCTGCCCACCCAGCCGATGGACTGGCGGTAGAGGGCCAGGTGCGGTTTGTCGGCCACCGTGGCCAGTTCATACATGCCCTTTCCCATGAGGTTCCATTTGGGCAGGAACTGCCAGTTGGCCTTGGCGATGAGGGAGTGATAGCGGACGTTTTCCGTTACGCCGATATCTTCCGTCACGATGCCCAGGCGGTCCAACTGGTCATACTCGCCCATATAGTCCACATACAACTGGAATTTGGGCAGTGCCAACTGCTGGCCCAGCGTAACCATGTAGGAGTACTTGTGCTGAGCCTCCGTCTGGATGCCTGCTGCCCAACGGGTATTCAGCAAGCCGCCGAACATGCTGCCGTTCCAGTTGAGGATATAGGTGAGCGGATGGGCCGAGGGCGTATAGCCTTTGTACTCGCGGCGGGAAGTGTAGGCGTTGGTCACCATGAACGCAATTTCCTGCGAGGGAACCGGGAACCAGGAAACCATACCGCCGGTCATGAAGTTGTCCATGTAGTCCAGCATGTCCGAGTACTGGTAGATGAACATCGGGTTCTCGTCAAACTCGAAGCCGCCCCAGATCTGGCACATCTTGCCCAGGTTCACGGCCCAGTGGTCGTTGAACTTCCAGCCCAGCATCATCACGTCGATGCTCTTGGCCAGGTTGTCGTCCTGGTCGGCCCGGGCCTTGTTCAGGCGCTGGCGGTAGCGGTAACTCAGATGCTTCCCGAAAGTGCCTTTGACTTCGATGCGCAACTGCTTTGCCTTGAAACTGGAAGCGAAGGGATTGAGGCTTTCCTGGAAACTGCCGGCGAAGTTGAAATAGAGATTGAAGCCGTCATTCTTCTTCTCCTGCTTGGAAACCAGTTCCCACAGGGATTTGTAATCCCCCTCGGGACCGCCGTCGCGGGTGTTGCCGCCCTGCGCGAAGGCCGTTACGGCCGTGGACAGGGCGATGAGGGTAACAAACAGTTTCTTCATGGCTTAGTACTCCATGAAGAATTTCTGAATCTCCTGCCAGTCGCGGGTCTTGGTGAGGGCGAGCATCAGGAGAACACGGGCTTTCTGGGGGTTCAGGTCCAGTGCGGCCACAAAGTGGTACTTCTCGTCATCCACTTCGCTGTTGAGGCAGGTGGGGCCGGTAGGGCAGCGGGAACTGCGGACAATCTGGATGCCCTCTTTCTGGGCTTCCACGGCCACTTCGAAGACATCCTTGTAGAAGTTGCCGTCACCGACGCCGGCCAGCACGATGCCGTCGAATTTGGCATCCACGAAAGCCTTCATCGGAAGCGGGGAAGCGTTGGCATACCCATAGACGATGCCCACCTTGGGCAGTTCCTCGAGTTTGGAGACGTCGAAGACGGAATTCTTGGTGTGCCGGTTGATGGGGCTCTGTAGCAAGTGGGCTTCACCGTTGTAAACGTAGCCGATGATGCCGGAAGGGCCGCCCTCGAAGGTGTCGCAGTCGATGGTGTGGGTCTTGATGACCGTCTTGGCGTCCAGCAACTGGTTGTTCATGCAGCAGAGGACCCCCATCCCCTTGCAGTTGGGGGAGACGGCGGCGGCAACCGCATTGTACAGGTTGGCGGGGCCGTCGGCGCTGATGGCGTTGGACGGACGCATGGAGCCGGCCAGGATGACGGGCTTGTCGCTCTTGACGGTCAGGTTGAGGAAATAGGCGGTCTCTTCCATGGTGTCGGTTCCGTGGGTGATGACCACGCCGTCGTAACCTTCCTTGTTCAGGAGTTCATTGACACGCTTGGAAAGTTTGAGCCAGACTTCGTCATTCATGTCCTGGGAGCCGATGTTCACCAACTGCTCGCCGGAAATGTCGGCCAGGTTCAGAATCTGGGGGACGGCGTCCAGAAGGGTCTGGATGCCCACTTGCCCGGCAGTATAGGCCGAGGAGGCGGAGGTGGTGGAAACGCCGGCGATGGTGCCGCCCGTGGCGATGATGCGAATCTTGGGTTTTGCGTTGAGGCTGACGGTGACCAGCAGAGCCGTGGCCACCAGCAGGATCGATTTTAACTGTTTCATAAAGATGTGGTTAGGAACTATAAAAATTGAATAATCAGGTATCCCAGGCCGATGCTTACAAACGTAGTGATGAAGCCGGCAAGCTGGAACGAGTGGTTGACAACATATTTGCCGATTTTGGTGGTGCCGGTGCGGTCAAAGCCGATGGCGGCCACCTCCGTGGGATAGTTCGGCAGGAAGAAATAGCCGTTCACGGCCGGGAAAAGGGCCAGCAGCACCAGCGGGGGGATGCCCATGGCGAGGCCCACCGGGTACAGGGTCTTGACCGTCGCGGCCTGCGAGAACAGCATGATGCTCATCAGGAACAGCGGGATGGCGAAAAGGATGGGCCACTGGGTGAAAAGCCCGCCCACGGCGCCCAGGATCAGGTCTTTGTTCCCCTCGAAAAAGGTGCTGCCCATCCAGGCTACCCCGAAGATGGAGACCATGGCCACCATGCCGGCACTGAAGACATTGCCTTGCACGGCCTTCCTGACATCGGCCTTGCCCACGAGGAGAATGAGGGCGGCGATGGACATCATGATCATCTCGATGGTGGAGTTCATGCTGACGGGCGTGCCGTTAAAACTCGGGCGCAGGGACGGGAAACTCCCGAAGAGCACCACCAGGACAACGCCCAGCAGGAAGACGAGCACGGCCCATTTGGCGCGCGGGTTGATTTCCTTCTTTTCGGCGGCGGTTTCCCCATCCAGGAGGCCGGCCTGGAGGCGGCGCTGGTATTCCGGGTCCTTTTCCAGCGGTTTCCCTACGAAATTCTGGACGAAGGAAGCGACCAGGATGGCTACCAGCGAAGAGGGAATGGTGACCATCAGAATCTGGGCCATGCCCACTCCGTGTGCGCCCAGGAGGCTCTGGGAGAGGATGGCGGCGGTGGCGGCCGACACCGGGGAACCGGTGATGCCCAGCGAAGCGGCGATGGTGGCTACGCTCAGCGGCCGTTCCGGACGGATTTTGGCTTTGAGGGAAATCTCGGAAATGATGGGAAGGAGGGCGTAGCAGGTGTGCGCCGTACCGGCCAGGATGCAGAACAGCCAGGTGGTGAGGGGGGCGTAGAAGGTAATATGGCTGGGGTGCCTGCGCAGGAAGCGGGCGGCCAGTTCCACCATATAATCCAGTCCGCCGGCAGCCTGCAGGGCGGCCGAGGCAGTAATGACCGCCACAATGATGAGCATGACATCGATGGGGATGTTTCCCGGTTCCAGGCCGAAGACGAATACCAGGATGAAAACGCCCACCATGCCATACATACCCAGGCCGATGGACCCTACACGGGCGCCGATGAATATCATGGCCAGGACGATGGCCAGTTCAATAAACAGCAATGTGGTTGACATAGTTTGGTTTTAGTGTTCTTAGTGGGTTGCAAAGATAGGCAAATAAAACGGACTTTCCTATCCCAAAACCCGCGCCTTTTGCAGGATTTCCGGCATATCCTTCTTCATGAAGAAGACGAAGGCACTGCCGAGGGCTGTTCCGGCAAGGGGAATGAGAAGACCTGTCCAAATGGCGCTGTTCATCTTGTGTACTGCTGAATAAGGGGTGTAAAGGTAAAAAAATAATCGTACCTTTGCAAGTTGTGGAGAAGATTTCGAATATCCCTGTCCTGTCCCGGAAGCAGTTTCTGGATACCCTCCTCGTGCTCATCAATGCCGAACTGGTTGACAGTATCTGCGGGGTTGTGGACGGCATCTTCGTAGGGCGTTCCCTGGGTGCTGACGCCATTGCCGCACACGGGATTGCAACGCCCATCTTCACGATCATGTCCATTTTCATCTACCTGATCACGGCAGCGTTCCAGCAGCCTTGCACCGTCTGTATCGGCCGGGGAGACATGAAAAAGGCCAACGGGCTGTACAGTGCGACGATGCTGCTGTCGATGGCTTTGTCGGTCTTCGTGGCGATCATCGGAATGCTGTTTCCGCACCAGACCGCTTCTTTGCTGGGCGCCCGGGGAGCGGGGCCCATCAATGACATGGCAGCCGATTACCTGCGGGCCGTCTTCCCGGGAACGCCGGCACTGATTTTCTTCCTGGTGCTGATTCCGGTGCTGCAGATCGAGGGAAAACGGCGGCTGACCCATATCGGGGCCCTGGTCATGGGAATCTCCGACATCGCCTTCGACTTCCTGAACGTCAAGGTGCTCCACTGGGGAATGTTCGGAATCGGCCTGTCCACCACCGTCAGTTACATATTGGGTCTGCTGGTGCTGCTTTCTTATTTTTTTAACAGGAACCGTATTTTCCATTTCCGCCTGAAGGACATTCGCGGTATCGGCATCCGGCACATGTTTCTCATGGGGCTTCCCACCGGTGTACGCATGGCAGGCCTTTCCCTGGCCGTCGTCATCGTCAACACCTTCATGATGGGGGTTTCCGGTCCGGTCGGCATGTCGGCCCTCTCCGTCCAGCAGAACCTGAGTTCCCTTCTGATGTCGATGATTATCGGCCTGTCCGGCACCACCATGCTTCTGACGGGCGTCAGTTTCGGGGAGCAGGACCGGCGGGGGCTGATGGACATCGTACGCATGAGCGCCCATTACTGCCTCCTGTTCATGAGCGCGCTGGGCATTCTGGTATTCTGCCTGGCCAGGCCGCTGGTGTCGCTGTATCTGAATCCGGCCGAAGAGGCGTTCCCGCTGGCCGTAGATGCCCTGCGCTGGCTGGCCCTTTCTTTCCCCTTCATGGGATGGTCGCGCTGTGTGGGCTCCTATCTGCAGGGAATCGAAAAGAACGTGCAGGCCGTCATCCTGTCTTTGCTCGACGAGATGATTCTTCTGCTTCTGTGTGCTGTCGTGCTGGGAAAGATATGGGGCATCCAGGGCATTTTCGCCTCTTTTGTCGTGAGCCAGATGCTGGCCGTTCTCCTTGTCAATCTCCAGGCTTTTCTGCGCCGGGACAGAAGATATGGCGGCATGGAGGCGTTTCTGGGGGTCCCGCCCTCCTTCGGCGTTCCTCCGGAAAACCGTCTGGTGCGTACCGTGACCACCCCGGAAGAGGTATGGGCCCTATCGGCCGAGGCGATGGATTATTGCCTGGACCACGGCATCTCCCGCCGGAAAGCATACATGGCTTCTCTCTATATTGAGGAGATGGGCAATATCATGATGCTCTACGGTTTCAATGATGGCAAGCCGCACCATCTGGAGGTCCGCCTGTCATTGCATCAGGGAGAGGTCATCCTGCGTCTGCGTGACGACTGCCGCCGTTTTGATATCCGTGAGAAGGCCGCTCATTGGGAGGAGGATCCCCTTCACCCGGAAACCACCTTCGGGGTTCGCATGGTGATGAAGGGATGCAAGATTCTGCAATACGACAACTCCCTTAAAACCAATAATCTGTTGGTGGTTCTGTAAGGTTAGAAACTGTAATAGAGCCCTACGCTGACTCCGTTGTCGAGGTCAAAGGAAAAGTTTTTGAAATGGGTGTCGTATTCCAGCCGGCCCAGCGAGCCCTGTACGGCCCAGTGATCGGCAAGGGATATTTCCAGACAAGGTTTCAGATAGGGGGTCCAACTCGTGTAGGTATTGTACTGTGCAATGCTTCGGCGGAATCCGCAACCTCCTTCCACATAAAAAGACAGGATCCCCGACCTCCAGAAATAGTAATCCACGTAGGGACTCACATCCAGGGTGAGGTCGTTCAGGGTGCTGTCTTTCATTTTATAGACGTCGAAGGCAAAAGCCACGCCGAAGGACCAGTTTTCCCATGAATAACCCACCTCCGGCCGAAGAACCATGCTGGTGCTCTGTCCGCCTTCGGAACTGCGGAAAGCAAGGCTGCCGCCTACATACCACTGCGCCCGGAGCGGAACTGCCAACAGCAAAAGAGTCAGTACGACGAGTAGCTTTTTGTTCATTTCATTGCAAAGTTTGGTTATTTGTCATCGTGTATGAGGTGGACATCGCATTGCGGGAACGGGATGGTGATACCATTGGCGTTCAGGGCCTCGTAAATCACTCCCACGGCGCGATCTACATAGGAAATCCTTTCGGGAACCAGCACATATTGCTTGATCAGGATCACCACGCCGCTGTCGGCCATCTTTTCCACAAACACCTGGATTCCGTACTTGGGTTCCACAATGTCCCGTCCATAGCGGTCTTTGGTCTGAAGTTGCTTCATGGCTTCCGTGAGTGCTTCCCGTACTTGCTCAACTTTGGTTCCGTAGGCTACGCTGGCCGTAATCTTGGTGAGTTCGTAGGAGTTGTTGCGGGTGAGGTTGTTGAAGTTTTTGCCAAACAGGGAGGCATTGAGGAAGGACATTTCCGTGCCGTCGATGGTTTCGACCACCACGCACTGGTAGTTGATGGCAATCACCCGGCCGCGTACCCCCTCGCATTCAATCCAGTCGCCAACCCTGAGGCGGCCGCCCAGAAGTTGGATGCCGTAGATGAAGTTGTTGATGATATCCTTGAGCGCCAGACCGATACCGGCCGACAGACCGCCGGCTATCAAGGTGAGCGAGCCCATGGGGATCCTCAGTACGGAAACCACCACCGCGATATAGGTCATCCAAACCAGGACACTGATGATGCTGTTGCCCAGGGACAGGTTGATTTCATTGGGGCGGATGGTCGTACGCTTGTGCTTGCGCATGAACAGGGCATAGCGGGTAAAGCGCCAGATGGTATGAATGGCCCGGTTGAGGAAACGAAGAGCCATGAACAGGAGAATGAGGCCGAAGATGCTTTGCCCCGAGAGGCGGAATGTCTCGAAACCACCCTTGTCATAAAGTTGTACGAAGGGCTTGTAGAAGAGCGTGTCGAACAGGTCGCTGAAATCGAAGATGTTCAGGGACTGGTGTACGCAGACGGGCAGGGAGACCAGCAGCAGGGCCGGAAGCGTGACATCCCTGATGAGTTCGTAAAGCCACGTGGCGCCGAACAGCAGTGATTCACGGTCTTCGCCTCCCACATAGGTGATACGCTTGCGCATCTCTTCCGTGCGCTTGTCCAGCCAGCGTTCCTTGTATTGGACGGCCAGGCCGTCCAGGCAGAAAATGGAGAGCAGGGCGGCCAGTTGGAAATACCACCACACCAGGATGAGCAGGGCCAGGAAGGTGTAGCCCACCAGGGAAAACACAAAGGAGATGGCGTAAATGAACAGCGACGTCCAGCCCAGGGTGCTGTCGATGGGGGTGGCTTTGGCGCTTTCCCGGATGCTGAAAAACAACTGGCGCGCCACGGCGAAGGCCAGGATGGGCGGAAGCAGGAAAATCAGCAGGGAGTCCGGCACAAAACTGATGCGGCAGACAATGATGAACAGGGCGATGAGGAAGGTGGGAATATACAGACGCAGGCAGGGGCGGATCTGCTCCGATTTCACGCGCAGCAGCAGAGAGCCGCTGATGGCGATGAGCAGCCACAGGAAGGTGTTGATATGCCTCACGCCAATGTTGATGTACTCGTTCCCGCGAAGGCCGAAGCCCAGCAGCAGGAAGTAAATGACGGTTCCCACCAGTATGGCCAGAAGGGTACGCTTCTTTTGAGGGAAAAAGCGGTTGACTTTGTCCCATTTGCCCAGAAGCCAAAGCAGTAGGTAGGCGATTCCCCAGAAAAAGCCCAGGGCGAAGAGTTGGATGAGGCTCAATGCCACCAGCATGAAATTGAGTTGCCTGCCGGGAAGGCTGTCAAAGTAACTTTCATCGCTTTCATTTGCCGTGGCGGAGTTTTCCTCCGGCTCATCTTTGGAGGTTTCGAGGAAATTATACTGCTCGTTCAGGTCTTTTTTGACTTTCCCCCAGTAATAGGAAGGAGCGGAGAGAATGTCCAGATAGGAAGCCTGTCCGTCCACGAAGACATATTTTTCCAAATCCTTGTAACGGGATTGGGCGTAATCGTAGGCTTCCTTCATCCGCAGGTAGGCGGAGCGGTAGTGAGAACTGTCGGCCATCAGTTTGGCGCGGTTGGCCGCATGCATTTTGAGCAGTCCGGAGGCATAGCGGATACAGGAATCCCGGTGAATCTCTCCTTCTGTGTCCAGAACAAAGGGGGAGGCGAGCGAGTCCCTGATGGCGATGCGGATCACTTCCTTTTCCAGGGATGATGCCACCTCGGAGATTTCCCAGTCAAGGGAATCGTTGTGGTACAGCAGGCTGTCCGGGACAAGTTCCAGTTCAATCTCCGTCATCAGCGGAGGGAGCCGGCGGAGGGCCTCGATCAGACGGGCGTAGCGGTCCACCTCCACATCCAGTTCGTGAACGCTGCGGGCATAGGGCCTGCTTTCTTTGCTGAAATCCTTAAAGGCCGATGAGACCTTGTTCAGCGAATAGGCCAGGTCGAAGGTCTTGCCTTGTTCTTGCGTATAGAGGAGGATGGAAAGTTCGTTGGACGAGGTGATGATATCCACCATCCGTTTATGCTCTCGCTCGTAGTTCTTGTCAAACTGCTTCTGTTCCTCACTCCGTTGCGTATATTTTATTCTCAGTTCTGAGCGGAGGTCTTTGAGAACATGACTGATAGACAGGCCGTTCACCACCGACAGAAGCGGGATGGAGAACACCAGGGTGGCAAATGCCAGCGTCAGGAGTTTCTTTTTCATACAAGCGGGCCTTAGGCACTTTGAAATCCAAAGATATAGAAAAAAATCGGCCTTGTCAAATATCTGTTTTCATAAATAATGAAACCACTTTGCCTACGACCTCTTTCCGCTTACGGGTAATGGTGTGATTCCCACAATAATCTTGCCCCCGGTGGCGGCCGGGTGCTTGAGACGCTATTTTAACCTGGTCCAGTGCCCGGTTTTTGAAGGACCGTCAAAAACGAATCCGAGTTTCTTAAGGTGTCGTTCGATGGTCTTTTCACTCACGCCATGCCGACGGGCCATCTCTGCACGTGAAATACCGTCGTCGGCAGCAATGTCACTCTTGATTCCTTCATCCAGCCCAACCGAAAAGGCCCGAGGGGAGTATTTGGCGGCATATATGTGCAGGTTACGGTTATGGAAGTCCATTCCTTCCTTGTAACCAAACAAGACGGAAGAAATAAAGTCTTCCAGATATGACTGTTCGCTGTCAACGCGTTTTCTTATATTAGTATAATTGGCGCGTACCAGGGCGTTTCTGAAGTACCAGGAATTGTCCTGGAATGCCTTGTTGTCTACGTCAAATCCAAGATAGCGGAAATATTTGATGGCAAAGACCGCAATTGTCCTTGTATTTCCTTCCGGGAATGGATGAATCTGCCAGAGATCAGACACGAATTTTGTCAGGTGTGACAGGATTTCATCATCGTCCATTCCGCTATACCTAAGAAACCTCTCCCGTCTTGTAACCCTTTCCACACCTTCGGCAATATAACGATAATCTCCATAAGTTACAGTGTCTCCGTCAAGGACCCACTCTCTCTTCATAATATTTCTTTGCCGATATTCTCCTGCGTTATGGATAAGGCCGTCAAATAGGGTACGGTGGATGTTTTGAAGTTCTTCCGGAGCAAGACTGAACCCTCCTTCGCTTATCAGAATATTGATACGTGATGCTACGATATCGGCTTCCTTTTCGTCATCTGCATCCTTCCTGTCGGACTTTACTTCATAATAAGACTCCACAAGTTTGGCCGCCTCGTAAGATGTTATGGCTCCCTCAATGTGCTTGCGTGCTACTTCATCCAAATACTCGGACGTCTTAAGCCCATCAACCGCCTGCATGCCTTTGGCTGCGGCCCAGTTCTGGTACTTTAGTCTTTTTCCCGGCTCTCTTTCAGCCTCGTAGTATGTGTCTAATTCCGACATGTCGTTCAAAGTTTTTCGCAAATATACCTTATTTAAAGGTATTTACAAAATTTTGAGCGACATTTGCGGCGATTTTGAGCGACAGCTGCAGGTTTTATACGATCCCCAGCTCCGAGGCTGTCCTGAGCATCTCGTTGAGATTCCTCACTTTCATTTTGGAGTAGATGTGCTGCCGGTGCGTACCGGGTCCTCTTCCAGCAGGATTTCCTCACCGCTTGAAAGCCGATAGATGGCCTTTTGGGAATTGGCCTTGCCAAAGTTCACGGCCGATTCAAGGGAGTCTTCCGGGAAGAGGCGCACGCTGTCAAACAAAACCCTCGTGGGCCGTAGCATGGCTTATCACTACGTCCAGCGCCTCCCTGCCGTGGCTGTTCTGCGTGGCGGCGTATGCTACGCTGATTCCCCGGGCGGGTTCTGTCAGGGTGCGGATATCC
>Ga0247609_10007000_pt1 | contig 10786 bp, 12 predicted proteins | sample 172DNAGHGlowgp2_FD_193487 | JGI IMG/M metagenome (GOLD analysis project Ga0247609, IMG submission 193487) | Sheep rumen microbial communities from Palmerston North, Manawatu-Wanganui, New Zealand - 1728 DNA GHGlow gp2 | ecosystem: Host-associated > Mammals > Digestive system > Stomach > Rumen ...
GGAATTGAAAACGCTAAAATTTTCTATCATGCAGGCTCTGGACAATTATCACCTCTTCAAGCTATCGACCTAACTGCCCGTAACTATGTTGCTCTTGTTTCAGGGTTTAGTTGTGAAAAGATTGGTGCCAGTATTGGTGCCTCTGTTTTATCCTTCATTCCTGTTGTCGGTACTACTGTTGGTGGTATCGTCGGAGGACTTGTTGGGCGTTTTGCCGGAAATAAAATCACTCAGACCATTAAAAGGGGGGTTGCCAAAGTCAAATCCGTTGCTGTTTCCGTCGCTAAATCTACATGGTATACCATTACTTCTTCCGTTAAAGCTATCGGTAGAGGTATCAAGTCAGTAGGACGTGCCATTGCTAGTTTTTTCGGCTTTTAGTTTAATTTTTAAGGAGGTTATTTCATGATAGAACCTAATATTTATCCTCAAGTTGGCGAAATATGGAAGTTAATACCAATGCCTGATAACGATTCTGATTGGAGCAATGTGCTTATATTAGAAGTAACAGATAAAAACGAAATTTTCGTATCCGCTAGAATAATCAATACTTAGTCTTCCTTTAAATTACACTGGCTCAAATGTTGAAATTTTTTATAGCTCTTCTAGTGGTATATCTTCTCCCTTTGTTATTTATACCGAAGAACCACGAAAATTCGATATTAGATACTTCCAACAAAAATGCGGTAAACTAGAAAATGAATATTTTGAAAAAGCCTTAAATTACTACATTGATTATAAGAAAACTATGGAGCTCAAATATGGCAAAAAAAATCAAATTTCCTCTTAAACTCAAAGACGACTTTCCAGTTCGCGCTCTTGAAGAACTCAAAGAGCACTTCGACCTTGATAAAATTGTCGCCTATTTCCTCGACGGCAAACTTTTAACTTGGCTTAAAGACCGATATTACGACGTTGAGGTCGACGCTATTCGTAATCTGCAAAAAGACGATCCTGAACTTCAGCAAAAACTTGCTCAAATTTTCGGCATAGAACATTTCGACTCTTACATTAACATTGACGAAGTAGAAGAACATAACCGTCGTTTGGGTATTCTTCGTCAATTTACCTCTGACCCCGCTGTCCTTGAACAAGTTGCCAGCGTTGCTTTCAACCAAGAAGATTTAGGTGACTTAATCGATGATGGCGTTCAGAAAATCTTTCTCTGTAATAACTCTTTCATCATTCCTCTCAGCATTGAGAATAAAACTTACATCGGAATCGGCAAATCTACCGCTGTCATTCGTAGTAATGAGAAAATCGATTTCGATTCAAGGAACATTTCCTTCCAGGATATTTCATTCGATTTTGACTATCAAAAGTTAATTAATTCCTCAAGCTTACCAGAAAATTTTTACCAACTCGGATTAGAGGCTGAAAATAAAGGTGATTACACCTCTGCCATTGATTTTTACCTTAAAGCACTAGAAAATAAAAATCTTGACAATGATTGGTCTGCTAAAGCTATGTACAATCTTAGTATACTCTATTTCAACGGAAAAGGAGTTTCTCAAAATTACGAGGAAGGCAGAAAATGGCTTGAAAGAGCAGCTGTATGCGGTTACGACAATGCACAATATTTGATGGGAAAATATGTCACTTTTGGTGAGTTCGGTTATTCTAAGGATCTTCGTCAAGGTGAGGAACTTATGAATCAAGCAGCTAATAATGGTAAAATAGATGCCATGCTTTTTTTAGGAAAAAATTATATTCATGGTGGTGCTTACAGCGGTCGTTATGGATACGGATACGGCGACAAATCTGGTAAATGGTATTTTAGGGCTGCTAATGCCGGTAACGTTGAAGCTATGTATAAGCTAGCACTAGGATATCCATACGAAACATTCGATGTTAGTTCATACACCGGTAATATTATACCCGGTTCAAGAAGAATCGTAATTTCGCCCTATGGAAATTCTAAAGAGAGTTTAAACTGGTTAATCAAAGTGTACGATGAAAAATGTAAAGATAAACCCTTTATCTATTGGGATGAATCTAGTGTAAAAGAATTTAAAAAAGCCCTTAACAGAATATATAATTGGTCGATAGACGGTGAACACGAAAAGAAAAATCCTAAGTTACTTGATAGCATTAAACAAAAATTTCCTTGGTTTTATCCTGGAATAAAATAATCACTTTTAAATTCACATCGTGAAACTGCTACCGACATAATTAAAAAGACGAAATCATTGAGAGCTTGGGAATTCCCCAAGCTCTTTACTTTGCTATTGAACGTATACCCCTTCAAATAAATCTATGTCAGATTCTCTTTCAGAAGAGGCGTAATCCATTATTGTTTTACACGATGTCATTAACATCTTACGGCTCCTTACTGGCTTACCTTTTTCCATTTTAGCTATCGTTTGCGGACTCACTCCGACGAACTCGCCTAAATGCTTTTGAGAAAGTCCAAGTTTCTCTCGCATATTTTTCATCTCTAGTCCTTCTTCTTGCCAACGTGGAGTATTCTCTTCAACATGGAGTTTGTACCTGTTGTAAGATTCCCTAACTTTTTCAGCAAGATAATCATTGCTAATTTCACTTTCGCTTTTGCTAATCAGCTCATAAATGTTCATTGTAACTTCCTCCTTTTTCTTCTAGCTGACTTGAGACAAAAGAATCTAAACTGCTTTGTGGGATCCTCCACATTCTACCGACCTTAAAGCCTTTAAGCTGACCAGACTTTAAAAGCTGATAGGCAGTATTTTCACTGACCTTTAACTTTTGGCATAAAGTCTCGACGGTAAGTAAATCGTCAACCATTTTTATCTCCACCTTTCACGATTTGAACATTGGAAACACCAAGAAAAAATTTTCATCTCCATTTATCAATATGTTAGCTTTTATGGAAGCAGATAATGACAGGTAGGCTTTTCAAGGCTTTTTTGGAATTTTCGGACAATATTAGTCGTAAAAAAGGGTGTAGCAAACATAGGGTTATAATTGATAATAATTTTCACTTATTTTTTCGCGCCTTAAGTTTCCACGAATTAGCAACAATTCAAAGCAATAAAGATTCCAGCGTTGATACTAAGTCGGAGGTCTAGGCAAAGCAAAGGGGCAGTCGCAAAGCTCCGGCACACCGAGAGCAACAAAGGTAGCTTTAAGCCAAGAACAAAGCGCGTCGTAACCTTCAGCAATCTTTTTCTTCAGGTCATCAAGCAAGAAATTACGGCTAAGCAAGCGATAAATGTCGTTATCAAGAGAACCAATAACGGAAGAAATAAAGGTGCTAGGAGACTTAGCTTTATCAGGGTGAGCTTTGAAGTAAGCATCAACTTTCTTTTCAAGACCACCAGAGAACCTAAAAGCAGGAATACCCTTAGTGGCAAAAGCATATTCAACAAACAAATCAACGTTAGAAGCGGTCAATTTAGCGTCCCGCAACAAATCGAAAGGAATTTTGCTATTCTTGGCGTCGGAAGCAGTCATCTCGGAATCACCGCCATAAACTTCAGGGCTGTCGTAACCCATAATTTTGGCAAGATAATCTCCAGTATCGACAGGACGCAAATCGCCTTTCTTACCTCTGTAAGAATCTTTACTAAAACGACTAAACCACAAGCCATGCTTACGGAAAGCAGGCAAGTAAGATTCATCAATCTCTTCGCCAAAGACCTTTTTAAACTGTTTCTGGACGCATTTAACCCAAGCGTCGCGCCATTCCTGTTCTAAGCCGGACAAAGTTTCAAGTTTATCCTTAGGAACGATAAGTATAGCGTGAAAATGCGGGTGCCAACCAGAATTGAAATCAGACTTACCGTCATCAACCAGAAGCTCACCGGTACTAAAATCAACCTTTTCGCCGTCGTTAATAGTGATTTCGAGGCGACGAATCCAACCTTGCAAATCGACTTCGGCGACCCGCTTACGACCGGAGTAACTGGAAAAGAAATCTTTCCAAGCTTCGCGCAAGACAATTCGGAGTTCGTCAAGATAATGCCAACGGTGGAAAGTGGTAAGCGTCATCATAACAGGAACGTAACCTTGCTTATAAGACCAGTCGATTATACGGTTGATACGGAGCTTAAACTTATAAAGTTCTTTCGGAGCGTCAACAGGGTCAAGCCAAATGGAATGAGACCTAGCAATATCGGAAACATAACCTTTAACTTCTTTACCGTCGGACTTTTCAGAAACAACCAAATCAACGGCACCTCTCCGATAAGCCATAGGCAAAGGCGTAGAATACGAAAATTGAAGAGAAGGAAAGAACTGTTCAAGAATATTGGTAGTTGGGCGATATTGCTTATTCCAATCGCGCCGCTGGTCAACCTTATGGCGAATCCGTTCCGGCAAATCTTCGTAAGTACGCATAGCAAGAGCCTTTTTCGCGTTACGCAAAAGAACGTGACGTTCCTTCCAAGAAATTTTTCCGAAGTCATCCTGAAAATCGGAAGAGAGTTTATCGGGTATTTTTTTTTCGGCAAACAAATCAGCGATAAGGTTTCTATAATACCGAGACTGACTGCCATCCCATAAAGCAACGCCTAAGCCTAAATGAGAACGCCTCTTACTACCGCTCATATTGAACATGTCCTTAATCCCGTCTACTATCCCCATTTTATTATCACCTCCTTTCTATTGCGACCTAAAAACGAAAAGACGACACCCACCCTGTCTGGTGAATGTCGCCTTTTATTTATTTCAGAAAGTCCTTGAAACTTGTTTCGCCCTGTAGTAAAATCCCCTTATGTTTTAAGAGAATTTTCCTGCGTGGGTGCTGTGGCGGCACTCACAATGGTTAATCTAGCGATTAAGTCTTAACTTTAGCGAATTTAGACGATTCACTAAGGTGACTCTCTGGGAAATGTTTTCGGCATTCACCAGCAGGCTCTGAAGTGTTTTGGGTGACACTCAGGGCTTTTCGCGTTTATTAGGTCGTACGCTATAGTTCGTCCTCCTAATTTCAATTCTATTAGCTGGTTAATTCGTCGAAACAGAAAAAAATCCTTTTTAGTCAATAAAATTTTTGTAAGAAGTTGAGCGATAATGGTAGATTCGTCTCAAAAAAATTTTTCAAAGCCGAAAGCGACTGCAACAGTGCGGTCATCCACTCTAACGGGAAGAAAATCTATGTGATGTGGAAAGAGAAAAAACACAAGTCAACGGAGGCTTGGTTACGTGAAACGCACAAAAATTTATTGCTGAAAAATTTTTGTAGTGATATAATTTTTTAAATGATGATTTGACGTTAGATTATTATCTTTCCCCTCATGTAAAATAAGCTATATTCGTAGGTTTAATTGTAGAAGGTTGTGATACTTTTGGATTTATCTCAAGATGAAATAAATCAGATTGAACAAGATCTATCGTATTTTATTGCAAACTTACCTCCTAAAAAAGAGCCAGATGTGCTATATATGAAAAATATGGAACGTCAAAGTGGTATACGTCTTAGTCCTGACATGAATAGGGCAGCTGAAGAGCAAGCCAAAATGCTTTTTTTAAATAATCTTGGTGATTTTCTAAAACGCTTAAAAAGTCAAGAAAAATGGTTAGCCATTAAATTGTTATTATTACTCAATAATCAACTTCGTTATAGGGAACTCAATTTAGTTTGGAGATTAGCATCTATGAACAGATGGGATGAAATTTCCCGTTTTTATGAGCTACTAAAACAAAATAGATGGTCAGACATTAAGACATTATGTAATTTGGAATATTTTGGGAAATGGGACGAAGTTACTATAAGATTGGTAGAAATGACAACTCTACCAGAATCTCGTAATCTGTTTAATGAGCCCATACTCACGGGCGAATTAAAAGACATGTATCAGCAGGGTCTATTCTTAGAAAAAAATGATTTAGCTAATATTGTAGGAAGCAGGGCAAAAAAGCTGTATACGGCACAGATTGATACTCTTAAAACTAAGGAGCTACGCGTCTCAAATTCTACCAATTCCCCCTCTCAGATTTTCTCGCAAGATGTGGAAAATACTTCAAGTGAGAAATTAAGCAAATTATTTTATGCCGAGTGTGAAAAAAGGTTCATCGAAGAAAATCATTTGATATGTGGCGAAACTCCCGGCGACGACGGTAAATATCCAATTTATATTTGGGAGAAAAAGTTCTGTTATTATCGTCGAGTAGAAAATCTTACAGAGTTGTATAGTCGTCTTAAGAAATTATCGCGTAGCATTTCATTAGAAATGGGATACGATACTCAGGCATTACTGACAGATCAAAAAACCAAAGAAATTGTAGATAATCTGATATATTCGACTGAACTTACTATCGAAAAAAAAGGGCTGAAACAATCAAGAGAAGAACAAGTATTTTTCCGGAACGGTTACTACGACTTGAGAGAAGGACAATTTCACCGAACAACCACAATAGATTATTTTCACCTTTTTTGTTTACCATATGATTACGATGATAATGCTGGTAAGCCGACGATTTTTGATATTATGCTTGCCAATATGTTCGACAATGACGATAGAAAAATAGATCTAAGTTATCAAATTATTGGTGCGATCCTCTCAGATGTAACAAGATTAAAATCGTTATTTGTCTTCAAAGGGGTTCCGCATGGCGGCAAATCAACACTCGGCGATCTCATAGCATCTTTTTTGGCAGAGAATACAGTTGAATCTTTTCCTAATATGGATTCCATAGAAAAGACAAAAATTAAACCCTATGAACGCAACAGAAAGCTTTTGTACATTGACGATGCTCCGGATAAAGTATGGAGTAGTTCAACGGTGTCTTACTTAAAAAGTCGTTCAAGGGGATTGAGTGGAACTAACGCTGTAGTTTTCAAAATTTTGTTTTGCACGAATTATGCTATATCGTGTAACACAGAAGAAGATAAGCGATCTCTACAAACGCGCCTAGTAGTTTTGCCTTTCAATAAGGACATGAAAGAATTTAGCAGGAACTATGATGATACGTCAAAGATTCAGCAAATGATTCGTTGCCATTTTGAAGCTGAACGTCAAGCCATAGTAAAAAAAGCATTGGAGAAATTCAAAATCGTCCTTGATCAAGATGGTGAATTTACAGAGCTGCATGATGATATGTCCAATGCGATTAGAATCTCTTCGTCACAAGCCACTTCGAGAAGTAATTCAACGGTAAATTCTTACCACGTACCAGAAAGCACTACACGCCAAACAATCAGCGATAAAAATGAAGACTTATGTAATTTAATCCGTCAAAATTATGAACGTACCGAAGATCCGGAAAGTTTTACAACAGCGACAGAAATTTGGGACTTTATCACTGAGAACATGCCTAATACCAGTGGCAGAGTTGAGGATGTAGGAAAAGTCGTGAAAGCTGTATTTGTTGAAGGTTATACAACAACTAGGAGAAAGAATGGCAAAATTTGTTACAAAATTGTCCGCATAAATTCACAAAAATAGATGCGCACACGCACGCAAATTCAGATCTAGGCGATAAATTACTGTTAATTTGCACTGCGATTCGAGTATTTATCTCGTGCGTGCGCGTATGCGAGGTTCTAGCTAAAATTGGCAATAAAATCACATGATACTAGTTGATTAGTCATTTATCTGTCCGTCGTATAGCATAATTGAGCCTCGTCTTATCGACGAGGCTCTTGCTTTAGAACCGCTTTTACAAAAAATTAAAATTCAGATTGCCAATTCACTCACATCTACTGATATGTTAATAGGGCTAGATAGTAAAGCATTTTTATCGATGACACTCTCCGATTCAAAAATAGGATAAACAAAAACAAGCCCGTGAACAATGAAGTCCACTGCTAATTTTTTTGCAAAAAATTTCTTCACCTTAAAGCCAATGAATTTTGATTTGTCCTCTAGTACCTTGTTCCAGTTATCGTAAACACCGGCAAAATTTATGCCGTAGACACCGTAAAAGCCACCTTTCATGATGTGCCCTCTCCTTTCAAATTGTAATGTCGTAGTAAGCGGGATTGCTAAAATTATTAGTTGCCCATTTCTCTAATTCAGACCTTTTGTACAAGTACGATTTGCCAAATTTCTTTGCTGGCAGAATGCCCTTACGGGTAAGGCGTAAAACTTTGAGATAGTTACACTCCCCGTTAAAGAAATTCTCGGCTACTTGTCTTGCAGATAAGAATTCCGGCTTCATAGAATCACCTCCATTACAAATATGTTGCGGTGGTTGTAAAAAATTACAAATCAGTTGCCATCATTTTCAGGAAACGAAAAACGACGAATGGCAGAGACCCCATAATCTTCCGCAATGTCACTTAAGAAGGTCTTCATGTCGTACAAATTTTTCTTGTTTAAATCCAGACGGTTGCCAGTTTCAAAATCGATGTTGTTAGAGACGAAATGACAATGCGGCGACTCTCCGTCTATATGTACTGCCATTATCACCTGAAATTTTCCTCCAAAGTTAGCAATAGCATTTGCCATTTCTACACCTATGGCGTAAGCTGTTTCAACGCTAATATCCTCTTCGGGATTGAAAACGAAATGGTAAAAAGCTTTACCATTCTCTTGCGCATACAATTCTTTGACAAATAGCATTTGCGTGCAAGGATCAAAAGGAGAAACGTATGCTCCGTAAATTAAATCGGTTCGTGTTCCAGTGACACGAGTAACATAAGTTAATATTTCCTGTAGCGTGTTAATGGCGTATTTACTGCTGGAAATCACTCTGAATATGGACACAATCAGTCAACTCCGTATCTAAATTTTTGTGAGTCTGTCGTAAATTTTTTTCGAGTTCATCAATTTTCCTTGTCGCATTTAAACAGAACGTAAAAGGTGCTTCCCTAATAGTCCCCTTACTCAAGGCTTGTATCATGCAGTTTGTTTTTGCCAGTTCTCTTCGGACTTCTGCAAGCTCATCTAAAGTATAATGACAATAATCATTCATACGACTTTCAATTTTGCACATTTTGCTGATAATTTTATCGCTACCGTAATAAGCTTTAACCTCACCATTAGAGATAAAATCTCTGGCGACGGCACTTCTAGTTTTACCAGTTAATTGAGCTGCGTAATTCAATTTCTGAATCAACTCATCGTCCAGCTTAATGCAAATACTTTTGTCCTTTATTTTCTTTTGATTTCCCATATTTAAGCCCTCCGAAATAAAATTTTGATAGAGCCATTGCTCTATCTTTTTGTTGTTGGCAATTTCAAAAAGTATTACAAAATCTATCTTGTTATACACATTCCTATACTTTATATACTATGTATTACCTTATCACTATTTCTAACTTTATCATCATCACTACTGCTATCAGTTACCATATCATTCCAAAACATATATATTATATATATGTTACATATAATATATAAACTAATGTAAAAGTTCGATTTTTGAGTTGTATATTATGAGTATGAGTATCGTACGATATTCATGTCGGGCTCAGACTGAAAGGTCTGGGCTATTTTTATCTTCATTTTAAGCTAGGAGGAGATAGCTTTGAAACAAGGAAGAACATTGCTGGAGTTGGGTAGGGAACTTCAGCGACAACGACTCAACCGTCAGGACTTTTTAGCGGATACAAGAACGCTGGAAGTAGAATCAACCTCTTATGGTTCGACGCTTCATTTGTCCCTTGACGGAAAAACCTATGGATTCGGAATTGGGGAACTGGCACATCAGCAGATAGCGGCACGCCTTAACATTCCCTTTCGTTACTACCAGAAAATGCAGAGTGAAGCACCAGCTCTGCTTGATACTAACCTCAACACTTGGCTCAATGAAAAACCGGAACGCCGTATGATTCGTGTCCTTGACGGTAATGTCAGAGCATTTTTGTCTGACCGTTATCGCAGGCTGGATAATCTGGAGCTTTGCGCGGCAGTCTTGCCGGTGATTCAGGAAATGAATGGAGCGCAGATAGAAAGTTGCGAAGTTACTCCAACTCACCTTTACATCAAGGTCGTTAATCGCCGCGTTAAAGCAGAAGTCAAAGTCGGTGACGTGGTGCAAGCTGGCTTCGTAGTCTCTAACAGTGAAGTGGGCTTAGGAAGTCTTCGCGTTGAACCTCTTGTATTTCGGCTGGTCTGCAAAAACGGGCTTATCTGCAAAGACTTAGCGCAGAAGAAATATCACGTAGGACGGCAAGTCAATGCCTCTGATGATTCTGCTTATGAGCTTTATTCGGAAGCAACGCTGGCACAGGACGACAAAGCCTTTTTCATGAAGGTACAGGACGTAGTAAGAGCCGCTGTCGATGAAGCTAAATTCATGCTGACGGTAAATCGAATGCGCGAATCCACTCAAATTCCTCTTGCGCATGATCCTGTTAAGTCCGTCGAATTGCTTGCCGATAAGTTCCAACTCACGGAAAATGAAAGAGGCAACATACTTCGCCAACTGTTTATGCAAGGCGATAATTCCCGTTATGGTCTCGTCAACGCCGTTACTGCCGCCAGTAAGATTGCCAAGACGTATGAAAGGGCGACTGACCTTGAACGCATTGGCGGCGAAATTCTTGCTTTGCCGGTTCCGCGTAACATTCTTCCGCCGCCTACTATTGCCGCTTATCAATCGGTGCCTGAATATCAACTGACCGCTTAAAGGAGGAATTAACATGAGTTTATTCTTCAACTGTGTCGCCTATGACGATGTGAATACGGTAGTGCGTTTCGACGATCACATTGTCTTTCTTGACCTTGAAGTCAAAGAAAAAGACACCGATATTCACCTTACTCTCAATCTCTTTCAAACTCTGATTCTTGCAAAGAATTTGTCGCTTGCACTGTCCAAAATTGATTTCGCTGACTTGAAAGACGCGAAATATTTCGGCGATTTGTCGGTCAAGGTTGAAGTTGATAACCTGCCCAAACTTAATTTCGCCGACAACCTT
>Ga0247609_10007005_pt1 | contig 10781 bp, 5 predicted proteins | sample 172DNAGHGlowgp2_FD_193487 | JGI IMG/M metagenome (GOLD analysis project Ga0247609, IMG submission 193487) | Sheep rumen microbial communities from Palmerston North, Manawatu-Wanganui, New Zealand - 1728 DNA GHGlow gp2 | ecosystem: Host-associated > Mammals > Digestive system > Stomach > Rumen ...
ACTCGTACACGCCCGGGAAGCCGCCCACGATGAGGCGCTTCAGGTACAGTTCGTTCGCGATGCGGAGGTACATGTCCACATCCAGCGCGTTGTGGTGCGTGATGAACGGGCGCGCGGTCGCGCCGCCCGGGATGGGCTGCAGGATCGGGGTCTCCACCTCCAGGCAACCGGCCTCGTCGAAGTAACGGCGCATCGTGGAGATGATCTTCGCCCGCTTGACGAAGGTCTCCTTCACCTGCGGGTTCACCACGAGGTCCACATACCGCTGGCGGTAGCGGAGCTCCGGGTCCTCGAAACTGTCGTGCACGGTGCCGTCGGCGTCCGTCTTCACGATGGGGAGGACGCGGAGGGACTTGGACAGGACGGTGAGTTCTTTCGCGTGCACGGAGAGCTGGCCCGTCTGGGTGATGAAGGCGAAGCCCTTGATGCCGATGATGTCGCCGATGTCCAGGAGCTTCTTGAAGACCGTGTTATATAAGGTCTTGTCTTCGCCGGGGCAGATCTCGTCCCGCTTGACATACACCTGGATGCGGCCCGCGTGGTCCTGCAGCTCCATGAAGGAGGCGGCGCCCATGATGCGGCGCGACATGATGCGGCCCGCGAGGCACACGTTCGCGAAATTGCCCTTTTCAGGGTCGTAGCCCGCCGCGATTTCGGCGGTGGTGGTGTCCACCGGATAGAGGGGGGCCGGATATGGATTGATGCCCAGTTCACGCAGTTTTGCGAGGGATTCCCGACGGCCGCGTTCCTGCTCGTTGAGGTCGATAGTGATTGCCATAGAAAAGGATGTCTGTTTTTTTCCGGATGCAAAGGTACGAAAAACCTCGTACAATCCCATTTCCCTGCGATTTATTTGGAGAAAAGTTCGAAAATTGTTGGGAAAATTAGATAATTCTCCTTATTTTTGTCAGCGTATACTGAAGTGTCCACATGGGACGCTCCGTTTTTGGGCCCCAAAAATGGCCAAAAATGCCGTCGGTATACCTTAAATATTTTAATAATAAGAAGCTGAACAACAACAATTCTTATCATATGAAACTTAAAAGCTTAACACTGATTCTCGCACTTGCGTTGGGCGCCCAGGTGGCGTTCGCGCAGCAGAGCAAGTCCGACCCCAGCTTGGAGTTCAATCCTCACTGGTTCGGCCAGATCCAGGGCGGCGCCGGTTACACCATCGGCGAAACCGCTTTCAAGGACCTGATCTCCCCTGCCGGAGCCCTCTCCCTCGGGTATCAGTTCAATCCCGTCCTCGGCCTGCGCTTCAACCTCGCCGGCTATCAGGGCAAGGGCGCTGTCGTCGCTCCGCTCGAGGTGTACAAATTCAACTACCTCCAGGGCGCGTTCGACCTTACCGTCAACCTGGCGCAGCTGCTTGGCTACAAGCATGACCGCGTGTTCAATCCGTTCGTGTTCATCGGCGGCGGCGCCGCCTACGGCTTCAAGAACGGCGCGAACAACATCACCAAGACCAACCCGAAGGAATACTTCGCCCTCCTGTGGGAGAAGAACCTGATCACCCCGGTCGCCCGCGTCGGTATCGGCGCCGACTTCCGCCTGAGCGACGCCGTCGCCCTCACCCTCGAGGTGAACGACAACGTCCTCTCCGACAAGTTCAACTCCAAGAAGGTCGGCCATCCCGACTTCCAGTTCAACGCCCTCGCCGGCCTGAAGATCAACTTCGGCAAGACCACCCGTCCGAGCGCCAAGTACCTCGCCGAGCTCGCCGCCGCGGAGGCTGCCGCCGCCGCTGAGAAGGCCCGCCTCGAGGCCGAGCGCGCCGCGAAGCTCGCCGCCGAGAAGGCCGCCGCCGAGAAGGCCGCCGCCGAAAAGGCCCTCGCCGACAAGCTCGCCGCCGAGAAGGCTGCCGCCGAGAAGCTCGCCGCCGAGATGCGTCAGGTGAACACCTTCTTCACGATCAACTCCTACGTCATCTCCGACGAGGAGGCCGCGAAGCTCGTCCGCTACATCGACTGGCTCAAGGCGAATCCGGATGTGAACATCGCCATCGCCGGCCACGCTGACAAGGGCACCGGTACCAAGCGCATCAACCAGAAGCTCTCCGAGCAGCGCGCCGCTGCCGTGAAGGACTTCCTGGTGGAGCGTGGCATCGCCGAGAGCCGCATCGTCTCCGTCGTCGCCAACGGCGACCGCATCCAGCCGTTCGAGGAGAACGACCTGAACCGCGTCGTCATCAGCACCATCGAGTAAGGAAACAAACAATCTTTAATTCCATACCAACTTTATGAAAGTCAAATTCACCAAACTTGCAGCGCTGCTCCTTGCTGGAGTAGCCCTGTTTGCGACCGGATGTACCGACTACGAAGTCGACATCCAGAAGGTAGACAAGAAAGTTGACAATCTGACCACCGAGGTAAACGGCAAGATCGCTTCCCTCGAGCAGCAGATCGCCGGCATCAACGCTACCATTGCTACCCTTGAGACCAAGGCTGCCCACGACGCGGACATCCAGACTCTGCGCAACGAGCTGGCCGCTGCGAAGAGCGATCTCCAGGACGAATTCAACGGCAAGATCAACAAGGCCATTGCTGACCTCACCGCTGAAATCAACAAGAAGGTCAACCAGGCCGACTACGATGTCGACAAGGCTAAGATCGAGAAGGCCATCAAGGACGTCAATGACGCTCTCGATGCCGCCAAGGCCCGCATCAAGGCCCTTGAGGATGCTGACTACCAGGGTCAGATCGACGCCGCCAAGGATCGCATCAAGGCCCTCGAGGATGCTCACTTCCAGGATCAGATCGATGCTGCCACGGATCGCATCACGAAGCTCGAGAATTTGCTCGCCGGTGACTGGGATGGCAAGACGGTCAAGGAGACCATCGACGCCGTCGCCCAGTCCGTCGCCGATCTCGAGACTACCGTGAACGGCAAGATCAACGCCCTTGAAGTTCGCGTGAAGGCCAATGAGGACGCCATCAAGGAGATCAAGGAGACCACCATCCCTGCCCTCCAGGCCCAGATCAAGCAAATCAACGAGGTTGCGATCCCTGCTCTCCAGAATGACATCCAGGACCTCAAGGACGGCAAGCTTGACAAGAGCGAGTTCGAAGCCTACAAGACTGCGACTGCCAACACCATCCGTCTCATGCAGGAGGCCATCCAGAACCTCCAGGACACCAAGGTTGACAAGACCGAGTTCGAGGCGAAGGTTGCTGAAATCATCGCCAAGTTCGACGACTATGTGCTGAAGACCACCTTCGAGGACTTCGTGAAGATCGCTGCCACCAAGAAAGAGCTCGCCGAAGTCAAGGCCGAACTCGAAGGCCGCATCAAGGTTTGCGAGGATCTCCTCAAGGGCGACTGGGGCGGCAAGACCGTCCAGGAGTACATCGACGCCAAGGACAAGGCTCTCCAGGAGCAGATCGACAAGATCGTCAAGGAGATCATCCCTGCCCTCGACGAGCGTGTCAAGGCTCTCGAGAAGACCGTGAAGGAAGTCATTCTCCCGCAGATCCAGTTCGCTATCGATTACCAGGGTGTGCCTGCCTACGCTGAATTGGGTGGCGGTCAGCCCGGACTTCAGGGCTATATCAACGATATGGCCATCGATACGTTCATCGCCGCCTCCCAGTACACGGACGCCGAAGTCAAGAAGGTTCGCGACGAACTCAACGCTTTCAAGGCCCAGATGTACAATCTGCTCCATCAGTTGGCCAGCCGCATCCAGAGCATCGTCTATGTCCCGGACTATGACGATCTGAAGATCACCTCCAACATGGCCAAGACGACTGTCCCTGGTGTCGAGGGTGCCCTCTACATCGACCAGCCGACTACGATCACCTACAAGATTCTCCCTGCCGAGTATGCCGCCGCCGTGGTCGACCTCGCTGAGGCCTCTGAGTTCAAGGATCTCCTTTTCTTCGACGTGAAGACGGTCAACACCCGTGCTGACGAAGAGGCTGATGTCGAGCCTGCTTTCCAGATCATCGCCGCCGAGAAGGATGCGAACATCGACGAGAACGGTCTCGTGACCTTCACGGTCCTCCCTGTGAACGTCGCCTCCGCCGCGTTCGCTGCTACCGCTATTCCGGTTCAGTACAACGCTGTCTTCGGTTGGGAGATGCTTGACCTTGGTTTCTTTACGATCCCTATTCTCGGTTATGACGATGAACTGGTCTATCCGGTTGTCAAGGAAGAGGATCTCGAGGCTTATCTGGCCCGTACCGCTTTCGCCGCTTCCCTGCGCTTCGTCTCCCAGGACATCGACATTCCTAGCGATCCTGCCAGCGAGGAATACAACGAGGTGGCTTCCACCTACAACGTCCTCTATCCGGGCATCTCCCACATCGTGGATGTCCCTGCCAACTCCTTCAAGAAGCTGGACAATGGTTCCCTCCGCGAATTTACCCAGGACGAGAGACATCTCAAGCTCCCGTACAATTCCCCGGATACCAAGATCATCCTCGACCAGGCTGTCGCCGGTTACGTGATCGATGGTGAGGATCCTGTGAGCTACGAGGACGCCGTCAAGGCCGGTGTCGTTGTTCCTAAGTATGACATCCAGTTCCCTGGCGACGTCGAATACATCGACAACAACGGCAAGCAGGATGAGAAGAACTACATTGTTGGCACCGACTCCTATGTCTCCGTCAATATGGACCTTGAAGAGCCTGTGGCTGATCGTATGTTCGAGATTGGCAACCAGGTTGCTGCTACCTACACCTTCAAGTCCGATGTTAGCGAATTCACCGATGAGGGTGATGTGACCATCACCAAGGAACTCGGCGAGATCGCTGTTTCCGCCAATGCCGTTTGGACTTGGGATTGGAACAAGGACGGTGTTGTTGTCGACGAGACGACTGGCGAACCTGTCGATCTTGGTGACGCTCTCATCGACCACAACCGCTATTACAAGGTTGAGCAGGCTGATACGAACTATGTCCGTATGGTCTGGCCTGTCGACATCGACGAGGCTGGCTTCGCGAAGCTCCAGGCCGACCTTGGCATCAAGCTCGAGGACTTCGCCGGTCTTACCCCGAACGAGGAGACCTTCAAGATCGAGGTTGCCGACCGTCTCAATGCCGCGGGTGAGGAAATCGCTGACGAGGATCTCGTGTTCGAGGCTCTTGCTGACGACGCCACCTTCGAGATTGCGAATGTCGCCATCAAGGACGGCAAGCTCTTCGCCGACTTCCTGAACTTCGAGTGGGACAAGGTCTACAAGGTCACGGCCGAGTACGAGCTCCAGTTCGCTGTCATCACCGTGAACGGTACCTTCAAGACCTACGACCGTAACCGTGAGCCTGTTACCATCAACAAGTACGAGTATACCTTCGGTATCAACGAGTTCGACGAGGAGTCTGGCAACGGCTACAAGCCCGGTGCTGACGGTGCTCCTGGCTACTACTACTACAAGAGCCCGGCCATGAAGGACGCTATCTTCGCTGCCTTCGTTGAGAATGGTATCATCGATGTCAATCCTGCCGGTGTCCGTGAAGATTTCGTCGACTTTGAGGATGTGGATGCATTCTGGACGGGTGAGCTCGCCGACCGGACTCACACTTACGAGGAAGACGGTGTTACGATCGCCGGTTCCGCCAACAAGTATGTCATCATCCGCAAGACTGACGGCACTTATGCTGAGACCCGTTCCAACAAGAAGCAGATCTCTGCGAAGGATCTCCTTGCGATGAACAGCGGTGTCCAGTCCCCGGACGATCCGTACGTGTTCCTGGGTAATGTTCTCGAGCGCAACATCACCTCTTACATCGGTGAGAAGATCGTCATCCCGTTCCAGTTCAACTACCGTGTCCCGGCTTACGACTTCCTGCACCAGACGAACTACACCTTCGACGATGGCAACTGGTACGCCATGGCCTCCCCGAAGTACGAGTACAACAAGAAGGCTCTTGTGAAGTACGATGTCGAGTACATGAATGTCCCGGCCCTGGCCTTCAACATCGTGGACAAGAACAAGCGTTACTTCAACTACAAGGACGAGCCTATCGATGCTGACGATCCTCAGTACTTCTACAACGATTCCCTGAAGATCAACTTCTACTACACCGATCCTGCTATGGACGAGACCGACATCGAGGAGCAGAGCGCTACCGACGAACTCAAGAAGTACGGTCAGCTCTGGTTCAACGCCTACGATCAGGCTTCTTACTACTCTGTCGAAGAGGCCAAGAACTTCGAGCACACGGTGTTCTACTATCGTTCCACGCGCGATGCCATCCCGATGTACGGTACGCTCGAGATCGCTTGCGACGGTGTCCGCTTCCCGATCCCGACCTCCTTCGAGGAGAACAATGGTGGCAAGTATGTCGCCAGCGAGATCCGCGGTGAAGAGACTGACTACTCCGACTTCGAACTCCGTGCTTGGAAGCCGTTCTATGTCCCGACTTACACCCGTGAACTCGAGGTCAAGCTCGATGAGCATGGCAAGTATGTCGTGAACGTCCTCGAAGGCCTGCAGTTCTTCGATGGCCGTGAGGTGGCCGCCAGCTCGCCGCTTGACGAGGTCAAGGATCCGTTCGTGGAGGGCACCTACAAGCTCGACGCGTTCAACAACGGTACTGTCTCTTACTTCCGTCCGATGCTCGGCTTCAACGAGGTTGAGTTCGATGGTGAGACCAACAAGGTTTGGGGTTGGGTCCTCGGCAACGTCGACATCAACGATCCTGCCACGCTCGAAGGTGGCAATGGCTACGGTATTGACGAGCAGGATCAGCCTGTGAGCTCTTGGGATGCTTACGACCTGCAGGAGAAGAGCTTCGTCTTCTCTAAGGATGGTGTCCCGATGGATCTCCGCCGTCTGATCGACATCGACGAAGAGACCTACACCATGACCTTCGACTACAACAGCCAGATCCAGTTCTACGATACGGCTACGATCAGCTTCGGCTTCGATCTCCAGTCTCCTTGGCAGAAGTTCGAGCAGCCGTTCAAGGTCAACGTCGTGATCAAGGGCCTGAACGCTCAGTAGTCTCTACTGTCACTCTCTTTAAGGGTCGGTTCCACCAGGGACCGACCCTTTTTATTTGTTCCGGGGTTTTCTTATATTTGTACGACGAATTGATAAAACCTTGAACTGATGAAACGAACGCTCGTATTGCTTGCGGCCATGGCGGTCGCGCTTTCTGCTTCCCTGAACGCCTTTGCTTCGGAGCCTGACAAGCCCGGTACGAAACTCATTACCATCCAGGGCGGTTACGGCCCGGGTATTGGCGCCGTCCTCTCCGGCAATATCGCCATGGCGAACTTTGGAGCAGGCCATTTGTATGGTGGTCTTCAACTGGGAGGCAATTTCCGCCACGGGAAAGTGGCCGAAACACATAAGACGGACCTCTCTGTGGCGCCACGCTTGATGCTGGGATGGAATCTGGGCCGGGTGGTGGAAATTCACGCCGGCGGTCTCGCCGGTATTGCGGCGGTGAAATTTGATGCGGACCAGAGCAATCTCGCTTTCTGCTGGGGTGGCTTCGGCGGCCTCCGTCTGAATTTCAGCGACTCCTTCGGCCTTGTCCTGGAAGGCTGCTACTCCAAGCAGCTTCCGTACGGCCTCGCTGGTATCGCCTTCAAGTTCTAATCTATCAGACAGATACAAAAGATTGGCCGGGTCTCCTCCCCAAGAGACCCGGCCGGTATATAAAACGAACTTAACAAATAGACATGAACTTGCATTCAATGTCCATCGCAAATTTATAATCTTTTATTCAACTGTGCAAGTCTTTTACGGATTATAATCGAATAAAAAATTTTACTTATAATCTAAAAGAATTTAGATTCCTTCGCTATCGCTCGGAATGACAGGAAGTTGCGCTCGGAATGACCGGGAGTTATCCGTTCCGGTATTCCGTAGGCGTCAGGCCGGTGTGGGTCTTGAAGAACTTGTAGAAGACGGACTGGTTGGGGAAGTGGAGTTGGAAGACGATTTCCTTGATGGCCATATTGGAGTATTTCAGCAGATTTTTCGCTTCCAGGACCACGAATTCGTCTATCCAGTCGGGGGCGGAGCGACCGGATGCCTGCTTGATCAGTTTGGAGAGGTATTTGGGAGTGAGGCACAGTTTGTCCGCGTAGAAGGCCATCCCGCGCTCGGAACAGTGGTACTCGTTCACGAGGGCGATGAAACGCTCGAATATTTGGTTCAGGCGGGGGTTGTGCTGGGCTGCGGTGTTCTTCCGGGCCTCGTCCACTTGCCGGGCCCATACGTCCGTGGACAGGTAGGTGAGGGAGGTGAGGAGGGATCCGATGATTTCGCGCTTGTTGGAAAACGGTGCGCCGAGGACCTTCCGGGCCAGGTTGAAGTAGTCGTTCGCAAGGGACGTCTGGAAGTCGTCCAGGGTGATGCAGGGGTTGTCCAGGAGACGTACGCTGTCCTGGAAGACCTTCAGGAAGTCGAACCGGATGCCGGACATAAATTCCTTCGAGATCAGGATGAAAATGAGCTGCGTCTCGCCGATGCTCGCCTCGTTGTAATGGGACACCTTGATGATGTTCCCGGGAACCAGGATCATCAGGGAGCGCTCCCGGACTTCGTAGGTCTTGAGGTTCACATCCACGGTGAAGTGTCCTTTTTTCAGGTAGAAGATGATGAAGCCGTCGAACCGGACGGGGTATTGGAGCGTCCGGAGGATGGTCTCGCTCTGTTCCATCCGTTTTCCGCTCACTTCTCCGATGATGAAGTCGTCACCGATGCAATGCTCTTCGATGACAGGGGACAGGGCCTTGATCCATTGCAGGTCGATGGTACGGGGGGCGTCGCTCATAGGGATGTCTTTTCTTGCCTGCAAAGATAATAAAACCTCTCGAGACTTTCAAAAGTTCGCAAAATTCTACCAAAATATCAAAACATGTGGCTGAATGATGTCAAATTGGGTCTAAAACGGCAATGTATTTGTACCTGCATTCGACGAAAAGAAAAATGACTGACAAAATGTCAAAAGGTACAAAGATGAAAAGAAACGCGCTTTTACTCGCCTTGCTCCTGCCGGCCCTTCCCCTTGCCGCGCAGCCGCAGCGGCTCACGCTGGACGACTGCCGGGAGATGGCCCTCCGCTCCAGCAAGGACCTGGAACAGGCCCGCACGCAGGTGCAGATGGCCGGTTACGACCGGAAGATCGCCCTGGCGAACTATTTCCCGAACATCGGCGCCACCGGCGCCTATCTGTATAACAACCGCGACATCGCCCTGGTCGATGACTTCCAGTCCTCGATGCTCCAAAGCGCCGGTTCCATCCTGCAGGGCGTGGCGGACGGGACCGCCGCTTCCCTGCAGGAGCAGGTGTCCGGCGCGATGGGACAGGCGATGAACGGGACGGTGACGCAGCTGATGGCGGCGATCCAGTCCAACCCCGCCCTCGCGCAGGAATATATGTCCAGCCCGATGTGGCAGACCGTGCTCGGGATGCTGCAGAAGATGGATCCGTCGGCCCTTGGCCAACTGCAACTCCCGGATATCTCCGAGCCGGTGAACGCCATCGGCGCGGACATCGACAAGGCGCTCCATCCGGACCTGCACAACATCTGGGTCGGGGCCGTGACGGTGCGGCAGCCCGTGTTCGTGGGCGGCAAGATCCTGTATTCCAACAGGATGGCCGCCCTCAATGAGGACCTCGCCCGGTCCCGGTACGACCAGGCTGAGGCGCAGGTGGTCCTGGACGTGGACCAGGCCTACTGGCAGATCGTCTCCATCGCCGGGAAAAAGCGCCTCTCGGAGTCCTACGCGGACCTGCTCCATACGCTCCAGGCCGACGTGGACGCCTCCGTGCGGGCCGGCGTGATGACCGAATCCGACGCCCTCCAGATCAAGGTCAAGGTCAACGAGGCCGAGATGCTCCGGACCAAGGCCACGAACGGGCTCACCCTGGCGAAAATGCTTCTGTGCCAGCGCATCGGCCTTCCCCTGGACAGCGAGATCGAGCTCTACGACGAGCATCTGGACGTAGTCCCGCTTCCGCAGCGCGGAATCGGCAAGTCCCTGGACGACATCTGGGCCGACCGCCCCGAAACCCGCTCCCTGGACCTGGCCTCCCGCATCTATGACGCGAAGGCGAAGGTCACCCGTGCGGACGGCCTCCCCCAGGTGGCCCTCACCGCCAATTGGCTTGTCTCCAACCCGAATGCTTTCAACGGTATTCAGAACACCTGGAACGGAGGAATGCTGAGCGCCGGCGTGATGGTGAACGTCCCGCTCTTCCACGGGCTCGAAAACCTCAACAGATACAGGAAGGCGAAGGCCGAGGCATCCTTGTACCGCTCGCAGCTGGAGGACGCGAAGCAGATGATCCAGCTGCAGGTCACCCGCGAGCGCAAGGCCTATGACGAGGCCCTGGAGAAACTGTCGATGTCGGAGGCCAACCTCGCGAGCGCGGAGGAAAACCTCCGCACCGCCACCATCGGCTTCGAGGCCGGGGTCATCCCCACCGCCACCGTCCTTTCCGCCCAGACCGCCTGGCTCTCCGCCCACAGCGACTGCCTGGACGCCGGCACGGAGCTCCAGATGGCCGCCGCCGCCCTTCGCCAGGCCGAAGGAATGAGATCATCAAAATAAAAACGAAATACGCATTATGGCAAAGAAGAATTACAATCTGCTGATCGGCATCGGCGCCCTGGTGGGCATCGTGCTCGTGATCGCTTTCGTGGGATACCTCGTGAGCAAACCCCGTCCGCACGTGATCCAGGGCGAAGCCGAGGCGACGGAATACCGGGTTTCCTGTATGGTGCCCGGCCATGTGACGGAACTCTACGTCCGGGAGGGCCAGACGGTCCATAGGGGCGATACGGTGGCTTTCATCGATTCCCCGCAGGTGCGG
>Ga0247609_10007010_pt1 | contig 10777 bp, 8 predicted proteins | sample 172DNAGHGlowgp2_FD_193487 | JGI IMG/M metagenome (GOLD analysis project Ga0247609, IMG submission 193487) | Sheep rumen microbial communities from Palmerston North, Manawatu-Wanganui, New Zealand - 1728 DNA GHGlow gp2 | ecosystem: Host-associated > Mammals > Digestive system > Stomach > Rumen ...
ACCTGATTCGGTTCCACTCGTCGCCAGACACTCCCTTTAAGACTTCTTCGGCACAGGCGATGGAACGATTTAAGGACTACCTGAACGGCCACGGCATCACCTGCACCATACGCGCCTCGCGTGGCGAGGATATTATGGCCGCCTGCGGCCTCCTGGCTGGTCAGGCCACCCATGCCGACTAATCCCAGCGCGCCCTACTCTCCTGGCCAGAGGCTACCTATATTCCTCTGCCACAGTCCATTCACTCCAATATAGTACCTCCTACACTATTCGCCCGCCAAGAAAGCGTGGCTGTCACAAGTAGGAGTTGTTCCGGTCGTGGAGTTGTATCCCTTTACAACAAAAAAGTTGACACCGCTGGTTCAGATGGATTGTAACTACTCAGGCTATTCGATATTGACGTGCCAGAGAAACGCAATCCAATTAACACCATACTAAGCAGTGTGGAGTATGTCACCATCGTTGTCTTGGCGTGTCGAAGACACGGAATCCTATTAACCCCACACAAGCCGATAGGCGCAGTGTGGGGTAAGCGGTACTGACTCATACAGCGTGTCAAAGACACGCTACAATGACAGCCATCTGTGCGGCAGCCAGTTGTTATTCTGAGTTCTGAATTCTGAATGGCAGCTGCCTCATTGTGCACCGAACACTATTCTGAGTGGCTAAGTGGTTACGATGGAGTTAGTTTCCACAGCAGCAAGCGGACAACGGAACGAACGATGGCGCAATTCAATATAATACCACCCTGTCTTGTCTGAGAATTATTTTTTGCCGTATCAGAAAAAGTTTGTATATTTGCAACGTCAAACCGCTAGTTAGGTTTGGCTGAAGAAAGCGCATTTTCGCTTATTCCGCAGATGTGAAACTTGGACACTTTCACAAAAAGATATTAGTAGGAATAAAGAGAATGATTTCTCACTTGTAATGTATTCGTGTGACAACGACATACTACAAGTGGAGTTGTTCACAAACCTTATCTACTAATATCAACAAAGGGAGTCCAAGCCCTCACATCTGAGATGAGGCAAAATGGATTGGCTCCACTTTCTTTGTATTTGTTAATTTGCCATGAGCCAGGCAAAAAACAATAAAAAGAAACAAATATGAAGAAAATTGTATTCCTAATCCTCTCAACCGTAGCCATGTTTGGCTCAGCAAAAGCGTATGACTTTTCAGCTGTCTCCCCTAGCGGACATACCTTGTACTATGACACCATCGGGAATGGTAATGTTGCCGTCACCTATCCCAGTGTCAGATATTACAACTACGGCCTTGAATATTATGATGGTTTTCAACGGCCAATAGGAGATCTTATTATTCCACCCAGCGTTATGTTTGGTGATTACCACTCTTTTAGGGTAACTGAAATAAACGACCACGCATTCGTTGGGTGCAGTGGGCTGACCTCAGTTACAATCCCTGATTCTATCACCACTATTGGTGGAAGTGCCTTCGCTGGTTGCAACGGATTGACATCATTTACCTTGCCATACTCAGTCACTAGCATCGGCCATGGTGCATTCTCTGGATGTAGCAGACTGACATCACCTGTGTACAACAACGCTCTGTTTGCATTTATGCCTACTTCATTTACAGGAGGATATACTATTCCTGATGGTATAACAACAATCTGTGAAGATGCCTTTATGAACTGTAATGAATTACTATCAGTTATTATTCCAGAGTCGGTACAAAGGATTGGCAATTCCTCTTTTAGAGGATGTTCAAAACTAACATCGGCAGTTATTGGTAATTCTGTTAAGGAGATCGGAGATAGTGCTTTTTTTGCCTGCTATCGCTTAATGTCATTGTCTATCGGAGAATCGGTTAATCTAATTGGTGAGTATGCATTTCACGAGTGCGGTATCATCGGTGAGTTGATATTACCTCAAGAAGTAATATCAATTGGTGCTAGTGGTTTTGCTCATTGTTATGGAATCAATAAAATAACATGTCTTGGAAGGGTGGCTCCCATTATTAGTTCTGATACATCCAGAGGAAGTCATTATGTTAGTGGTGGCTACCAAGACTACACTACTTTACCGACATTTTCTGGGCTTGATTCTAATATTGTTGTGAATATACCGTGTGGCTCTACAAATATCTATACAGGGCGGTGGCCCCAGTTCCACAATTTTAACGAGAGAGACTTCTTGTTTAATGTAATATCAGAGGATATTAATAAAGGCACAATTACAGTAGTATCGGAACCATCATGCTCCGATCCTCATGCAGTAATACGAGCCACCCCCAAGGCGGGATATAAGTTTGATCATTGGAGTGACGGAAGCAAAAACAATCCATATACATACACAGTTACAGGAGATATAACACTGATGGCATATTTTTCTCTCATAGTAGGCATAGATGATGTGGAGGATGAAGGCATGAATATATTGGCAACGGATGGACGTATAGTAGTGGACGGTGCTGAGGGGAGAACCGTGCGGGTGTACGACATGATGGGACGCCTGCTGGCAACAGCGGTGGCAGGGGAGGCAGTGGCTGTGCCGAGGAGCGGTGTCTATCTGGTGAAGGTCGGCGAAGCAACTGCCAAGAAGGTTGTTGTGTTATGATAATATAATCACGTACCATGAATGCATTTAGAAGGATGGCACTGGTGGCTGGGGTTCTGCTGACAATGGGGTCGGCAGAAGCCCAGTACACCTTCAGTGTCCAGATAGTGATTTCGGGCAATTGCTTCAGTTCGGCAAGCAGAACAGAAGAACGCAACCTACGGCAGATAGTAAACGAGGTAAATTCCAAACTTAGGGCAGTGCCTTTGACGAAGACGGAATGCATGGCTATGAGCCAGCAGTTTGCTGGTGAGATGGCAGTGTATGCCTTCAACGAATATGGATGTTCGATGAAAATAATAATAACTCCATGTGTCTGCACCGGCTGCCAAGAAGAGGTTTCCAGCCCCGACCAAGGAGGAAGCTATAACTCGGCCAACGCAGGCAGCGAGGTAAGAGACTGGGCCGACGACGTAGATGCCCGCATGAAAGCATTGGGGCAGCAGGGTGCCACGCCTCCGCCTTCGCAGGTGGAGGCGTTCTTTGGCAGGGGAACTGGCGACAAAACATTTGACGACGCCCTGAAGAAGGGCCTTGGTGATTTTGAACTTCCAAACAATGCAGTCAAGTTGCCGGACGACTTTGAGTTGCTTGCCAACATGGAGAATGTGCAACGGTATCTGGACATGGTTGGTGGTTTGGCGGATATGGATATTGCAGACCCTGATAATTTGTATGGGTGGTTCCACGATGTGTTTAAGCGAGTATCGGACTTCGATATTGATTCCATTAGATCCAAACTGGAATCGCAACGTACCGAAGCCGAGAAACAGGCGCTATTGGATTATCAAAAGTTCCGTCAGCTACTGGCAGACAAAAAAATACAGCAAATAGAGGAGTTACAACAGACCGTAGCCAGATCGGAGGAAACACGTGCCTATGAGATGGCCGTGTTATCGGAAGACTGTTACGGAGACTCGAAAGGTGAATATCTGGCCGGAACCAACTACATGAAAGTGAGTACGGATTTTTTTACGGAGGACAACCCGATGAAGGGGTTGTTAGGATTGATTGATGACTGCAACAGAACGACAAATGAAACGGGTTTCCACGCAGAGTTGTATTATAACAAGGTGACAGGAGAATACACAATAGCTTTTGAAGGAACAAATTTTTCTTCGGTGGCAGACGTCGCAACAGACTATCTACTTGCAACAAACAAAATACCAGAGCAACATAATCAGGCTATGAAAATAGCTGATTATATCAAGAATCTAAATCTACCTGAAAATATTAGTATTAACCTTACGGGCCATTCACTTGGTGGTAGTCTTGCAAGTGTTGTAGGCATGGCTACAGGATTGCCTACATATACGTATAATTCTGCTGGAGTAAACAACGCAATGATTGAGTTTTATGGATTAAATGAAAATAATTATGGTAATATCAAAGCCTATAGTACACATGACGATCCACTTACTTCAGGTCAAGAAGGTCCATTAAAACCTAAAGTGGTTACTGTTGTGGGGACTATTATTCCTGTAGTCATTTCTGTAGTTGCTAATGCTGGTTCAGGTCCTGCTGCCGTAATTGCCGGTATGGAAGGCGACAGATTACAACGAGAAGCAAAAAAAGGGAATATTGCGAGTCCGGCAGTAGGGAATAAAGAAACCATAGAGACTGGCCAAGGGCACTCTATTGAACCCATGGTAAAATATTTTGAGAAGGACTATGACAAGAATCAATCTGGGTATTCTCAGTTGAAAAAGAAGCTATATCAAGCAGGACATAGCATTGAGCATCAGACAGAAGACCACATTCTAATAATTATGCAAGAATGAAGAAAAGAATAATATGCCTAATGCTGTTGGTGGTGCATGTGGCCATGGCTCACGCCCAAAGGGTAGATGGTTTTTACCGAATGCAAACCCAAGTGAGTTTGAGGGAGGGTAATGTGGGCAGGGCAGTGATGCTCTATTCGCAATGGGTGGATTTGGCAAAAGAATCACGTAATGCAGGCAAGGGGGTCAGTGGCGAATTGTTGGCGGAATATGCCTATGCGCTGGCATTGCATCACGATTTTGAGGCAGCACTGATTAACATTGACCGAGCCATGGCCCTGAAGGCTTCAAACGGTATCTTTTTCGCCGGTCAGATATTGACTATTATGGGCTATGATATGGCGGCTTTTCAATTGTCGGGATATGTGCCGGGGCAGTATTACAAGGTCTCTAAATATTCCAACTGGCTGAATGGCACATTTTCAAGCCTTACAGACAAGTATCGGACCAAGACGACAATCAACCGCGACAGTCCGCAGGAAGCACTGAAACGTGCAGCCGCGTTGGCAGACCGAGGACAGGTGGTGCAAGCGATAGCCTTATATGAAGAGTTGATGGAGCAGTACCCCAATGTGTATATTATTCCAGCGAGTTATAGCACACTGTGGGAGAACCATGGCAACAGAGTGTACGCTGCAACTCTCTTGAAGAGAAGCATCGGACTAATGGGCAGCGAGGGCCCCAGCGAAAGGGCGGCATTCGTTGAACATTTAAAAAAGCTGGAGGCGGTAGCACCCGCCGGCTTTTCGAAGCTGACTAAAGGAATGCAGATGATTGTCTATACGGGTGCCTCGTTTGGGAAAGGAATGTCATCACTGAACGGGCGTGTCGGCGTCAGCACCGAAAGCAAGTTTAGCACGTCGCTGAATGCCAACCTCATGATTTGGGACAAAACGCTGTTTGGCACGATTGGCCTATCGGCATACAAGACATGGAGCTTTTTCGTGGTGGGCATTGGCGTCAGCAAACAGTTCTCCAAGACCTCTGGCGCTTGGGGACTCGCGCCATCTGTAGGGCTCACATTTATCAATAAGACGCAGACGGTCTCGTTTGACATCACAGCCGCAGGGCAGATTCCGTTTGCAAGTGAAACACGGTATAGCTACAGTCTGTCTATTGGCACGACTTTTTATTTAGACTTTAAAAGTAAAATGAGATGAAAGAGATTAAGATGCTATGCTTGCTGATAGTCACTGTGATGATGTGTGGCACGGTTACGGCTCAGAATAGAAGATACAAAAGCCTTAATGACAGCACGGTGGTGAAATATATACGCGGTGGGTATGTCAAAGACAGCAAACTATATTTAGTGGCAAGTGATGCGTATTCATCATTAGACTACAATCAGAAAAAGAAGGTCTTAGATACTGTGGCACGCAATTTTCCAAACATGGACATCACGGTTTATGCCAAAGGTCAAAAGCGCGAAGTATGGGTGGCAGGTGCCGGGGTTATCCTAATAGAGCAATGGGACAACGATGACATGCAATTGGAGAACTATCAACCGTTAGAGTTAAAGCGTAGTGGCGACAGCAAGGTGTTCTACTACGTGGGTGGAAGTTTCAATAAAGGAGAAAGTTACAGCAACGGGAGTCTGAATCTGAGAGGAGGCACGTATCTATACCAAAACACATTGGATGTCTCTGCGACACTCGGCATAGGATTTGTGGGCATGCCTGACACTTCGCAATTTAGTAGCAATATCGGAATTGACAGCCGTTACTATCTGCCCTACAAACCTAAAGGTTTCAACCTGTCACCCTACGCTGGCGCGGGTGTTGCATGGACACTAGCACCGAGTGCCTATTTTGAATTGCGAATACTCGCAGGCTGTTGCTGGTTCATCGGCCAAGGAAGTCTGGATTTGGGGCTCCAATATGGTATAAAAAGTGGCCTCTCCTTTACTATCGGGTACACATTCAGGCCTAAGAATCTATTTTGATGGCCTGATTTAGTATCTCATATAGCACAGTTAGGTGGCTCCATGCATACCGGGTTGCAATTTTTTTTGACTTTGACATACTAAAAAAACAAAAAATACGTAGAAAAGTTTTCTGAATGGAAAAAAATATGTATTTTTGCAAATTGAAATTGAGTAGAAACTAAAACGTCCGATATCGAAACATAATTATCAGTTCAACCCCCAAAAGCGAAACAAAATGATAGATAATTCATTGAGCACGCTCAGCGATAACGAGCTGATATTAGGTTATATGAACGGCAAGAGTGCCTGTTTTGACGTACTCCTTTCCCGTTATCAGGCCAAGGTCTACGGATATATATTTTCTGTCGTTAAGGATAAGGACGTGGCCGACGATATCTTTCAGGATACTTTTTTTAAGGTTATTTCCACTATTAATTCGGGTGTCTACAAGGACGAGAATAAATTTATCCATTGGGTGATGCGCATTGCCCACAATCTGATAGTTGATTATTTCCGTCGCAACAACAAGATGCCGCTGGTGCCCAACCGCCCCGACTGCGACGTGGTGGATACGCTGAAACTGCACGACGAGAATGTGGAGCAGAGCATTATGCGCCAGCAGACGAGCCGCAATATTCGCAAATTGGTTCACATGCTTCCCCCGGAGCAGCGCCGCGTAGTCATCCTGCGCCACTATGGCAAGTGCGATTTTAAGGACATTGCCGCCCGCACAGGGGTAAGCATTAACACTGCCTTGGGTCGCATGCGCTATGCAATTATCAATCTCCGCCGCCTGGCCGAGGAGCACAATATGTACATAGAGCTCTAGCATTGTGTACAGTGACTGATGCCACTACTCTGTTGTGTATTGTTCTCGACGCAAGGGGGACTATCCCAATAAATGTTAATTAACATTTTGCACACAATAAACAGGCCAGAATTGAGTTTATAGGGTGTAATTTCCTTTGAGGGAATTGAGAGATTAACCCTATGTTCAACTTAAACCTGGCGTGTATGATGCAGGACTATAAATTTAACGACAGCTCAAGTACATCCTCTGGAACTGCAAGCACGGTAGTACAGCCTTCGCCTCAAGTTGTACAAAACATCCTCCAGTATGCCAGATGTTTTCAGATCATTCGCATCGGAGACGTAAACATTAAAGTTTATCTCAACTAGTTAAAAAAAAGCCCGGCAGATGTCGGGCTTTTTAATTCTAAATTCTGAATACTTTGTTTCAATAGCAATGCTTAGTATTTAGTTGGTGTTGAGTCGTTTGAAGTAGCGCCACCAGATGGCAGGAAGCTCGCCTTCCATGGCCAACTGGTAGTCGGCATAGGTGCAGGGGAGCATAAGTTGGTCGGAGTAGATTTCGCGGAGGTCATCTTTCTCGCAGGGTACTTTTATCCACCAGCGGTCGCTGAGTTTGCTTTTATAGAAGTGTATGTCCATGCCTTCTTTGGCTTGGACGAGGTAGTGTTTGCTACTTCGGGGATTGAGCATGGGGTTGTCGTGCTTGCGGTTGTAGAAGCCTTCGATGAAATACCAAATGCCTTGTGCCAACATGTTGGCGGTTTGGGCGTTTCGGTCGAACGACGGGTTGTACTCGAAGATGCCAAGGCAGCTTGCCTTGTCGCTCATGCCAGAAAAGCGCATCATTTGGCAGTACTCCTCGCCGTAGAAACCATGGGGGGAGGGGAAGCCGTTGCCAGGGGCGTCGCTCTGTCGGATGGCACTGACGTCGAGCGAGATGAGGTCGGCATTGCGCAGTAGGGATTCGGTGCGCTGCATGTCGTGACGGACTTCGCCCAAGCGGTAGGCGTCGAATTTGAGTTCGTCCATTAGTTTTACGTATGGTTGCCCTACAAAGTATGACTGATAGCCTACGTTGGTGAGGAAGAAGAGGTAGTTGGGACTTTGCATGATGATGTTACGCAGCCACGACCGCGATGAGGTTTCATCGGTGTTCTCTAGGTCGAATCGTGGGTCGATGGTGGCGATGTTCATAATGCGTTTGAGGTTCTCGTAGCCCTTATATGCGGCAAAGGTTAGGTCTTGGCTGCCGCCCAGCAGGATGAGAGTATTGCCTTTGTTGAGCACGGCGGACACCACTTCGGCCACGGCATAATATGTGTCTTCGGGTATTTGACCGATGATGATATTGCCGAGGTCTACAATATTAGTGTCTTCGGTTGGAAGGGCCAGTTGGTAGAGGCAGCGCCGAATTTCGTTAGGAGCCTCGGCGCAGCCTGCATTGCTAATGGCTCCGCGGTCTTCCTCCACGCCCAACAGCACCAAACCTCTCTTGGGAATGGGAGGGAGGTTTGAGCCTGGGGTATAAACCTTGGTTTTGCTACCGAGAGTGACAGCATATTCGCTGGGGTAGAAACCGAGGTCGTCGGGGTTGATGGGAGAGAGATATTTCTTAATGCTGCTCATGGCCATTATCTCTCACGGATGATGTCGCCGTGGTCGTTGACAATCATCTTGTAGAACCATTTGGGGTATTCGGGCTGTGCAGGGAAGGCGGCGTTGCCGGTCTCGGTGCGCTCAAAGCGGCCGTCTTTCTCTTTCTTAATGTTGCCATCGATGTATTTGACCAGTAGGTAGCGGTCGAGCTGGTTCCATTCCTTCATCATGCGGTCGGCCATGCGGATGGAAAAGTCGTTGAGCTGATGGGTAAGGGCTTCGTCATTGTCGGCGGATTTCTTGGCTTTTTCGTCAAGGCGGGCCACTTCCATAATGTAGTTTCTCTCTAAACGGTTCTGTACGCGTTGGAGGTCGACAATCATGTCGCAATAGCGGCTGTAGACAAAGTTAGTCACCCGGTTAAAGAGCCAGAATGCAGAGGTTTCACTATAGGTGAGCATGTCGCCGTTGCCTTCGCGGAAGCACTCGGGAATCTTGGTGATGCCGCAATACATGGGGCAGTAGACGGTGCTGTAGGTGTCGTCGACTCCAAACCAGAGGATGCCGCCAATTTTATTGGGCAGCCAGCTGCGGCACTGGGCCACGAAACTGAAGCCGGTTTGCTGGGTGGAGGTGGCACGCTCGTGGACATATTTCTGTCCGTTTACCTCAAAGCCCATAGGACGCCAGCGGTAGGGGCAGGCGAAAGGACCGGCGCCCATATCTTTGGACATGTCCATGGCGGTGCCCTCGTAGTGGTCGCGCATGAGGTTCATAACTTCGTGTAGTTCCAGCTTGTGGTCGGGGAGAATCCACAGGGGTAAGCGCTCGGCTTTGGCATCGCCCATGGCGTATTTCTCATACTTGCGCATGCTGCGGTTGACACGGTTGAACATGGCGTAGACGCGGGCATCGCAGCCGCGGATGCCGCTGAAGGTAAGGGGGGCGTAGGTGTCGCAGAAACTGAAGTCGGCGTCCTTGCCGTCGAACCAGCCGCAGGCACGGGCGTAGGTGACTACGTCGGCCGCATAGACGCATTCCACCTCGGGTTCATAGAGGTAGTCAATATGGTTGCTGCTGATAGTGGTATGGAGGCCTTTACCCTTGGCTTTCTTGAATTTGCCTACTTCCTGTGGGAACTGGGTAATGCGGGCCTGATTGGCATGGCCGCTCACGTAGCCGTCGGGGATGCGGCGGGCGACCCACACGGCACCGTCGGTGTATTTATATTTGAGTTTCTTTGCCACGTCGGCCTTGACGGGTGCGCCACGCTTGCCGATGAGTTCGAGAATCCACACCTCGTTTGGGTCGCAGATGGAGAAGCTCTCGCCCTCGCTGCAGTAGCCGTAGTCGGCCACCATCTTGGTCATCCAGTAGATGGCCTCGCGGGCATTCTTGGCGCGCTGGAGGGTGACATAAATGAGCGAGCCGTAATCGATGCCCTTCACCTCGTCCTTCCAGCACTCCTCGCGGCCACCGTAGGTGGTCTCGCCAATGGCCAGCTGGTGCTCGTTCATGTTGCCCACCACGCTGTAGGTGTGGGCCACCTGGGGAATTTCAAACAGTTTGCGGCCGCTGTCCCAGTCCACCAGCATAAACATGGTGCCTTCGGGATAGTCGGCAGCCTTGCGGTAGTAGAGCTCGCCGTAGAGGGTGTGGCTGTCGGCAGCATAGGTAATCATGGTACTCCCGTCGCGGGTAGCGCCTTTGGTGAAAAGAAAGTTGGTGCAGGCCGTGGCCTCATAACCCACAGCTAGCAGCACCGCCATTAGTGTTAATGATAGTGTCTTTTTCATGATGTAATTATTTGTGTTTATTATTATTCTCATTCTCAAACCTGTGCTCACAACTTGCCGCTGTGCGTGGCGGGTTTTAGAATTGCAAATTTACATAATAATTTTGGATTAAAACATAGCTGGGTAAAAAATATTTTACTACGCAGTCAAAGTCAGGCCTAAAGAAAGCCGTACTATCGGGTTTCATATGCAAATGGGCTTGGTGTCCCAGCGATTTATTATCTAATTTTTAATGCAGTACGCCATGAAGACATACGGCATTGTCCTGAACGGTAATAGCTTGACATT
>Ga0247609_10007012_pt1 | contig 10777 bp, 12 predicted proteins | sample 172DNAGHGlowgp2_FD_193487 | JGI IMG/M metagenome (GOLD analysis project Ga0247609, IMG submission 193487) | Sheep rumen microbial communities from Palmerston North, Manawatu-Wanganui, New Zealand - 1728 DNA GHGlow gp2 | ecosystem: Host-associated > Mammals > Digestive system > Stomach > Rumen ...
TTATATCCTGGCTACCTATGCGAATTTGGCAAGGAAAGTATCCCCTGATTTGATACCAGAGAGGATAAGCTGTCATTCGCTTCGGCACAGCAGGGCAATGCATCTTTTGCAGGCTGGTGTAAATCTCGTTTATATACGCGATCTTCTTGGTCATGTGTCGATACAGACAACAGATATTTACGCAAGGGCTGACTCAAAAGCCAAGCGTGAGGCTCTGGAGAAAGCATATGCAGACCTCGTCCCTAACCGTGACTCTGATAGGGAATGGGAGAAGAGCAAAGACCTGCGAGACTGGCTCAGAGACCTCGGACACTGACTATTATTATGTGAAGTGGAAGTGAGAAGTAATCTCACAAATATCTGATTATCAGGTATGCTTCTCACTTTACTTTACATAATGATAAACTTGTCATAATAGCAATTATGTGTAGCTTCTCATAACGTATTTCGGGATGCCAAGAACTACACAGGCCTTATGGACTGTCAGGCCAGAGACCCTTGGAAGCTCGACTTCGCATTCAATGCATCGTTTGCATCGCTTAACATCGCAAAGCTGATGATGAAGGAACGCGGAATGGATTATTCCATGTCAAATTTCAAAGCGCTCATGGCTGGTACGTTTCTAATGAAACGAATTTTTGACGTGTCCCGATACCGACCGAACCAAACTTTAATTAATAACATTTTCAAAGAACTCTTTGGCTGCGCGGCTTAGCCGTTACGCCGTATCTTGACTTTTTAACGAACTATTGATTAAAGAGAGCCAAAACTATTTCCTAATAGTGGCGGTTCTTTTTTATGCATAAAGACAATTCAACTGAGAATGTATATCATGTCGATGCAGGGGGGGGGCACATAATGGTTGGAAATTTGAAAAAGTGCTAAAACATCTGGGATTTTGGACGAAAATGGTTCAAGATGTATTGAGATAGCAGATTTTATGAGTAAATTTGCCATCAGTAAACTTACTAAAATTATGGCTAATTATTATAGAGAAATAAAACCTGCATTAAACAAACTGTCAGAACTAAATGTTTGGGAAAGTTTGTTTGTAATTCGACAGTACATAATGAGTTTTGTTAAAAATTATAACATTGACCATCCGCATTTTGAGGCGATAGAAAATCCTAGAGTTTTTCCTATACCGCTCTATCTTGTAGATTTCATGATATCTGCAACTTTACGCTATTCTACAACATTAAGATCTAATAAGTCTCTTGCACAAGTGAAGCAGAGGACTGCTATAGTAAAGTCCTTCCTTGAAGCATACGAAAAGGCTAACAGAGAGCACTATGATGCTATCCTCATATGGTTGAAAACATATATTATGAGTCAGATGAAGATACAGCATCACGAATTTTTCTGCTACAGAGTGTATAAATATTTTTACCTGTATTCTGCTCCAGAACTATCAGAACATCTGAATCATAGTCTGAGAATAGGCGTTAGGAAGTATTTTCTGCTGATAACATTATTGTATTTTGCCTTTTCTCAGAAATTTAATTACTCATATGAGAAACTAAGGAATTATGTGGTTGGCGATGGAAAGCATTTTAAGGATGAAGATTTGCGTTTGGTTTTGGATGCTTTGTCTGACACTTTAACTCACATAAAAGTAATAATTAATGTGGATTTTTCAAATAAGCTATTCGTATGTTATAACGATGCCATCCATGTAAGCAAACCAATTATTTGGGATGAAAACACTTTGTACTGCACCGTTCCCGTTTTCATATTGAATGCAGGTATTGAAGGCCTTCAATATCGGTTAGACATAAAATCAAAAGAAAATATATGGTTGAATAGTAAACTTGCCACAAGATTTGGAGACTATGTAGGCCTTCAACTAGAATATTTTTCTAACGGGCGTAAATTTAAATTCGTTAAAGAAATCACATATCTTAAAGGACAAAACAAAACTTCTGACTGGATAATCTATGATGACCAAAACATTGTTTTTTTGGACTGTAAACTTAAAAAATTGACAATTGGAAGTATTATGGAATCGTCACTTGATAGGGAACAATTAAATCAAATGTTGAAATCAGGAAAGTTGAACACAAAAAGGAATATTGAAGATTTGCAAAAAGAGCAACAATCACCTTTGATAAAAGACCTCATAGGGATTGGGGTTGATTTAGGTAAAATTCTTTGCTGTTATTGTGATTGGAGGGAGGGTATAATTAATGATCTTCCACCCTATAGTAATGAAATGAATTTTACTGCTTACGTGTTGACTTTAGAAGAGACTTTATGTAATGAAGCCGAAATTAAAAGTTATATAGATAGAATTGCTTATCAATATGTTTTAGAAAAGAAAGGTATTGGTCTTGAAAGAATTAATACAAGAGTTATTTCTAGTATTGATTTTGATGGGAACATTCCCTATATAGGTGAAAATGGATTGACCAAATACGTAGATAACAAGTATCAAGTGCCAGATAATTGTTATCTGGAAAACAGTTTCCTCAAAGAGCATTTTGAAGATTTCTTGTATTACAGAAACTAGTATGTAGAGCGATAATTACTTCTATCGAAAGGAATGCATATTCAACATTTCTCTGAAACAACGCTCAATCACTTTAAGCCCCAACAGGAATTGTCAGAGCGTTACCAACGTCGTGCTATTGATGTGACGCTGGCCGCCAAGCTGACGCTGACGTATGGCAAGTATCATCTGGCGATGCTGCACAGGCAGTTGGCCATGAGCGAGGAGCAGACAACGTATAAGCAGGCAGAGCGTCAAGCGGCACTCATTAATCAGATGACCGTCTTCCATTCGTTGCCGTCAGACTTCTTGCGTCCCTACGATAGCAAGCGACCTGAGGTCGAGCGTATGCACACTCAGGAGGAGAGCACGAACGACTGCATCGATGCCTACAAGGAGTTCCGCACTATGGTATTAGACATTCAGGCAGACTACTCCGACGAGAAGGCCAAGGCGATAGACCAGAAGATATTCGACCTCTACGGCCTGACGCAGGAAGAGCGCGATGCCATCGGGTATATTGATATCAAATAAAGTAATGGAAATGGAACGAGCAAAGCTATCCGCGCAAAACTTTGAGGAACTCGTCAATGCCCACAACGTCAATGTAAGGGAAGGGCGTTTGTTTGAGAATATCGTAGTGATGGTCTTCCGTTACGATGTAGCGGGCATTAGACTTGAAAGCGCAATCTACGAATTTGTTGTCATCGGGGTCTGCCGTAATAAGCCTGAGATGATAGTAAACTTGTACCATCTTGGTATTGGGCAAGTCAAGGATAGCGGTTATAACGTTCGAAGCAATCTCGGGACCAACTTTCTGAGTGAGAATCTCCTCATACTCTGCGAGAATCTCATTGGTGACGCAAAGTGTGTACTTCCCGTCAACGAAATCGCGCCAGACAGGATAGTATGCACTACGCCGCGAAAGCGACATCAGCAAACAGTTAGTGTCAAGGACGATATTCATTACTGCTTGTATGGTGTGCGCATGTGTTCGGACTTCCACTCTTCCATCACGCTGTCGTTGAGCACACCTTCGTCCCAAAGACGGTCAATAGCATCCTCGGCTCGCTTGGCAAAATACTGGCCAAGCATACGACGGATGTCCTGCATTTCCGCTTCGGAAGACACTCTTGACACCATTTCCAGCATCTCAATCTGGAATGGGGTAAACGGTTTTACCTGAACACTAACTGCTTCCATAAGACATGAATATTAAATCTGCTGCAAATATACGACAAATTATTGAAACAAACAAATAATAGTTGGATTTCCAATTAAAAATACTAAAGAACAATAGTCCGGTAAATTAAATCTTAAAATATTAACACTGGTCATAATCCTCATCACGCCGCAGTATCATACTGCATAGTGGTTAGTGAAAAGACCTCTTCATTGAGTTTAGCAATTAAATCATTGTCTGCGGAAATCCCAGACACGCAAATAAATCGATTCATAAGGTACTGCCTGTAAGTTTTCACGATGTCGGTACCTGCAAGGGTGAGGTCGTTGGAGAAGAATATCTTATGCTTGCTCTTGTCCTTGGAGAACCAGACCTGCATTATAGCAGCCCCTTACCTTCTACGGAGACTTGGATTTGTACTAACCAACACAAAATCTTGTAGAACCTTTCAATGTATAGGCAGTCAGTTGGTGTAAAAATTCTAATGACTCCTTGATTCCGCAGCGTTTTTTTGAGAAACCGCAAACCCTTTAGGAACAAAAGGTCCCAAGGATTTGCGCATGTCAGAAATTTCACTCGCAGGACTCTAAGTCCATGTTTTATCTAAAAAAGCCGGTGCGCAGGGCAGAAGCGTCGTGGGGTTAAAGGGTTCTACATATAGTGTTCATCTTCTATCTAATTATAATTATGCGCCTACTTGTACTGGGGATTACTGTATTCCCAACAATTATTCAACTTCCTGATAATCAATATATTCACCCTCGTCTTTTTCAAAGATTTTCTTACGCTCGGCTTGGGTGCGGTCATCGATAATGGTCACGCCCTCAGCGGTTGTCGTGGTGGTTCGCTGGGCGGTCCGCTCCTGCCCCTGTGAGCCGCGTGACGACGAGCGACCCTTGAAATAGTCTTTGTCGAACTCAGGGTCGTCCTTACCCCGGTAGTGCTTGTCGGCCATGCGCCGGAAGGTTTCTTCATCGTCCAAGTCGCCCGTCATGGCCCGACGGAACTTCTGGATTCCCCTCCGGATGAACTGCAGGGCAACAATGGCTATGACGAGCACAAAGGCCAACAGGTACACGATAACACCAAAAAACAGTTGCATAAGAAGGCAAGTAGTTCGTTTCAGAAAAAACACAGATTAGCAAGTCTTGCGACTCGTAGTCAACGACAGCACCACGTACCAGACAATAGCGGCCGAAATGCCTATGATGCCCAGTGTCAGAATAAGTGCAGCCGATGTCAGGAGGAAGATGTATCTCCCCTCATTGCCCTTCCAGCCCCAGTGCTTGAACTTCAAGGCGAACATGGGCAGTTCGGCAACGAGCAGGTAGCAGCTCACGAAAAGGAGGGCCACCACACCATATATGTAAGAAGGAGAGCTGCTCAGCCATTGGCCGCCGGCCACCATCAGCGCACCCCAGAACAGGGCATTAGCCGGCGTAGGCAGTCCGATAAACGAAGTGGTCTGCCGCTCGTCGAGATTGAACTTGGCCAGCCGCAGCGCGGAGAATGCCGCCATCGCGAAGGCAACACAAGCGAAATAGAAGGACTGATCGGCATCGATATTCTGAAAGAGATAGTCGAAAACCATGGCAGAGGGGGCCACTCCGAACGTCACCACGTCGGCCAGCGAGTCGAGCTCCTTGCCGATGGGCGACGACACTCCTAACAGGCGGGCCGACATGCCGTCGAAGAAATCGAATACTGCTCCCAGGATGATGAACAACAGGGCCATGTCGGCTTCGCCGAAGACGGCATGAACGATGGCGATGCAACCACAGACGAGGTTACAACAGGTAATCGTATTAGGAATGTGCTTTATCATTTTTTTCACGATTGTTTAGTTAGCATAAGGGAGCAGGCATTGGCTTCAGGCCAAACGGGCTATGACGGTCTGGTCGCCGGTGGTAGGCTGACCCATCTTCACCTCGGGCTTGGAACCAAGGGGCAGGTAGACATCGACCCTCGACCCCAGCTTGATAAAGCCCAGGTGCTCGTCGATATAGCAGTCTTCCTGGTCTTTGGCGTAGGTGACGATGCGGCGGGCCATGGCTCCGGCAATCTGTCGTACCAGCACTTCCTGGCCGTCAGGGGTCTCAATCATAATGTCGGCATGCTCGTTTTCCTCACTGGCCTTCGGCAGCCAGGCTTTGTGGTAATTGCCGTCCTGATGATGGACGAACTTCACTTTGCCATCTACGGGAAACCAGTTGGCATGGACATTGAGCGGACTCATGAAGATACTGATCATCAGCCGTTTATCATGGAAATACTCGGTTTCTTCGGTTTCCTCCAGCACCACAATCTTTCCGTCGGCAGGGGCCACAACCACTTTCTCCGTATCGCTGGCAAAATAGCGGATGGGGCAGCGATAGAAATTGAGCATAAGCATCCATGCCAGACCAAAGACGACAAAAAAGAGGACAAAAGGTATGGGAGTGTCGAAACTGCGACGGAGAATCACTCCGACAGCGATGATAGCAAATAAGGTGTAGAGCAATTCCTCCGTGCCCTCACGGTGTATTCTTATCTTTTTAAGTTTCTTGATTCTTTCTCCCATAGTTAGACTTCTAGTACGAAAACTATGTGCAAAGGTAATGTTTTTTTGCTAATTGGCAAACTTTTTGCTGATTTCTTTAACGTTTTGCTTACAAATAGCGTATTTTTTCGTATCTTTGTAGCGTAAAACTTTAAGACATGGTAAAACATATTATTCTTTGGACCCTTCGCCCCGATCTTTCGGAGGAAGAGAAGCAACAAGTGAAAAAAGGTATTAAGGAAGGACTGGAAGGCCTGGTGGGTCGCGTCCCGGGACTATTAGAGGTGAAAGTAAACATCGACGGCCGGCTGGCCTCTTCCAATGCCGATGTGATGCTCGACTCGACACTGGAGTCGGAAGAAGCACTGCGCGGCTACGCCCAGCATCCTGAGCATGTTGCCGTAGCCAACGGCAAGGTGCGGCCTTATACCATCAGCCGCTCCTGCCTTGACTTTGAAATCTGAACCCTAACGGAAGTTCTTCAGTTCGTAGAGAGCGGGCATGGCACGCCCCGTCTGGTTGTCGAAGAGCCCGGCGTTGTACCATTCGTTGGTCACGCGCTGGGTATTCCAGTTGAGTCCGTACTCATTGGCTTCAGGCCACCACCAGAAGAGGCCCGTAACATTTTTGTGGCTTTTCAAGACAGCGATGAGATCGTTAGTGAACGCTTTCTGCCCTTCTGCATTGATAGGATAGACGGAAGAGATGTCTTTGATGTCGCTGCCCGTGGGTTGCCAGGCGTGATAATAGCCTGCCTCTACAATCATAATCTGCTTGTTGGCAAACTGGTTCTCCAGCAGGCTGAGGGCAGAGCCGAGTGCATTCAGGTCGCCGTGGTAATAAGAATAATAGGAGAGACCGATGATGTCGTAATCCACGCCAGCCTGCCTCATCTTATTATAGAAATTGGTGAGCACGCCGGTATTGGACACTCGCTCGGTATGCAGCACAATCTTAGCACGCGGGCAGACCTCACGACAAGCCTTGCCTGCCTGTTTGAGCAGCGTGGTGAAGCGGTTCCACACATTGTCACTGGCACCGGAATTGCAGAACCAGGTCTTCGTACCCTCCTTGCCCCAAAGCAAACCGTAGCTGATCTCGTTGCCGGTTTGGATAAAGTCGGGCGAGGCTCCTGCGACATTCATCTGCTCCAAACAGTCCTTCGTGTAATCATATATCTTGGTCTTCAACTCCTCTTCGCTGAACGACACCCATGAGGCAGGTATCCACTGCTTGGCAGGATCGGCCCAGGAGTCACTGTAATGGAAGTCGAGCATGAGCAGCATGCCGGCTTCCTTCACCTGCTTGCCGAAGGCTTTCACATAGTCTAAGTCCTGACATACGCCCTGCCCCTTATCGGCAGAAGAAGCCAACGACGGGTCAACAAAGAGCCGCACACGCACGGCATTCCAGCCTTGCTGCTTCAGATAAGGGAGAAGTCCGTTGATGGGTTGGCCGTCCACATCCATATATTTGGCCCCATGCTGCTCATAGCTGGGAAGAAGGGAGAGGTCGCCTCCCACAAAGCGCAAGGCGGGCACGTGAAGGGTAATACTGTCTACGGCAGCAGTAGACATCGAGCCGTTGAGCGTCGTACCATTATTCGTGAACGAGAGTTCCGAGACGGTCTCTACATTGCCTTCCGAACAAACATAAAAACTCTGCCCGAAGGAAAGGCCTGAAGCCACGACCATCGTCAACAAAGACAGAAGATACTTTTTCATTTCTTTTCTTAAAAGTTGAGTTTTCTGGTTATACGATGCAAAATTAAGGAAAAAAATCGACTTCCTGCGTGTATTTTAAGTTTATTTATTGAAAATTCATAGTCATTTTTCGGCATATTTGTGTAATTTTGCACACAATATGCTAGTAAGCAGAAAACTAATCGTCAAAAAAGCAATCACCACCTTGTTGCTCATACTGCCTGTAATCGGGTCTGCAGCACAAAACCTTGACAAGGAAAACAAAGACTTGTACCGGGAATTTGTAAGACTCCAGAATTACGGACAGGAAGATGAGTTCTATGCGATTGCCGAGAAGTACGAGCATTTTCTGGCATCCAATGGTCTTTATACCCAGTATTTTAAGATAAAGACGAACAAAGGTTTTTTCCTCATCAACCACCAACACCCCCTGAAGGCCATGCAGGCCGCCATAGAACTGGACAAGGAAATAAGGGAACACGGCGACACTGCCCTGCTCTATCTGTCTTCAGGACTGAAAGGCGACATCTACAAAACCACTCATAACGTGGAGAGGGCCGACAGTACCTACAAGAAAGCCCTGACACAGGTGGGACAGAGCGACCCGAAATTCACCATGCTGGTCTATATGAGCCTGGCAGAAGTGAACCTGACCACGGAGCCGAACGATGCACTCAACTGGGCAGACATGGCCTACGAGAAAGCCAGGACGCTTGAAAACATCGAGCATCAGTCACTGGCTCTTGGCACCAAAGGCTACCTCTATTTCATGCTGGCAGAGAAGGATTCCTTCGCATCGGTCTACCGGCAGTATTACGAGTTGGAGGACTCGTTCAAGCGTATGGACGAAAGGGGGAAGGCCATCGGCCGCCAACGCTTCAGCCATCACTACCAGAACGCGCTGGAAGTGGCCCGTACTGCCTTCGACGGGAAATACGACGAAGCCTTGGACATGGCCAACACAATGCAGCTGAACGTTGACAGGCAGATGGTAGTTTTCCGCATCTTCGGAATGGAAGGACTAGCTGAAAAGGACAGTTCCTACCAGAAACTGAAATGGGGATTCATCATCATCACCGGACTCTATATCTTCGTCTATATCATGGGACGGAGGCGGTTGTGGCTGAAAATCCAGAAACGAAAAGCCGAACTGAATGTCGCCTTGGAGAAAGCAGAGATGGCCAACAAGATGAAAGCGGCTTTTATCCGGTCAATGAGCCATGAGATACGCACACCGCTGAATGCCGTCAATGGCTTTTCGCAAATACTCTGCTCCAAGGATTTCGAACTGTCGGATGAGGAGAAACAGGACATGAAGCAGCGCATCACGTCGAATGCAGAGGCAATCACACTCATCATCAACGAACTTCTGGAGCTTTCGGCAGGCGAGAGTGTCACCCTCGACGAAGATAACTTGAGCGAAGTAAGGCCCAACGAGATTTGCCAGCAGGCCTTCAAAGAGGCCCAAAAACACAACAACAAGCAGTTGCAGCTGATATTCAGCAGTGAGCTCGATGATGAATTCATTCTGAAGAGCAATTCGGAGACCATCCTTCAGATTCTCAACAAGATTTTCGACAACGCCTACAAGTTCACAAACGAGGGAACAATCTCAATGCATGCCTGCCGAAAGGAGAAAACGGTGGAGATTAGTATAGCCGATACAGGCATAGGCATCCCTGAAGACCGCCAAGAAGATGTATTTGACAACTTTGTCAAACTCGATGAATATAAAGAAGGAGTAGGCCTGGGACTACCCATCTGCAAACGCCTGGCCCATTCGCTTGGTGGCGATGTCCTGTTGGACAAAAGCTACAAAACGGGCAGTCGCTTCATTCTGCAACTACCCGTTCGCTAACAAACTCTCCGGCTCTGTATCCCTTACTTCTTGTGCCGGTTGGCACGCTGCTCTCGATACTTCGCCTTCTGCTTGGCAGACCCGCTGCCGTGAGCACCGGTAATATATTTCTTTTTCTTAGCCTTGGTCTTCACTTTGCCTTCATTCGGGTCTTTTCTGGAGCCTCCCCGACCAAAGCTGATGCCGTTTTCCAGTATCAACTGAAAGTCATCTCTGTCCTCTGCCATTGCAATATAACTTAATGATGGAACAGACGGACACCCGTAAAGGCCATGGCGATGCCATACTTGTCGCAAGTCATAATCACATGGTCATCACGCACAGAGCCGCCCGCCTGCGCAATGTATTCCACCCCGCTCTTATGCGCACGCTCAATATTGTCGCCAAATGGGAAGAATGCATCAGAGCCTAATGCCACACGGGTGTTCTGGGCTATCCAAGCCTTCTTCTCCTCCATCGTAAGTACTTCCGGACGCTCCTTGAAGAACTGCTGCCACGTTCCTTCACCCAGCACGTCGTCATGTTCTTCTGAAATATAAACGTCAATCGTGTTGTCACGGTCAGCGCGGCGGATACCGTCGACAAAGGGGAGGTTCATCACTTTCGGATGCTGGCGCAACCACCAGATATCTGCTTTCTGACCAGCCAAACGGGTGCAGTGTATACGGCTTTGCTGACCGGCACCGATACCGATAGCCTGACCGTCCTTCACATAGCACACAGAGTTCGACTGGGTGTACTTCAAAGTTATCAGTGCAATCATCAGATCTCGACGTGCCTCCTCACTGAACGTTTTGTTCTGTGTCGGGATATTCTCAAAGAGGACAGGATTATCCAAACGAATCTCATTGCGTCCCTGCTCAAAAGTGATGCCAAACACCTGCTTACGCTCCACAGGCTCTGGCACATAGGCTGGGTCAATCTTAATAACATTGTAAGTGCCCTTGCGCTTCTCTTTCAGAATCTGCAAGGCATCAGGAGTATAGTCAGGAGCAATCACACCGTC
>Ga0247609_10007013_pt1 | contig 10775 bp, 24 predicted proteins | sample 172DNAGHGlowgp2_FD_193487 | JGI IMG/M metagenome (GOLD analysis project Ga0247609, IMG submission 193487) | Sheep rumen microbial communities from Palmerston North, Manawatu-Wanganui, New Zealand - 1728 DNA GHGlow gp2 | ecosystem: Host-associated > Mammals > Digestive system > Stomach > Rumen ...
TATTCTTCCATAATTCTCAAATGGTAATGTTCCTCTTTCTAAGAAAAAATCAAGATTATTAAATTTAAAATATTCATAAATTACAAGATTATTCAATGGTTCATTATCTTCTTTATTATAGATTATATTATTTAAAAGTGTTCCATCTGATATGACAACATCTACTTTATTTAATTTAGTCTTTATCTTAAATAATTGGTTTGCAAAAAGCATTATTTGATCACCAATTATCAAATTTTCTTCTTCATAAATTTTATCTTTTATAAATTCTACATTCAATTCACATTTAATTCCCATTTTCTTAAGTCTGGAAAACAATTCTGATGCTATTGTTGACTTACCACAACATGGTCCTCCTATTAAGTTAACTACTATTTTTGACATTTATTTCTCATCTATATATATATTTTTTATTATTCTGGATATTCTACATCTACACAAAATATTCTCTTTATATTATTGAAATTCTTTATTACTTGATTATAATTATTTGAAGCAAATTGAGATCTTATTGGTACTATATATTTATTGATTTCTTTCCTAACTTTTTCAGGTACAAATAATGCAAATGCTTTACTATTCAATATATCAATCAATTGATTCATATATACCTCAACAATATAATGCATCTCTTGTTTAGTATAATAACCATCTAATTTTTCATAAATAGTATTGTACTTCTCTAAAGCATTAAGATTCAAGTTATATTGATTTATGATTTGTTTATAGATTGAAATGTTAAATATATTAATAGCATGCTTACTCATATAGAAACTGGTCTAGAAATCATTATTTTTTATTAAATATATAGTTTATAATATCTATATATTTGAGTGCTGTGGTGTGACCCGAGTCAATTCGGTGTGTCACTAATCATATATCTTATCAATTAACTTATTATAAATCATTCTTTCTTTATCATGATTCATATTTTTTTCCAGATTTACTATGATTTTATTTATTTCTTTTTTTGTAAATTTTTTATCATAATTACATTCATCAATATGCATATAACAAGGAAGATATGCAAATTTTGTAAGATTATTATTATTTACACAAATCCAATAAATATCATAATATGAGTCAATCAATCCAAAAAGACAAAAATATTCACCTTCTAATAATGTCCATTTAGGAAGCATGTCAAGACAATCATCGGCAATAGTAAAGTCAAATGTAGCATTTGTACATTCAATAATCCTATTTATTTTCTTTTCTCTTTCAGATTCTTTTGTATTGCAAAAATCTTTATTTATTAATTCTAACTTATTGGTAATCTCTTCATCTGATTCTGAATCTCTACAAACTTTATAAATTGTATTATAAGAAAGATTATATTTATATTTAAGTTTCTTTATGTCATCAAAATATTTAATCATATTAGTTTTTCTTATTAGTATATTCTGAAAATTTCTTTAAATGATATTGTACTGGTTCTTCTATATATCGTCTATCTTTGAAATCAGGACAATATTGGTTTTGACAAGGCTTATTCAAATCAAACATCTTTCCATTACATCCTTTATTGAATTTAGAACAGAAATTACAAATATCATTTGTTTGGTATTTATTAAGATAATCCATTATTTTACTTTGAACAGATATATTTCTTAATATAAAATAAATATATTCCTAATGCAGCTTTCTTATATCCTTCTTTATTATATTCAAATTCATTATTGTTTTCTTCATCTCTTATATAGAAATATGTATCTTCATCATTATTCTCTGTTATCCTTAATAAGAACTTATCTTTTGATATTGGTGAGTCAATCAATTGATATCTTATTTTTATATTATTTGATTCTTCAATATACTCAATAATTGATCCTAATGAATAAGAAGCAAATCTTTCATTGTCCTTATATAAGTCATGATAAGAATGTGTTGGATTATGGTTTGAATATATCTTTATTTCATGATTTGTTTCCATAAAATATAAACAAGGACCATATTCATCATCATCTTTATCTTTTCCAATCTTATTTATGATTACTGCATCATCATAACTAATTTGTATTAATCTAAGATATTTTGAAATTGAATTTTCTTCTTTTTTTACTTTTGACCAATTTTTATATTCTTCATATTCTTTTTTAACTCCTTTAAGATTATCTTCTGATAGATCATAATATTCTTTTTTATCCATTTAAATTCCAAATTTTTTAAATATCTTATTTATTGCTTCATCAAAATTCTCTTTATAAAAATATACATCTTTATCACTACTTCTTTGTAAATGGAACTTTTTCTCATTATTATAATAGAACATTATATAGTTTCCTTCATCAAGAATTGTCAATTTATCTTGATTGATTAGCCATTCAATAATAGTCCAACAATTATGAGCATACTTATATTCATTTGTACTACTAAAATAATTATCAATATATTTTTTAGATCTTAATGAATATTGAGCTTCAAACTCTATGTCATCATCAATATATTCATATTTTGTTACATGATAATGGAATCTTGGTTCTTTATAGTTTTCTTTAAATTCATAGTTATAATATTTAGATTCAAAGTTAGATCCATTATATTCACATCCTTTCCAATTAAAAGAAAATTTCATTTTATAAAGATGTTCAGCTTCATTTAAAGAAATATATTGTTTCATACAATGCTTCTTAAATTCTGATAATGAACAATCTTTATCAATCTTATCATATATACTATTAATATTATTTAAATCAGATGAATAAAATGCAATATCTTCATTAGACTTCATTTTTTCTAAGAAATCTGGTGTTATCCTGCAATGTGAATAACTATAAGGATTATTTCTAAATTTCATAATACTTTAATTAACTTTACTAATGGTTTTAACGAATTTATTTCATTTTGTACTTCTGATTTGTCAATATCATAAGAATATTCAACTCCATCATACTGAACAACTTTTATAGTCCTAATATTAGAACTATAAAAGTCAAATAAATTCTTTATGTAATACCATAAATTCATGTCATATTAACTATAAATTTTCATATAATAATGTTAGATGATTCTCTTTAATGTCTGGTTTCTTATGAAGTAAATCACCATTATTATCTAATTCAGAACCAAATTCATTATTCCATTTCTTTTCATATTCATATTTATTGAAAGGATGTGTCAAAATATGTATACCACTTCTTGTTGGCATATCCATAATGACATTTGTTTCATATTGACTTTGACAACTATTTACAATTTCTTTTATTCTCTTTACATAATTACTTGAAGGAACTTCATCATCGAGATCAATAATCCAATAATTTTTATTCCGCTCTTTATATTTACCAGAACATGATTCAAATACTTTATAAATACGCTTATAGTCACCTTCAGCAATTCGGCGGGTCATTTCTGCAACAGTATTGATAGCAATCCTTTTAAGTTCTTTACGATTAACCGAAACATAAGCTCTCATATTCAATACTTCACAAAGAGTCTTAATTTCCTTTTCAAACTTATTATAATCTTCCCAAGAATAAATATAATAATTCTTAAAATGAACATTAGCTGCTGGCATATCTGGATTGTCTTTACCACGGCGCATAATCTCAATTACATAATAGTAATAAGCTGTGCCTTTAGGATCTTTATCAGGTAATCCTTCTGTTTGATTTATAAAGTCTTTAAATCTTTCAAAATTATCTGTCATATTAACATTAATATTTCTCTTTTAAAATTTATTATATTAAATCTTTTCCAATAAAATGTAATCAATCACTGCATTGATAAGACTCTTATTGAATTTCTCTGTTGCATACATATCTATTATTTTTTTTTAATTACATAAATAAATATAGTAAAATTTGAAATTAATTCAAATTTTACTACTACAAATTTTTTAATTTTGTAATAGTAAAAACTTTAAGAAATTCAATTTATTTTTAATTAAACCATATAGAGGTAAAAGATATGAATATATTAAAAGAAGGATCAAAAGGTGGAGATGTCAAGGTCTTACAAAAATATTTAGGATTAAATCAAGATGGTTCATTTGGACCTTTGACAAATAAGTGTGTAAAAGCTTTTCAACAAAATAATGGGTTGACTCCAGATGGAATAGTTGGAAACAAGACTTGGCTTAAGTTGATAGAAAAAGACTTGAAAAATAATTATATAACAAATGCTGATTTAATACAAGTAGCAATCAAATATAATTTAGAATTAGCAGTAATAAAAGCCATTATATCTGTTGAATCAAATGGAAAGTCTATTCAAAATGGAATTCCAACAATGCTTTTTGAAGGTCATGTTTTTTGGCAACAATTAAAGAAACATAAAATTAGTCCTTATAATTATCTAAAAGGAAATGAGAACATCCTTTATCAGAAATGGACAAAGAAATATTATACAGGATCTAATAATGGAGAATATAATAGGCTTCTTAAAGCAATAAACATTAATGAAGAAGCAGCATATGAAAGTGCAAGTTATGGATTGTTCCAAATAATGGGATATAATTACAAGATTTTTGGATATGATTCAGCTAAACAATTCTTTAGAGATCTTTCTGTAAATGAGGACAATCATTTGAAAACTTTCATTAAATTTATAGAATATAATAAAATAATTCCATATTTACAAACTAAGAATTGGAGAAAAATTGCTTATCTTTATAATGGTCCTTCTTATGCACAAAATAATTATCATATAAAATTACAACAAGCTTATGAAAAATATAAATAACTATATTTCAGAAACTGAAAGATTATCATCTTTAGATGATTATATATTAGAAAAATTTAAACTTAGTTCAAAGAATATAGGATATAAGTATAATTATCATCCTAAAGATAAAGATGAATTAGAAGAATTGATTAATAAACTTATTGAAGAAAGAGGTAATGATGCAGATTTGAATGACATTGATACATCAAAGATAACTGATATGTCTAAATTATTCAGAAAAACCGAATTCAATGGAGATATTTCTAAATGGGATGTAAGCAATGTTGAAAATATGACTTTAATGTTTACCTATTCAAATTTTAATAATGATATATCTGAATGGGATGTAAGCAATGTCAAACATATGTATTGTATGTTTAATCATTCTAAATTTAATGGAGACATATCAGAATGGGATGTATCAAATGTAACAGATATGATTGGCTTATTTTCTAATTCAATTTTTAATAATGATATATCTGAATGGGATGTAAGCAATGTCAAAAGTATGTATCAAATGTTTGCTTATTCAAAATTTAATGGAGATATATCAAATTGGGATGTAAGTAATGTTAAAGATATGGATTATATTTTTCTTAGTTGTCCTTTAGAAAAAAATCCTCCAAAATGGTATCATGATTAATTTAAAAAATTATATAATAGAGAAATTCAAACTTAGTTCTAAAAATGTAACTAAATACAAATATCATCCTAAAACAAAAGAAGAATTAAAAAAGATAATAGGAGATCTCATTGAAAAAAATGGAATAGATGTTAATTTAAATGATATTGATGTTTCTGAAATAACTGATATGTCTCAATTATTTTATTATTTTTCTGATTTTAATGGAGATATTTCTAAATGGGATGTAAGTAATGTTACAGATATGAGTTATATGTTTTCATATTCTAGATTTAATGGTGACATATCTCAATGGGATGTTAGTAAAGTTAAATATATGAAGTGGATGTTTAATCATGCTAAATTTAATCAAGACATATCTGATTGGGATGTAAGTAATGTTGTTGATATGTACAGTATGTTTGTACAATCAAACTTTAATCAAAATATAGATAAATGGAAAGTTAATAAAGATACAAATATAAAAGCAATGTTTACGGGTAATGCAATGAAATTACATGTTCCTAAATGGTATAAAGATGAATAAAGGAGAACATTAAAGTTCTCCTTAAATTTTTTCTATAAAGTCTAATAACAATATTCCATTAAAATTGTCATCTTTTAATTTCTTATAAATTCTTTTATTCCAAATTTTTGCATATAACCATGGCCAAATATCATCTATAAAATCATACCACTTTCCATTTTGTGGTTTTCCATCAAATATATTTGTTGTACTACTATATCTTTCATATACTTCTGGAATATCTTCATCATTAAATCTAAATACATATGTCCATGTATACTTATTTATTCCTCCAAAAAAATTTATATTTGAATATTTAGATTCAATATTCTTACAAAAATATTTGAATAATTGTAATTTATTAGATAAGTTTGATTTATTCAAACAAGTTGACTCTAATAATATTCTTACATAACAATCACCTTTTGAATCAATAAATGAAAGAATATCTTCAATGGTCTTATTATATTCAAAAGATATTATACCATGTCTTAATATAAAATTATTATTGTCATCATACCATAATCTTATATCAAAACATCTTACACCCAATTCATATTGTTCTTCAATAGTCTTATTTTGACATTTTGCGCAAAATCTAAATATCTTCATCCACCATTTAGTTGGCTTCAAATAAGACATTGTATTATGTGAACCTAAAATAATCATATTCTAAATTTTATATCAATATTGAAAATATTTTTTAAATATGTTGTCAAATCTTTAATGGTCTTAATATTTGTTATTGTTATTGTTTGTTCATTATGAGTACATGTCAAATCAAAAACTGTTATATTACTTCCAGCAATAGTATATTCTGGAGATAATATAACTTCATAATCATTTTGAATTAATGTTAATGTATCTGTTTGTTCATCATATTTAAAACCATTATTCTTTAATATATCATAAGTTAAATAAATATCCATAATTATAATTTTTTCAAATATTTTTTAAAGTCTTCTTTTAATAGATTATCTCCTAAATTCTTAAAATAATTTATTTCTTCTTCATTATCTATTGTATTTATTTGATAATCTAATAAATGTTTTGCTACTAAACAAAGATATTCATATTCTTCAGTCTCTATTGGATGCCAAGATCCAGCATCTGGATAAAAATCTTCTAAAAAACTAAGTAATCTTACCGCAAATGTCTTATCAGATACTATTCTATTATTCTTTATTGGATTAGAAACTATTTTCATACTTTTTCATTTAAATAATCAATTAATTTATCTATTCTACATTTTTTCATTAAGCCAATACCAGTATTTATTCTAATGTCTTCTATTGCATAAAAACCAATTGGTAATACAATACATAAGCCAATGTTTACACCAGGAATAAATCCTCCTATGATCCAAAGAAAATATCTTAATCTTGATACTAATACCTTTTCATTATATTTATATGCATACTTTTTAAAAACAACTACTTGTAATAAAGTCAATAATACCCAAAATGTATAAAACCAAAAATTCACCATATCTTAAAACTTTTCTTATTTCTAAAATTAATTAAATCTTTTTTCTGTGTCTCTATTGTTTCTTGATAAATATTAATTTTTTCTTCTAACTTCTGAATTTTTAAATTAAGATTATTTTCAATAGTTTCTTTATTTGATTTTTCTTTTTTTATTTGATTATTAAGATATTCTATTTGATTTTCTAATAATTCTTTATCTTGTTTAAGATTCTTTATTTGATTTTGTTGTTTTAGAAAATTTTTAGAATAATTAATTAATCTATTGTCAATATCTTCTTTTGATTGTAATATTTCAATAGTTTCTTTTAATTTTTTAATTTCTTCTTTTAATTCTTTTTCTTTACTTAATTTTTTAATAATGTCATCTTTCATTTTATCCTTTTCTTTCAAAGGTGTATTATGATTAGATGTGATATCTATATATTTTTTAAGAGAAGATTCTAATAAATTAATCATAATCTACATAATTTTCATCATCATATTCTATTTCATAATTTTCTTCTAATATACCACAAAATTCACGTAATTCATCTTCACTTAAAAAATCTGATAATTCATCGCAAATATTTTGTGTATCTATATAGTCACGAATACGTTGAAATCTTTCAATTGCGTTCATAATGTTTATTATATTTTTATATATTTAGTATATAATAAACATTTTTTAATCAAAAGTTAAAATTTTATTCCATCATAATTGACAAAATTATAAATGTCATCTTCTATATAATTAGTTCCATATGTTTTTTCCAATTCATATTTTGTATTATGCAAATATGTTGGTTCATATGCAATGGTTGTAATATCTTCATAAAATACATATCTGAAATAACCATTAAATGATTCTTCATCAATATAAAATATAAATGCAATTTTCTTTTTCTTCCAAGGATGCTTATTATTTTTTCTTTCTATAACACCTAAAAGAAAGCATTTTTTATCATTCCATTTACAAAAATTCTCTTTTGTGTCTATAAATTTAGTATAGCAAAGATTATCATCTATCCATTTTTGAAAATCTTTCCTATTAGTCCAAAGTTCATTTTCTGTATACCAATTGTTTTTTACCTTATATTTTATAATTGGCTTAACAATATTTTCATTTGGATTCATTTCTTTAATAGATATATCAATTTCTTCAATATATCCACGTTTAGGATAATCTTTATATAGATAATATACTTCTTGTCCTATATGTAAATGAAAAGAAATAAAATATTCTTTATAATTATTAGTAATCATATCATATAATATTTATAATTGTCTTAATAAAATATATTATGCAAAAAATAATTAAACCAAAAATAAAACCAAATATAATTTCATAAAAACAACCTTTAAATGGATTGTCATCACTTAGTCTTACTTCTGCTTTCAACCATCTTTTACATTTTTCTAACCATATAATGAATTTATAATATGGCTTTTCATACCAAGAAGCTAATGCCAAATTAAGTGTTGCATCCCATTCTTTTTGTCCTATTGATCTACCAAAATGTTTATATATTGAATAACTCATTTTCTATCAAATAATTGTTTTGAAATATCTAAAACTATTTCCATTGCCTCATTATATTCTTCATCTTCATAACTTTCTGGTAAATTATAAAAATGTTGAAGTTTATGCACCATTTCCTCAGTTAATTGTATTGTTTTCATAATTAATCAAAATATACTATATTATTTTTACTTTTAATTTTATCAACACCTAAATTATATACTTTATTATATTCTTCCCAATTAGTTATTTTCCAATCAGGTAATTCATCATATTTGACTAACCATTCATAACATTCATTAAGAAAACTCTTAAGTTCATCTTCATTATGTGGAGAAATTGAATGAAGTTTATATCCTGTTGAATAATCATTATAATTGACTACATAAGGTTTAAACCAAATTTCTTTGTCACCATACCAATGTTTTTCAATTTTTCTTAATTCAGGTCCATACCAATATTTACCATCAGTATTATAATCTCTCTTTACTATTCTTACATCAGATTTATTAATCATAACTTAATAATTTTTCATTATTCTATCTAATTGTTTCTTATTGTCTTTATCTTTTATAGATTGTCTCTTATCAAATTCTTTCTTACCTTTACAAATAGCAATTTCAACTTTACATAAACCATTATTGTTAATGAACATCTTTAAAGGTATTAAAGTAATTCCTTGAACTTCAATATTCTTTTTGATTCTTCTTATTTCTTGTTTATTTAAAAGCAATACTCTATCACGTCTTTCTTCATGATTATATACACCAGAAACTTCAAATTTATTTATAAAAGAATTCTTCATTATTACTTGATTATTCTCTATAATACAAAAACTATCTACAAGACTAGCCTTTCCTAATCTTATAGACTTTATTTCGGTACCTTGTAAAACAATACCTGCAATAAACTTTTCTAAAAATTCATAATTAAATGAAGCTTTCTTATTTTTTATTTCCATATTCAATCATCATATAAAGGTGAATTATCTAAAAAATATCGTTTAATTTCAATGGCATCAAATTGTTTTTCTTTCTTTTCACATGCTATTTCTAATGTACAACCTCTTTTATATGAAGGTTCATAATTTTCACAATATTTACATGGATCTTCACAATCCTTTAAAAGTTGTTCTTTCTTTTTTGGATCTACAATAAGATAACCACTTTGAACATATTTATTTCTACAATTATGTCTTCCTTTATGAAAGGCATAAGTATAGACTTCTTCTAAATTCTTATTTATATTATTAAGTATATGTTTAAAAAAATCTTCTTTATTCATACATTATTAAATTCTATAATACCAATTATTTTTCCTATTGTTGAAAATTTTTCCCCTAATTTATTATTTAATATAATATAGTCATCATTATCAAATTTTATTTGAACTGATTGTATATTATATCTTATTGAATGAAATCTTATTATTTCATCAGTAGTATTAAAATATAGAAAATTAGAATCTAAAATTTTCTTTTTTACTAATGAAGATATTATTTGATCATATGATTCTATTTTATACATATTAATATTGTTTTGATAATATTTTTATTATCCATAAATTACTAAACCATTTTTTAACTGATTGTTTAATATGACATTCAACTCCAAATATACACCAAAGACAAATAATTTCACCTATATTTATTACTGGTATAAATGATAATGCAATAAGCAATATATATAACCATCCATAAATTTTAACAGGTTCTTCTATAATATCATCAGAATATCTATCTTTATATTCATGATTACAATAAATTACTCTACAAGCAAACAATGATATAATTGACAATATCATTGGTACATAATATAAATAAAAAACAAACATATTCATAATTTAAATCTTTAATTTCTTTTCTAAACCTAAAAGCTCTATTGAATTTCTTATCTCTTCAATTCCTGGATTAATCAATGTGATGATTTTTGCTGGATATAATATATTTCTTCTACAATGAATTTCACAGGTATACCA
>Ga0247609_10007016_pt1 | contig 10770 bp, 7 predicted proteins | sample 172DNAGHGlowgp2_FD_193487 | JGI IMG/M metagenome (GOLD analysis project Ga0247609, IMG submission 193487) | Sheep rumen microbial communities from Palmerston North, Manawatu-Wanganui, New Zealand - 1728 DNA GHGlow gp2 | ecosystem: Host-associated > Mammals > Digestive system > Stomach > Rumen ...
GAATCTTTATGAACATATCTGGCGGCAAGTAAAGGATAAGTTCTATCGGGCAGATATCCATGGCGTAGACTGGGAAGGTTACCATGATATTTACGCCAAGTTCCTACCTTATATTAATAATGAGTACGACTTCCGTGATATGTGCAGTGAACTGCTGGGAGAACTGGACGCTTCACATACGGGTGCTCGCTATCGTCCCGCTCCTTCTTATCGCACTGCCTTCCTTGGCGCTTTCTTTGACAGTAACTACGAGGGTGATGGCTTGAAGATTGCCGAGGTCATTTACGGAGGCCCTCTTTCGATCCGTCAGACGGGCGTGAAGGCTGGCGACATCATCCAGAGTATCGATGGCACACCTATTAAGAAAGGTGTAGACTATTATCCTTTGCTCACAGACAAGGCCAATAAACCTGTCAGACTGACAGTGAATGGCAAGGACATCACCATTAAAGCCATCTCACAAGCCGATATGAATGAATTGCTGTATGACAGATGGGTTGAGCGTAACCGTCAGTTTGTGGATAGTCTTTCCGGTGGCCGGTTGGCTTACGTCCATATCCGTTCTATGAATGGCGACTGCTTCAGAAAACTTTATCACGAACTTATGAGTGAGGAGAATCGTAATCGCGATGCGGTCATTGTCGATGAACGTCATAATGGTGGTGGCTATTTGCATGATGATCTCTGCCATCTGCTCAGTGGACGCCAGCATTCTCACTTCCTGGCCCATGGCAAGTATCTCGGAGAGGAACCTTCTGGTCAATGGAACAAACCATCATGTGTGATGATCTGTGAGGATGACTATAGCAATGCCTGTGGTTTCCCACGCGAATATCAGGATCTGAGTATCGGAAAACTGATTGGTACACCAGTGGCTGGTACAGCTTCCAGCGTTTGGTGGGAGACATTGGTCAATGGTATTACCTTCGGTATCCCACAGGTAGGCCGACTGGATGTCCGTGGTGACTATGGCGAGAATACGCTTCTCAAGCCAGAGATCATCGTCTATAACACACCGGAGGATTATCTCAATGGTTATGACCGCCAGTTGGAGACTGCGGTGAAGGAGATGTTACAACAGGCTGCTGCCTTTAAAGAGAAACATCAGTCAGAGTTTGCCGGACACCCCAAACCATAAGCATGAAAAAGCCTCGCGACTTGCGAGGCTTTTTCCTTTCTTATTGTAAATAATCTAATTGCTTCTTGAGCGCTTGCAACTCAGTACGAATATTGATCAGACGTGACAGCACGTCGGCATTCGTATCGACACCCTTTCTGTTCTTTGTGAGGATAGAGCGTGCAGCGGCAATCTTGAAACCACGCACCTTCACCAAGTTATGGATCAATCGTATCTGTTCTATATCCTTCTCCTGATACTGACGGATCTTGGCCGAACCAGATGTCTTTGGCTTCAGGAAAGGAAACTCCTGCTCCCAGTAACGGAGCGTACTCTCATTGAGTTCGAACATCTCTGCTACTTCCTTAATGGAATAGTAGAGCTTCAGATTTTTGTTCAGATTCAGTGCCATAACTTAATGTTTAATCTTTAATGTTTAATGTATTATAGCTTGCAAAGCTCGACAACCTTGTCGACAGCGGCAGAGAGTCCGTCAGGATTCTTACCACCAGCCGAGGCGAAGTGAGGCTGACCGCCGCCACCACCCTGCATCAACTTGGCTGCTTCGCGTACCAGCTGACCAGCGTTCAGACCCTGATCCTTCACAAGATCATCGCTGATCATCACGTTGAGCATCGGTTTGCCATCAAAAGTGGAACCTACAACACATACGAGGTTCTCGGGCTGCAGTTCGCGTACCTTGAACACAAGGTCCTTGGCGGCATTGGGCATCATATTAAACTGACCTGTGATAACGGTGACACCATTGATGGAACGGGCCTTACCGACAAGTTCGCTGGCAAGCGCCTGAACGCGCTGGGCCTGGAACTGCTCGATATCCTTCTTCATGGCGTCGTGCTCCTCGATATACTTGGCAATCACCCCCTGAAGGTCCTTGGCATTGTTGAAGAACGACTTCACAGCCTTCAGGATATCCTCTGTCTTATAGAGCAACTCCTCGCACTCCTTACCTGTCTTGGCCTCGATACGACGGATACCTGCTGCGACACTGCTCTCAGAGACAATCTTGAAGAAACCGATCTTACCCGTGGCCTTGGCGTGGATACCACCACAGAACTCACAACTGGGACCGAAACGAACCACACGTACCTTATCGCCGTACTTCTCACCGAAGAGGGCGATGGCACCAAGTTTCTTGGCTTCCTCGAAAGGCACGTCGCGATGCTCGTCCAGTTGGATGTCCTCACGAATCATCTCGTTGACCATACGCTCTACCTCGCGCAACTGCTCGTCGCTCACTTTCTCGAAGTGGGAGAAGTCGAAACGCAGGGTGTCAGGCGATACGAACGAGCCCTTCTGCTCTACATGGTCACCTAAAACCTGTTTCAGAGCGTAGTCGAGCAGGTGGGTTGCCGTATGGTTGGCGGCAGAAGCATCACGCTTGTCGGTATCTACACAGGCCATGAACTGGGCTGTGGGATCCTTTGGCAATTGCTTCACGATATGTACCGTCTGGTTGTTCTCACGCTTAGAGTCGATGATGTCAATGGTCTCTGCCTCGTTGCAGATGACACCACAGTCACCAACCTGTCCACCCATCTCACCATAGAATGGGGTATAGTCGAGTACGAGCTCATAGAACTCATTCTTCTTCTGCGTTACCTTTCTGTATCTGAGGATGTGACACTCATATTCGGTATAGTCATAACCTACGAACTGTTGCTCACCTGCGGCAAGTTCTACCCAGTCGCTATTCTCGACAGCAGCAGCATTGCGGGCGCGCTCCTTCTGCTTCTGCATCTCTACATTAAACTGCGCTTCATCAACGGTGAAACCGTTCTCGCGACAGATCAGTTCTGTCAGGTCGAGTGGGAAACCATAGGTGTCGAACAGACGGAAGGCCTGCTCACCATCGAGCTGGGTCTTGCCCTCAGCCTTCAACTTCTCCATGGCATCGTTGAGCATACCGATACCCTTATCCAGGGTGCGCAGGAACGAATCTTCTTCTTCCTTCATCACCTTTGAAATCAACTGCTGCTGGGCTTTCAACTCAGGGAAGGCGTCTCCCATCTCGTAGACCAGTGTGGGCACAAGCTTATAAAGGAAACTTTCTTTCTGACCGAGGAAGGTGTAAGCATAACGGACGGCACGACGAAGAATTCGACGAATCACGTAGCCGGCCTTGGCATTGGAAGGCAACTGACCGTCGGCAATAGAGAAGCTCACAGCTCTCAAATGGTCGGCACAGACACGCATGGCCACATTGATATCGTCCTGGGCCTTGTCAACCTCTCCTTCTTCGAAAGTGGTATATTTCAAACCTGTAATCTGCTCCTCAGCCTTGATGATGGGCTGGAAGATATCGGTATCATAGTTAGAGTGCTTGCCCTGCAACATACGAACCAGACGCTCAAAGCCCATACCGGTATCAATCACGTTCATACCCAACTTCTCAAGACTGCCGTCAGCCTTACGGTTGAACTGCATGAACACAAGGTTCCAGATCTCGATGACCTGAGGGTCGTCCTGGTTGACGAGCTCGCGACCGCTCTTGCCGGAGGCAGCACGCTGTTCTGGCGTACGAGAGTCAACGTGAATCTCTGAACATGGACCGCAGGGACCTGTATCGCCCATCTCCCAGAAGTTGTCGTGCTTGTTGCCGTTGATGATATGATCCTCGGGCACATGCTTGGCCCAATATGTAGCGGCCTCGTCGTCGCGAGGGATATTCTCTTCAGGAGAACCCTCAAATACAGTGACGTAGAGGTCCTCTGGATTCAGCTTCAGTACATCTACCAGATACTCCCATGCCATATCGATGGCGCCTTCCTTGAAATAGTCACCAAAACTCCAGTTGCCGAGCATCTCGAACATGGTGTGGTGATAAGTATCGTGACCTACCTCTTCCAGGTCGTTGTGCTTACCTGATACACGCAGACATTTCTGGGTGTCTGCACGACGGCGTGGCTCGGGCTCACGGGTGCCGAGAATGATATCTTTCCACTGGTTCATACCAGCGTTCGTGAACATCAGGGTGGGGTCGTCTTTAATGACCATAGGGGCAGAGGGCACGATGGCGTGCTGCTTCGACTCAAAGAATTTCTTGAATGAGTCGCGAATCTCATTTGCTGTCATTTCTATCTGTGTTTAATTTCTACCTTATTTAAATAATGTGGTGCAAAGGTACTAATTTTCTCCCGTTTACGGAATTATTTCTCTCTTTTTTTTCATATATTTGTGTTTTTCCGTCTTGAAATCAAAATAAATGCTTACCTTTGTACGCTGATAAGATGATATCAACAGTAAACAACTAAATAAAAAGACGATGATTTGGAATGAAACCGTTGAATGTATGGATCGCGAGCAGCTTCGCGAGATACAGAGTCGCCGTTTGGTAAAAATGGCGGAGTATGTGTATTATAACACACCTTTTTACCGTAAGAAGTTCCAGGAAATGGGTCTGGAACCGGGCGATATCAAGAGTATTGATGATATTGTAAAACTGCCTTTTACCAATAAACTTGACTTGCGCGACAACTATCCTTTCGGACTGGCGGCTGTGCCAATGAGTCAGATTGTACGTATCCATGCTTCCAGCGGAACAACTGGTAAGCCTGTTGTGGTGCTTTATACCCGAAAAGACCTTGCCATGTGGTCGGAAGCGATTTCTCGTGCCTTTACGGCCTATGGTGCAGGGAAGGATGATATCTTCCAGGTGGCCTATGGCTACGGCCTCTTTACTGGAGGTCTGGGTGCCCATGATGGTGCGACGAATATCGGTGCCTCTGTGATTCCTATCTCTTCTGGTAATACGCAGAAGCAGATTACGCTGATGCACGACTTTGGTACGACCATTCTTTGTTGTACCCCTTCTTATGCGATGTTCCTCGGTGAGGCCTTGCAGGAGTGCGAATGGAGTCGTGACGAGTTTAAACTGAAAGTGGGCGTGTTTGGTGCGGAGCCTTGGACGGAGAAAATGCGTGTAAAACTGGAACAGTCATTGGGTATCAAAGCCTATGACATCTATGGCCTCTCAGAGATTGCCGGTCCTGGCGTAGGTTACGAGTGCGAGCATCAGTGCGGTACTCACTTGAACGAAGACCTCTTCTATCCAGAGATCCTCGACCCAAATACAGGCGAACCATTGCCTGAGGGACAGTTTGGTGAACTCACCTTCACCCATCTGACGAAGGAGGGTATGCCTTTACTCCGCTATCGTACCCACGACTTGACGGCACTGCACTACGACAAGTGCGCCTGTGGACGTACGCTGGTTCGTATGGACCGTATTCTGGGTCGTTGTGACGATATGCTGATTATCCGTGGTGTGAACGTCTTCCCATCACAGATTGAGGATGTGATTCTGAAACAGAAGGAGTATGAACCTCACTTCCTCTTGACGGTTGACCGTGTGAATAATACTGACACCAGCGAGTTGAAGGTTGAGGTGAAGGAGGAATACTTTACCGACGATATGGCTACGATGGTGGGCTTGCAGCGTAAACTCGAAAGTGAGTTGCGTAGTGTCATCGGCCTTGGCTTCAAGGTGAAGTTGGTAGAACCGAAGGGTATTGAACGCTCAGAGGGTAAGGCGAAACGTGTGATAGATAAACGTAATATATAATAAGGTGTAAAACTATAAGCAATATGAAGACAAAACAATTATCCATTTTCCTCGAGAACAAGTCCGGACGTCTCACTGAGGTGACTGATGCCTTAGGTACTGCTGGTATTAACCTTTCAGCGATGAGTATCGCAGACAACAGCGACTTTGGTATTCTTCGTTGTATCGTGTCTGATCCTGACAAAGCCTATCAGGTACTGAAGGAACAGCATTTTGCCGTGAAGATTACTGATGTGATCGGTTTTGTATGCCCCAACACCAGCGGTTCGTTGGCTGTCGTGCTGAAGCACCTGTCTGATAATGGGGTATTCATCGAGTATATGTATTCATTCGCCAATGGCGATGTGGCAACAGTAGTGATCCGTCCTACCGACCTGGATGCCTGTGAGAAGATTCTGGCCGATAAGAAAGTTGAGCTGATGGCAGCCAACGACCTCTATCAGCTATAAATTACACGAAACTGCAAAATTTCTGCCCTGAAATTTTGCAGTTTCACTTTTTTAATGTAACTTTGCACCCGCAAAAGAGCAACGAGGGCGTTTAGCTCAGCTGGTTTAGAGCATCTGCCTTACAAGCAGAGGGTCGGCGGTTCGAATCCGTCAACGCCCACAACACAAAAGACTGTTTAATGTTCGCAGCCGATGAGGTTGCGTTTTTGAATTTAGAAAGCGCTTTAGAATACAGAATAGATAATTATCGATAATTAGGAAAAAAGATTTTTAGGAAACATGGATTTGAATTTGCTGACCGCCATCTCGCCTATTGATGGACGTTACAGAAGTAAGACCGAACCTCTAGCAGCGTATTTCTCTGAATATGCCCTGATCAGGTACAGAGTACGTGTGGAAATCGAGTATTTTGTGACCCTGTGCGAACTGCCGTTGCCACAACTGCAGGACATCGATCATGCTTGCTTTGAACCGCTGCGCGATATCTATCGCCAGTTTACGACAACTGATGCCCAACGGGTGAAGGACATCGAGAAGGTAACGAACCACGACGTGAAGGCTGTAGAGTATTTCATCAAGGAACGTCTCGACACCATGGGTGGCTTTGAAAAATACAAGGAGTTCATTCATTTCGGACTCACTTCCCAGGACATCAACAACACCAGCGTACCCCTTTCTGTGAAAGAGGCACTCGAGCAGGTGTATTATCCCCTTGTAGAAGAACTGATTGAACAGCTCCACGATTATGCTGAGCAGTGGAAGAACATCCCCATGCTCGCCAAGACACATGGACAACCTGCCTCTCCCACACGTCTGGGTAAGGAAATTATGGTGTATGTCTATCGTCTGGAAGAGCAGTTGCGTAGTTTGAAAGAAACACCTGTAACGGCGAAATTCGGTGGGGCAACGGGTAATTTCAATGCGCATCATGTGGCTTACCCACAATACGACTGGCGCGAGTTCGGCAATAGCTTCGTCAGCGAGAAACTGGGCCTCGAGCGCGAACAGTTTACAACACAGATTTCTAATTACGACTGGTTGGGCGCTATCTTCGATGCCATGCGTCGTATCAATACCATCGTCATCGACCTCGATCGTGACTTCTGGATGTATATCTCTATGGATTACTTCAAGCAGAAGATCAAGGCTGGTGAGGTTGGCTCGAGTGCCATGCCACATAAGGTGAACCCCATCGACTACGAGAACTCTGAGGGTAACCTCGGTATCGCGAACGCGATTTTGCAGTTCCTGGCAGCGAAGCTTCCCGTAAGCCGTCTGCAGCGCGACCTGACCGACTCTACCGTTCTTCGTAATGTAGGTGTTCCTATGGGGCATGCCCTCATCGCTTTCCAAAGCACACTGAAAGGTCTGCGTAAGTTGATCCTCAACGAGGAGAAATTGCAGGAAGACCTCGATAATACCTGGGCTGTGGTGGCTGAGGCTATCCAGACCATCTTGCGCCGTGAGGCCTATCCCAATCCTTATGAGACATTGAAGGCACTCACCCGTACCAATGAGAAACTGACTGGCGAGAAGATTCGTCACTTCATTGAGACGCTCGAGGTGAGCGAAGAGGTGAAAGAAGAGTTGCGCGCCATCACACCGTCTACGTATACTGGTATCTAACAACCATAAACGAGAGAAAAAAGAAAGTATTTAAAATTTAAAAAGACAAAAACAATGGATTTCGAGAACAACGACAAGAAGCAGGAAGAAACCTCACAGGAGGGTTTCCAGAAAGAATTCCGTCCGGGCCGTTCACCACGCCCCCGTATTCACACTGCGGCGCGTCCAGCCTATGAGCGCCCTAACAACTATCGTAGTAACGACAACGACGAAGGTGGATTCCGCCCCGAGGGATTCGGTGCTGGTCTGCAGAGCAGTGCACCTCAGCAACATGGCGGCTATCGTCCACGTAATAACTATAATAATAATGGTGAAGGCTATCAGCCTCGTCAGAGTTATGGTCAGCGTCCGCAGCAAGGCGGTTACGGCCAACGTCCTCAGGGCGGCTATGGCCAGCGTCCTCAGCAAGGCGGTTACGGCCAACGTCCTCAGGGCGGTTACGGCCAGCGTCCACAACAAGGCGGTTATGGTCAGCGTTCTCAACAAGGTGGTTACGGCCAACGTCCTCAGGGCGGTTACGGTCGTCCCCAACAAGGCGGTTATGGTCGTCCTCAGCAAGGCGGTTATGGCCAGCGTCCTCAGGGCAGTTACGGTCGTCCACAACAGGGTGGCCATAAGAAGGGGCCCCGTCAGCACACCGCTGATTACGATCCCAATGCAAAGTACAGCATGAAGAAGCGCATTGAGTATAAGGAGATTAACTACGATCCCAATGAGCCCCTTCGTCTGAATAAGTTCCTGGCTAATGCAGGCGTCTGCAGCCGTCGCGAGGCCGATGAATTCATCCAGGCTGGTGTAGTAACCGTTAACGGTGAAATCGTAACGGAGTTGGGAACCAAGATTCTGCGTACGGATGAGGTGAAGTTCCACGATCAGCCCGTAAGCATCGAGAAGAAGGTATATGTGCTGCTCAACAAACCTAAGGATTATGTCACGACCAGCGACGATCCTCAGCAGCGTAAGACGGTGATGGATCTCGTGAAGAACGCTTGTCCTGAACGTATCTATCCGGTAGGTCGCCTCGACCGTAATACTACGGGTGTGCTGCTGCTCACTAACGATGGTGATCTGGCTTCTAAACTGACACATCCAAAGTATCTGAAGAAGAAGATTTATCATGTTTATCTCGATAAGAATGTAACCGCTCGCGACTTGCAGCAGATTGCGGAGGGTATCCAGTTGGAGGATGGTGAGATCAAGGCTGATGATGTGCAGTACGCTCATCCTACCGACAAGAAACAGGTGGGCATCGAGATTCACTCTGGCAAGAACCGCATCGTGCGTCGTATCTTCGAGAGCCTCGGCTATCGTGTACAGAAACTCGATCGTGTTCAGTTCGCCGGATTGACCAAAAAGAACCTGAAGCGTGGTGATTGGCGCTACCTCACTGAGGAGGAAGTTGACCGTCTGCGCATGGGGGCTTATGAGTAATGGATAATTGTAAATTGACAATGAAAAGAACTAAGATTATTGATGTGCTGCAAAGCACAGAATATGGCAAGGAAGTCTGCGTGAAGGGTTGGGTGCGCACGCACCGCAGCTCGAAGGCAGTCGACTTTATCGCCCTCAACGATGGTTCTACCATCAAAAACGTTCAGGTGGTGGTTGACCCCACTAAGTTCGACGAGCAGCTGCTGAAGGACATCACGACTGGTGCCTGTATCAGCGCCGTTGGAACACTCGTAGAGAGCCAGGGTGCAGGACAGAGCAGTGAGATCCAGGCTACTGCCCTGGAGATCTATGGCCTCTGCGACAATACCTATCCGATGCAGAAGAAGGGTCAGAGCTTCGAGGTGATGCGCAAGAATGCTCACATGCGTCTGCGTACCAATACCTTTGGGGCTGTGATGCGTATCCGCCACAACATGGCAATGGCCATCCACACCTATTTCCATGAGCATGGCTTCTTCTACTTCCACACACCACTGATCACAGCCTCTGACTGTGAGGGTGCAGGCAACATGTTCCAAGTAACCACCAAGAACCTCTACGACCTGAAGAAGGACGAGCAGGGGAAGATTATCTACGACGATGATTTCTTTGGTGAGCAGACTTCACTAACGGTATCTGGTCAGCTCGAGGGTGAACTTGGTGCTACGGCGCTGGGTGCTATCTATACCTTCGGACCTACCTTCCGTGCTGAGAACAGTAATACGCCTCGCCACCTGGCTGAGTTCTGGATGGTAGAGCCCGAGGTTGCTTTCCTCGATCAGGAGGAGTTGATGGACCTTGAAGAGGACTTTATCAAATATTGTGTGAAGTGGGCTTTGGACAACTGTAAGGACGACCTGCAGTTCCTGAACCAGATGATCGACAAGACGTTGATCGCTCGTCTCGAGGGTGTCCTCAAGGAAACCTTCGTGCGTTTGCCTTATACGGAGGGTATCAATATCCTGCAGGAGGCGATTAAGAACGGTAAGAAGTTCGAGTTCCCATGCAACTGGGGCGACGACCTCGCTTCAGAGCATGAGCGTTACCTCGTAGAGGAGCACTTCAAGAAGCCCGTCATCATGACCGACTATCCCCGTGCCTTCAAGTCGTTCTATATGAAGCAGAATCCATCTGTACTCCCCTCCTCCGGGGAGGAGGGGCAAGGGGTGGAGGCGAGCATCGGCTATAAGGGTGCTGTCGCTCCTGGTCCTACCATGCAGGGTACCGATGTGCTCTTCCCACAGATTGGTGAGATCATCGGTGGATCTGTCCGTGAAGAGAGCTACGATAAGCTGATGGCAGAAATCAATCGCCGTGAGATGGATAAGACCCACCTCTGGTGGTATATCGACACCCGCAAGTGGGGTTCATGCCCTCACGCAGGTTTCGGCCTCGGTTTCGAACGTCTCATCCTGTTCGTCACAGGTATGCAGAACATCCGCGACGTGATTCCTTTCCCACGTACACCGAAATCAGCAGAGTTCTAAATACGGAAAATCCTCGCCATAAATCGGCGAGGATTTTTATTTGGCTAATTTGATGCCTTCGTCGGAAATCGTAAT
>Ga0247609_10007019_pt1 | contig 10767 bp, 6 predicted proteins | sample 172DNAGHGlowgp2_FD_193487 | JGI IMG/M metagenome (GOLD analysis project Ga0247609, IMG submission 193487) | Sheep rumen microbial communities from Palmerston North, Manawatu-Wanganui, New Zealand - 1728 DNA GHGlow gp2 | ecosystem: Host-associated > Mammals > Digestive system > Stomach > Rumen ...
TGCTATCATTTATGCCGCCTGGAGGAGTTGTCCAGTGCATTTATAGAGATACGTCAGGATGTAGCCACGTTCGTTTGAGATGGAATAGTCAGTATCTCAGCGGAATAGAATCAAGTGGAATCACGCCGATCTTGCTGCCAAATCCAATCATTGATGGTAACTGGCTTGCTGGTACACGAGCAATTTTCTGGCAGCGTCCAATTTCTGACCAAGATCTAAACTTACTAACTAATCTCAAAGCACATCAGCCAAAGTTCAACTATAAGCTAGTTGGAGAATTTGACGATCTTTGCTGGGTATCACACGGTGAGTTCATTCCGCCTTACAACATGGCATCGTTGAATATGCAGAATGTTGAAGGCATGCAGAAGAACGTAGCAAGAGCTTTGTCATTGCTTGATGAAGTCGTTGTTTCTACTGACTGGCTGAAGAAGTCCATTGAAGATACATTTGACTATCATGCAGTTACAGTCGTTAAGAACGTAGTTCCACGCTATCTTTGGTCATGGGATAGAAAACCAGATAAGACAGAAGACATTAAAGTTCCAACTGTTCTTTATTCTGGCGCTCCACAGCATTATCGTAACCCAGTACCAAAATGCCCACAGTTCCCTAATGGAGTTGAACCAATGCCAGGCGACTGGTCTCAACCTTGGATTGATTTCATTATCAAGAACGTAATGGAACATAAGATAAAATTTGTCATTATGGGAGCCTTGCCTTATTTCTTTGAACCAATCAAAGATATGATTACCTTCATACCTTGGGTTGATTGTAACAGTTTCCCACGTGAAGTAATGAAGATTAAGGCAGATTTCATGATTGCTCCACTGGCAGAAAATGAGTTCAATCGTTGTAAGTCAGATTTGAGATTCCTTGAAGCATGCGCTACCTCAGCAGTGTTCCTTGGTTCTTACTGGCCTAACTCTCCATACGAAGGAATTCATCCTGACTGCCGCATTCCAAAAGACGCAAGTATTACTTTCATTCAAGAAAAGTTTGACGCTTTGAAGAAGAAAGAAAAGTGGAATGAAGTCAAGAACTGGCAAAGTGAATACCTTAACCGTACTGGTAGATGGTTGGAATCTAACAATCATACTAATCAGTTGCTTTCTGCCTTTGACAATACACAGGTAGGAAAACAGTTCATGTAATTATAAATACCTTGAACGCAGTGCATACCTCAGATTCATAATGGTATGCCTGCACATTCGAGGTATTACATGAATGAAGAAAACACACAAGTAGAAACTCGAGACATTATCGAGAAATTCCGTAAGTTTGAGAAGAACTCTTATTCTCACTTCAAGAATCTGTTCGAGAATATTCGTAAGGACAGAAAATTCATTTCCGGCAAACAGTACAGCGAAGATGACAAGAAGTTCCTTGGAGAAGATTTCAAGGACGCTACATTGAATGTAGTTAAGAACGCTATTCGTACTATTGTCAATTCCTATTCACCATATCGTTATCAGTGGGACTACAAGCAGATGGATGGTGCTTTCCCACTTGATGAACCTACTCTTCAGTCTATAAATAAGAACGGACAGAATTTCCTTTCCAATCCAGATAACTGTACTGCAGCAGTTGAAGCATTGACCAACGCTGTTGGTACTGGACTTGGCGTCATGGTTTTCTCAAATGACTATGACATTGATGGTTCTGTAAAGCCAGTTCTTTATTCTATTCCTGACGTAACAAACGTACGTCTCGATCCTAACGCTACCAAGCTCAACGCTGCAGATGCAACAGAAGCAGCAATTATTGAGTTGAAGAAGAAAGATTGGTTGCGTAACAACTATGGATACGAAATCGTTTCAGATGACGCAGGCCAGTCTATTGACATTTCAGAAGAATATGATAAGAAAGAATATGCTCCTTTGATTACTTACTACGTCAAGGACGGCATGAATCTTACTTACTATAAGATGGTTGGCGAGACAATCCTTGAAACTGGTGCATTGCCTTATTCATACATTCCTGTCATTCCAGTATTTGGCGAACAGACTTGGGACGACGATAAGATTACCTATGAAGGCGTTACTACTTTGATGCGTTCTATCCAGCGTCTTATCAACTATTCATACAGACAGTTGTTGATTCGTTGCTCTAAGGTTCCTAAGAACACATGGGCAGCAGAAGCAGAATCCATTGAAGGATATGAAAAGTACTATCAGAACGCAGATAAGTCTTTGAACCCGCTTTTGATGTACCACAAATGGTCTACTGACCGCAAGCGTGAACTTGCACCGCCAACAAGACTTTCTAACGTAATTGAATTTGAAGACGTTTCAACATTGATGCAGAACGCATTGGGATTGACCAACACAATCATTGGTATTCCTGCTACTGGTCTTGAAACGAATGTCGAGAAAACGGCGACAGAAGTTCTCACCAATCTCAAGACATTCAATAACAACATCCGTAACTACATTCAGCACCTACGTGCTTCGTTGATGCTCGTTGGTCTCCTTTTCGTTGACTATATGTACCAACAGCCAATGTATGGTAAGATTAAGGTTGATGTAGTTCAAGGACCTGATGAAGCAATGGCAAAACAGGAAGCACGAGTTGCATTGCAGCAATACGTTCAGTTGGCAACAACCGACCAGGATAGACAGAAATTGCTTCTTGCTAACATCAACGTTGAAAGAGACAACCAGTACGTTGCTGCTCTTGGTCAGATGCTTCAGCCAATTCCTACTGAATCAGAAATGCAAGCTCAGATGCTTCTTGGTCAGGCTGGCGAAGAAATGAAGCAGAAGGACGCTCAAATCATTGAACTTCAGAAGCAAGTAACCGATTTGACCAATGAACAGAAGTTGAACGCTTACTCACTCAACAGAGAAATTACTCTTGCTAAGCTAAAACATGAACAAGAGCTCGAAAAGATTACTCTTGAAGCACAGTTGAAGGCTCAGGATCCTGGTGAACAAGCTAAGACTCAGGCAGAAATCGTTAAGGCAGAGGCTTCTATCGAGAAATCTGCTATTGACCTTGAACGTGATAAAGTAAAGGCATCTCAACCACAGGTAGTTGTGGAACAACCGGAGGTTAAATAATGTTTCATTTCCCTCTCATCTCACAGAATGAGTTAGTCCTAGACCAGAACAAGAATATCATGCCTTCGGGTAAAATTGATATTCTTGACCCTGTGTCAACTAACCCAATTGACGTCTATACATACGATGCAGCAAATGATAAGTATGTCATAGCGACTAACCCAATCATTCTGAATGCTCAGTCAAGAGCCCAGCATACTTACTTTGTTACGCAGCTTGCTTACTGCCGTCTCTCTAAGTTCCTTGGCGCTACAATGAATGAATTCGGAGTAACCTCTCCTCAATATGAATTCGTCCGTGACTGGTATGGTTCATTTGACCAGGAAGACGCTAAGAATGACACTATCATCAACGGCATTGATGGTCTACGTGAAGCAAATACCGATCTTGGTAAAGTTACCGTTGTTGGTTACTGGACTGACAAGGACTGTGAAGCACGTACCTATGTCTGGGATCCTCAATGTACTCAAGACCAGGATGGTGGTTACATTATTAAGAATAACGACAAAGACAATGGTAGATGGATTTTGATGTTTGATGGTGAGTACTTGCCATCAACGTATTACGGCGTCTATCCTGGTCGTGAAACTCAAATGAATAACCTTCTCAATTTCGTAGACACCGTTGGCACAGCAGAAAAACCTACTGCAAAGGGAATCTATTTCCAGCCTGGCGTCTATAATGCTTCTACTGTTGCATTGATTACCCATAAGAAAGTATTGCTCGATGCAGATACTCAGTTTACGAGAGATTCATTTGAAGTTGCTGACTTGAAGGTCGTTGGAAAGGCTTCTCACTGGATCTGTGACTTCTGGATTGACAACCCAAATTCCGAAGCGCATTCTTCATGGTTCAAGTCTGTGCCAATCTTCTGGCGTAACGGAACAAATACGTTGATTATTGACAAGACCAACTATTTCGTCAATACAGCAATCAATTCTGCACAGCCGTTAACTAATGTCACTATCATTGGCAATACACGCATTCCCGCTACTTATGGCGAGAATGGTACTCTTCGTCTCAATGGTTGCACAATCGTTGGTGAAAAGATCTTCAACTCAACCGATAAGATTGCCTTTCTTAACACTACCATCAATGACTCATGGTGGAATGTTCCTGCTGACATTGACTTCCAGACAAAAGTCATTGCTAGAAGTTCAGGATTGAATAAGTTGGTAATTGAGAATTTTGCTAACACGACTGCGTTCGTTAACGCTCTTACAGCAGATGGAAGAACTGAACTCGATCTTGATGGTCGCGTCATTTCTGGTGGTTTCTCACTTCCAACTACTTTCAATACTTTCCGTAATGCAAAGGTTGAAGGTACATTGGCAGTCCATCATACTGGATTGGACGTACTGTTCGAGAACGTTGTTGCTCATGATCTTATTGTTTCATGCCGTTACTTCACAGCAAACAACTGTGACATTTCCTTTGAGGTTCAGCCTTCATTGATGATCTTGCTTGCTAACAACTCAATGATTGGTTCTCAGGGTCTTTGGTCAGACAGAAACATGCAGATTGAGATGAATAAATGTTCATTTAGCTGCAACATCAACAGAGTATCAGACAACACCACAGATGAATTTGGAATCTATCTCACTGACTGTCAGATAGCAAGCAACTCCAGAATCGTAGCAAAGCGTCTCCAAATGATTCGTTGCACTACCGACAATGCAGTCATTAAGCTCTATCCGCATAAGACAAATGATACTTACTATCTTCATGCCTACTTTGAAGACTGTACATTCAATAACGCAACAGCAATAGAATTTACTAAGGTAGATCCTGATGAAGACTGCTATAACGTTGTTGCTGACTGGACAATCATTGGAAATACTTTCAATGGCAACGCAAACGGAATTACTTGCCGACTTTATTCTAACCGTCTAGGCGCTAACTGGACAAGAGTATTCATCAAGACTCACGGACAGGCTGAACCACGTTCTAATGTAAAGTACTTCGGCAACAAAGGCAACTGCCCTGCAGAAAACATGAAAGGCGTTACTATTGACGTAGCATCTCAAGTAAATGATCCATTCTGGGAATATAGTGAACAGTTGAAACTTTATTACTTTGCAGCTGGACAGGTTCCGTACAAATACAGAATGATGCCTGATTTGGGCAAAGCATCATTGCCATTCCCAGCTTGTACTCTCGTTGGTACGCCAACTATGGACGTTTGGTACTACAAAGAAGGCTGGAATAGATCTCGTGAACTCAATGCTTATGGATATCTTTATCCTGCATACGCTGACCGACTTGAACAAATAACAAATGGTGACCTATTTAACATCACGCCTGTTACTCAAGGAAGGCTGGACGATTCTGAAGATTCTAAAAAGATGATTTCTTGCATCTAATAAGGAGGAAAAATGCTTTTAGCTGAATTGGTGCCTCTCTCAAATCAGGCACAGTATAAAAATGGTGCGATCCTTGCTGGCGGACTTCTTTACGTCTACTATCAGGGACGTACTGCCCTTGCTACTACATATCAAGATCCAAATGGCGTAACAGTCAATTCTAATCCAATTCGTTTGGATAATGAAGGCAGATGCGCCGTATTTGCTTCTCTTGATTATTCATATACTTTGGTATTCTGTGACAAGTATGGACAAGAACAGTTCAGCTATGACAAGGAATTGTTGGACGCTGTACCTGTTGAAGATACTTACTCAATTGGAATCAAAGGCGATGATACCATTTCGGTAAATAAGTCGCTTTCTGGTCAGACTGTAGTCTATAATCTCCATGCAAAAGGAGAAGACTATGCTGGCATTGACCCAATCGTCGTAAACAATGAAACCAGGGAGATCTCAGCCAACCATAAACCATTGGGCGTGGAATATCCACTCATCTTTACTCAAGACGATGAAGAAGCAACAGTCATTGGATTTGATTCTTCTGCTTTGCCTTCTGCTATTGAACCAATCGTACAGTCAGCAATCTCATCTATCTCTGGTGAATTTGCTACTACCGAACAGCTAGAAAAGAAGTATGACACTTCGTCTTTTGCATCTATTTCTGGTAATTTCCTTACTGCTGTGCCAGATGAATACGCAACAGAACAGTATGTAAAAGAATCTGTCTCAGGTAAGTATGATACATCTGCGTTCCAATCTATATCAGGCAATTTCCTTACTGCCGTACCCGTTGGCACAATGAATACTGCTAGCTTTGGTTTCAATCCTTCTGGACAGATTTCTAGCTATGGAAACTCAGCATTCGCAGGTCAGAGCATTGACTATACTCTAATCATTGAAGATCTGTAATAGATAGAATAAGGAGTTTATAATGTCAAAGAAATTTACAGGCGTACATTCTGGTGGACAAAATATTCCTGTCTACGATAAGGACGCTCACAGTGCTATTGAGCAGAAACTCAATACTTCTGCATTCCAATCTGTATCTGGCAACTTCTTGACTGCAGTTCCTGACGCATACGCTACAAAGGAATATGCTGATGGTGCGGCTGCTGCAGCAGCTTCTGGTAAGTTAGATACAGATACATTTGCTCAGGTCAGTGGGGATTTTCTCACTGCAGTTCCTCAGTCATATCTTCAAAATACAGATCTTACTGTTACTTCTGGTAAGGTTACAGAGATTTCTGGCATTCCTCTCTCAGCTGGTGGTACTCTCCCTGATACTATTCCTGTCTCAGGTGTCTCAGGAATTTCCGTTACTGAAACTGAGAATCAAGTATTGATTGGAATATCTGCAGACTTTGCTACTTCTTCTGATTTAGAAAGTAAGCTAGATACTTCTGCATTCTCTTCTGTAAGTGGTGACTTTCTTACTGCTGTACCTGATGATTTTGCTACGAAAGAATACCTCTTGTCACAAATAAGCGGAAAATATGATACTTCTAGCTTTGCTGAAGTTAGCGGAAACTTTCTGACTGCTGTACCTGAGTCTGCTATCAGTGGTAAACAGGATACATTGGAATTTGGCTATGATGGCAATTCTGCTATCAGTGGAATTAACGGTTCTGCCCTTGCTGGTGGAATAGATCCTTCTATGCTTACTGGCTATGCTGAATATTCTGCAATTAGCGCAAAGTTAGCACCAGAAGACATCGCGATATTTACTTATAATGATTCTGCTTGTCCTTATGCAGCAATTAAAAGTGCATATGATGCTGGAAAACTTTGCTTTGCGAAGTTTGTATATAGCAACGACTATTATCCATTGGTAAGGATTTGGGAACATCCATTCAGCTCAGACATTAAGCAAGCAATTTTTGGTAAATGGAGAGGCTTTTTAGGCAATAATCAAAATGGTTACAATCCTTGGTCTGGCACTTCTACTGAAGCCAATTTTGCACTTATCATCTGCGATAATAGATGGTCTGCTGACAATGGTTGGAACTATGGTTGGACGCAGAATTATTTCGATCCTCAGAAAGCCGGTGATTATTACTCAGCGTCTAACCCAAGTGGATTCTTGACAGCAGTTCCTTCTGGCGTAATGCAAACATCTGGACTTGAGTATGACGGCGATAAGATCTCCGGTTACATGGGTTCTGCTTTCAAGGCTGGTGATGAACTGCCACAGTCTGTTACTGACGCAGCAGATTATGTTTCTGCTACATCGGGTGACATTGATGCTACTATCGAAAATGTATCATCTAACAGTGGTGCATGGGGTGGTTCTGCATTGCCTATCTCTGCTGGACCTGGCATTAAGTTTGACATGGTCAATGGAACTCTTGTTGCTTCTACTTCAGGCTACGTTTGGCAAAGTGCATCGCTATTCCATACAGATAGTCCTGTAACACAAACAACTTATATTCTTAGCGATAGTTGTAGTAACTATGATAAACTTGAAGTTGATTTCTATGACATTAACAACTGGCGTACACAAATGGATTGTCCTATACCACCTAACTTAGATGCAAGTGGAACAAGAGGAGGATACTTCTCAGTTGTGGCTGAAAGTACAGCCACAGGAGCTCATGTATGGTTCAAAGCATTTAACTGGACTGCAGCAAATACTACATGGTCATGCTATTGTTCAGAAATTGCGGCACAGGGTGGTTCAACAACACAAACAGTCAATGCAAACCAGCCAGACAATCCTCCTAAAGTCGTAAACATTATTGGTTGGAAACGTGTCGGAGGCAACTAATGGCTGACATTTACAAGCTACAGTATAATGGCATGACGCTTGCTTATCCAGGTTGGAATGGGTATGTTGGTTATGAGAAGTTTGCTCCACATTTTGAATACACTACTTTGTGGGAAACTAACACGCCATTCAAGAACATGTACAGCATTACTTTAAATGATTCCCTTGACAACTACGATGAATACATCGTTTATGGTTCTGCTAACAGAGATAATCAGTTCTGGCTTGATACTCAGAATAGATATACTGTAAATCATGGTGCAGTCAATCAAGGCGGATGTTTCTATGCTGGACGTTGGAGTACAGGCTCTACTTACATTCTTTTGAATGGTACTGAAATGTGGTTAGATGGTACTTCAGGATATGTTTCATCATCATACTTTATGGGACAGAACAACGGAGCAACAACATTCTGTAATGGAACATATACTGCAGCACGTAACGTTGACTTGCATCCTTATAAGATTGTTGGTGTAAAGGAGATTAAATGAGAGAACCTGAAAGAACAGTGCTTTGGTCTGCCGATGCAGTACAACCAAATAATACATCTATTACACTAAATGACTCCATTGACAATTACGATGAACTAATTTATTACGGTTCAGGTACAAGAACTTATTGTCCTTGCGTAATGACTGAATATCCTGTCATCAAAGGCGAACTAAATTTGGGTGGACCGTTCTTCTTTGGAAAGTGGGGCGCTACTGATGGATTTGAATTGTGTAACGGAACACAGATGTTTCTATCTGGAACTTCTGGTTTCGTAGCATCTTCATATTATTGGGGTAAGAATGCTTCAAATACTGCGTATGTTGCAGCATTGGTAAATAACCGTACTGATGACATTAGACCATATAAGATCGTTGGCATTAAGTATCCTAAGAATTATGACAGAACATTAATTTGGTCAAGCAATCATACAGAACAACTATATGAAACAAACATTCAGTTGTCAGAACCAGTAACGCATTTTAAAGAAATTGCTGTGCTTGGTTCAGGATTTGAAAACGCTGGCGTTGGTTGCAGACATTCAAGCAAGAACATCTATAACGTTCAACCTTTGAAGATTATGGGATGCGATGCTTGGGCATATACTCCTTGGAAACTCGCAGAAAAACATAATCTTGTGATTGGGCAAGAATTAAGATTAAGTGGTAATTCTGGTCATATTGGTTCTGGCTATTTCATGGGTATGGGCAGTCAGACTACTGCATGGGCAGCAGGTAAATGGAATTCTGACTATCAGTTCTCTGCTACTGCACCTTATGCAATCTTTGGTCTAAAGCGAAATCCTTCATACAAATTTAAATCAATTCCGACTGAAGGTGGTTCTGCATCAGCGTCAATCAATCCAGGATATTCTGGTGATATTGCCACAGTTACAGGAGTTCCTGCCAGCGACGATTGGAAATGTTCAGCATTGAACATCACAGGCGCAGAACTTACTGGTAATGAATTCATGTTTGGTGATTCAGATGTTTCTGCTCAGGCTGAGTTTGAACATTCTAAGGATTTGACATTGGTTAATTCTGAACACGGTACGTTGAGTGCAGACAAGATGAAAGGATTCTCTGGAGACATTGTTACAGTTGACGCTGTTACTGATGAAGGCTGGTACTTTACAGGAATGAATGTTACTGGTGCAGTTGCTACTGGTAATAAGTTCATGTTTGTCGGTGAGAACGTTACTGCTGAAGGTCTTTATACAGATGAAGGATTTCCGATTGTCTATGAGAATGACGGTCATGGTACTTTGACTGGTGATACGAACATTGGTATTCCTGGACAGCCAATCAATCTTACAACTGCATATAATGATTACTATCGTTTCAGTGGTTATGAAGTTACTGGTGGATACATTCAAGATGGCAAGCTCTATGCTACTGCTGCATGTACAGCAAGGGCAGTCTATAAGCCTAATAAGTTTACTATTACTGGTAACTATAACTATGGACAGGTTTCATACACAGCATCTTGGGACGCTAAGGTTCGTTCTATTGCTGGTGACGGCGTTCCTACTTCTTGGGGTACTGTTGGTAATAACTTCAACCCGGGTTCTTGCTCTGCTTATGGATTTACATATAAAACTCAAGTAGGTGGTTGGTTTGAACGAGGAACAGGAAAAATCTGCCTTTATCATTACATTGGAAATACTATGACGAAATCAGCCAGAGCAGATGGATACCAAGGATACACTCCATATACTCTTACTTGTACTTTAACTGGAACTAGCAACTCAACTGGGCATCCTAAACTATCTGCTTGGATTTCATGTTCATATCACACAAATACTAACGGTATGCCAACAAACGGCTGGACAGCAACCGGCTATATTAAGTAGGAGTAAAGTATGGAACAAGTAATACCGCAGATCATCGCCGCAATCAGTCCATCGGCACTACCCATCGTGATATGTGTCCTTGGACTCGGTTACATCTATTGGAAAATCAATTCTCAACGAAAAGAAACCAAATTAAAGCGTGATGCTGATTATGAAAGCTTAGACAAGCGTGTTACTCTTCTTGAACATGACTGTGATTTCATGAAACAGCAACATGCTTTGTTCGGTCAGAAATTG
>Ga0247609_10007021_pt1 | contig 10766 bp, 6 predicted proteins | sample 172DNAGHGlowgp2_FD_193487 | JGI IMG/M metagenome (GOLD analysis project Ga0247609, IMG submission 193487) | Sheep rumen microbial communities from Palmerston North, Manawatu-Wanganui, New Zealand - 1728 DNA GHGlow gp2 | ecosystem: Host-associated > Mammals > Digestive system > Stomach > Rumen ...
CAGCCTGCAGCGAGCCGTGGACGGCACCGGCAGCGCCGGCCTCCGACTGCATCTCCTGCACACTTACGGTCTGGCCCCACAGGTTCTTGCGGCCGCGGGCAGCCCACTCGTCGACGTGCTCAGCCATAGGCGAGCTCGGGGTGATGGGGTAGATAGCAGCTACCTCCGAGAACATATAGCTCACGTGAGCAGCAGCCTCGTTACCATCACAGGTGATAAATTTCTTTTCTTTTGCCATAAATAATATCTGGATTTATAGTTTATATAGTTTTGAGTTTATGGTTTAAAGTTTGATGTTTCGTGTTTAATGTCGGATACTTAATACCTGACGTTTAACGTTACCTATTTATAGTCGTTACGCATTTCCTTTCAAATAACGGGTGCAAAGGTACCTAAAAATAGTGAGAGTGCAAAGTAAAGATGGCAAAAAAGTGTGAATGGACGCAAAAACAGCCACTCCCCGAAGGAAATGGCTGCTTGAAAAGTGTTCAAATGGGACTTATTTCCATTCGTCGTCCCAGTTGACTGGATTAGAATAGCTAGAACTGACATTGGACTTGACTTCAGGGGTTCCGCTGCCATTGTCATCTCCACCATTCTCAATTTGAGAATCTGCAATTAAGGACTCAAAACCAAGGACGATAATGTCCATCGTCGGATGATAATATGTCTTTTTCATTGTCGTTTACTTAATTGATTTATGATTTGATTGTTACTTTATTATCACCTTCTTACCATTGACGATGTTCACGCCTCGTTGAATTTTCTGCAGACGCTGGCCAGCAATGTTGTAAATCTCAGTTTCTCTACCATCTTCTATCAGGCTTCTTACATCTTCTATGCCATCTGTTTCGTCAAAATTGATAATGAAAGATTTTACATTACTATTAGTGTTCTTGAAGATGGTACGGAAAGGATTGAGATTCAAAGTTCCAGTGGCTCTCCAGAACTTGTTGGAGGAAATGTAATAAAGCCCCTTCTGACTACAATCTGTGATTGTATTAGAGGAATAGAATCCTTCAGTAGTCCAGCCTTCTGCTTGTGTACTTGTGTTTTGGTCTGCCGTTGTAGCTTTTACATTGACATTGTTTGCACTAAGTGTTATGCTGGTTGTCTCGTCATTCACTTTCTGGAAAGTGATGGGTGTGTTTGCCTCCACAGTTTCAACGGGAGTAAACGTCATTTTGTCGTCTGCGGTGCTTTTTAATATGAAGAACTTAACATCATTGTTGCTGCTCAAAGCATAAGGAAGTATTACTGACCCCCACTTATTGTTCATATTTCGGGAATAAGTGGCTGAGGTTGCAGTAAAGTCTTCCTGTACGTCCAATGGACTGCCATCGGTGATGACGAGGTTCGCGCAAGTGCCACCCACAATCACGTTCTTTGTCAGACCGCTGAACTGATCTGCTGCGGCAGCCTTAATGATTTGGTTGGCGGCTGTAGGCGTCACTTCAACATTCTTGGCGGCTGCGTACTTAGCGTCTGTGGCATCAAACCAGAGGGCTGAGGGGTCGTAGTCGCGAGCCAACAAATCTTCGGCAGGACGGAGATAAGTCAGCGTGATGTCGTCAACAACGATTTGTGCAGCGGCATTACCAGTCGATGTGCGTGCAAAACCGAGTACAAGGTCGAAAGGCTTGGCAGACTCTGTAATCTGGAAATCGTATGTTAATGTTTTCGCTTCAGAAGTAGTCTCACCAATGGCTGTAGAAGCGCCATCAATAACGTAGGCCGAGAGATTGGTCATATTGGCAAGGTCGCTATTCCATGTGAGGGAGATACGATACTTGCCAACTGGGAGCATTCTCTCCTTACCGATTGCAAGAGTTGGCATTGCGTTGCTCCAATTGGAACGGATGTATAGTTGTCCGTTGTGGCCTTCGTCGGCAGTACGGATGTAGTCTGTACCTGTCCACTCAGACGCTTCATAGGTCTCTACCCAACCTTCTACATCGTAGATTTGAGCCGTCGCATCGAGCCGAGAACCCTCAGAAGCACTGAAGTCGAGGTTCTCTCCGAGGAAGGTAGAGACGGAGAAGTCTGCATTCTGAGCATTGGCGTAAGTGCCAAACGCGGTGTTGAGAGCTTCAATGGCTGTCTGCTCAGTAGCATCGGTGTCCATATAGCTGTCAGCGCCATAAGTTGTACCTTCAGCAATAGAGAGAGCAGTCGTACCTTCTGCCATTGCCTTGTAGCTCTTGAAGAGGCGGAGGGAAGCGTCAGTGGCATTCATCTGAGCAATGAGTTCATCCTTGATGGTGCCGTAGCTCGTGGCCTGTGACACGTCATCGAGGGCTGTGTTGACAGCATTGACCTTAGCGAGTAGTGTTGTCCACGCCCCAGCGCTCATCGTAGCACGGCTATAGTCTGTACCATCGGCAAGGTTATATTCGTTCTCGAAGCGCTCCAAAGCAGCTATCATCTGCACTCTGTTAGCCTTGACTGTCTGTATTTGCTGACGAGCTGTCTGAATTGCATTGGGCAGAGTGGTCATGGTAACCTCTGTCAGAGCATCGAAGGTGTTGGCAGTTTCGGCTGTTGTTATAGCTGAAGACAATGCGTCTTGTTGAGCTTGTGTTAATAGCTCTGCATCACTACTGGCCAACAGTCCGTTGGCTTCAGACACCAAAGCATCACGGTCGGCCTTCAATAGGGTGAGATCTGGATCCTTACTATAGGTGATTGAATAAATCTGTGCCACATGCCAGTTACTACCAGCTGCGGTCTTCTTAATGCCAAAAGTAAGATTGCCAGACGAAGCCATCTGAACAGAAAGGTTCACAGGCACTTGGTCTTCAGCAGTAAGCTGAGTGCGATGTACCACTGGCAGCGATAGGCTGTTGTCTCCCGCAAAGCCAAAAGTGATGTTAGGCTGGCCATCGGTACACTTTTCTTCCAATCCACGACCTGGTGTAAATGATGCAGCAGCATAGAGTGCTACCGTATAATAACCTGCAGGCATTCCACTGAGAGTCTGATAGAGTATATTTCCTGTAATGCTCTCACCACCAGTAGCCTGAGTGTAGCTCTCCACGAAGTCAGCCATCGAAGCATCTGGTTTAGGTACAGACCAAGCAGGAGCCGTTGCAGCGGGATTGAGCCCGTCGGCGGTCTGCCAGTCAGCAGCAACTGTAGAAGCGAGGAATGTCAAGTTAAATGGATTGCCATCTTCTGCAGTGACGCTACCGATGAAGGTCATAGCAGCTGCACGAATATTGGCGGTCTGCGTATTGATGGCAGATGCTGTTGTGGCAGTTTCTACGGCTGTGTTAGCACTACTGATAGCTGCATCGAAAGTAGATTTTGCACTCCCAGGATCTGTATAATGATAAGTAGAAGTATTTTCCAGACCTTGCACATTGGTGCGCATCGTCTTGTAGGCAGCGTATGCGGCTTGCAAATCGGTATCGTTCCGATAAGTGTCAAGAACTGCGGTCAGTGCAACGATAGCCGTACTGTACTCCTTAGCAGTCTCGTACGATTGATTATAGGTGGTGATGGCAGAACTAATAGCATTCTCGCAAGCTGTAGGAACGACATCGCTGGCGATGAAGTCATTGCACTCGTCGACCAAATCAGACAACTGACTTTCGTATGCCGAAAGGTCTACACCTGTACAGTAGAGTTTGAAGTTGTCGAAGTTAATCCACTGGTCAGTCGTCTCACATTTCATGCCGATGGTCAATGATCCATTTGATACGGTTATCTCATCAGTAGTGGTTTGACCGAATGTACGGTCTTGAATCATTGACAAAATAGTGTTTTGAAAATCGCTTCCTCCAGCAGTACTTGATGCGGCTTCCTTGGTTGTTCCATTACTTGTGCCATACACCTTACCGGCTCCTGTCGTTCCTGCCATCTGCAGAGAAACTTTATACTTTCCATTAGGAGGAGTCACGTCTTGGTGGATATTGAAATTTGAGCGATGCCAAATTTCACAACCACCGCCGCGTCCATGAGTATTGTTATTACCGCCACTGCCTTCTTCTGTCCAGCCCGTACGGTTGCCAGCATCAAAGGTGGGATTGGTAACGTACCACGGAGTGAGGTCAACAGGGTTGCTGCTTGAAGCGTTGTCGAGCAGGTTCTGTTTGAACTGGGCACGGCTGATGGAGTAAATGTAGAAATAGCCTCTGAGTGCAGTAGTCTTGTTACCTGCACACTCGGCACCATCGGTGAAGTTGTTGTCAGACCACGGGCCGATATAGTTGCCTGTGAATGTAGCATTCTCCAACGTGAATTTGCCATCAGCCAATGTGATATTCACTTTTGACCAACTGTTGGGTGAAGTGACATCGTTTGTATCGAAATACCATGCAGCTTGCCATTCTGTTTGGAAGAGATGTACTGGTTGATCGAGGTTGCGCATAGAGAAGCCTCCATTGTCGGATTCCAACGTCCACACCAAGGGTGTGATATCCTTTGATGTAGCTTCTACGGACGTGCGGTAATAGAGGCCGAGGGAGTACCATGCCTTGGTGTTCTGTTCGCCCTTGCCTATGCCGAGCATCAAATCGTTGTCGGCATCTACGAACACGTAGTAGTTATTGGCAATCTCCGAAGAGGTAGGAACGGAGTTTATCTTTGTCCATCCGTCAGCAGCGGGGAGTTTGTCGGTATCTGCCCATGCATTACTACCGAGACAGGTCAGCGCGAGTGCTGCGAGAAGAAATCTTGTTGTTTTCATAATCGTTGTATTATTGTCTTGTTAGTAATGTGGATTAGAATTGAGTAGCTATGACTTCCTTCACACCTTCGCCACGCTTGAACAGGACAACGTAGGCGTTGTTAGACTGCTCGGTATTTCCGTTAGCAGCCACAGTGTAATCGTGAACCTTGTTGTCGGAGCTGACGGTGCTGGTGTAGGTCTGATTGCTAAAGCGGTGGTAGTGTCCTGAGAAGTGCTGAACTTCGCCATTAGTCTTACCGGCAGCCTTCATCATGATGGCCGACAGCGGGTCTTTCTTCAGCGTATTGGCAGAAGTAGCATCGTTATAAGCAATACCACTGGTGCTGGATCCGTAGCTTGACGAATTGCTGGCAGTGATGTAGTTGCCACTTTCATTTTGGTCAAGCCACCAACGATTGCAGTCAGAGCCCGCCAACCAAGGATAGTGCTGCATCCAAACACTGGCATCTGACGTGTGACTTTCCACAAATTTATTTAAAGCTGATATTATTCCGTCGGGAGCATAGTAGGTGGCAGAAGAGAGAAGTCCAGGCTTATTGTATGGTTTCTGGAACCAATAGCAGTTGGAGCAGTAAAAGCGTACATCCTTGAACTTGAAAGTAAAATGCTTAGGCTGCCATGAGCCGCTGCCGCCTGTGAAATATTGGATGTTCTCATCAAAGACGCCGGCATTGTTCCAATAACTGTTGTTGTCAGTAATGGCGCTAATGGTTTTGTCATCAGCATTGGAGCCACCGCTGCTGCCATAGGTTACGCCCTTGCTTCCATCACTCCAATAATCGGGGCTAATGTCATGGTTACCGGCAATGAAGATGAACGGAATACCAGCGTCCTTGGCCAGTTCTGCCGTACAATTGAGGAAGTTCTCATGTTTGCCACTGCTGCCATCATCGCCCTTGTCCTGGTCAATATCGCCCGTGCAGAACACGATGCTAGTCTTAGGAACGAGGTTGGGAGCAGCTGTGAAGGTGACTTTCTTCTGGCCGTCCTTTCCCATGGCGAGGATGTTGTTCATGATGGTGGTCATGTCTTCGGCGCTGGTGCCGTCGTGACCGCTGCCTTGATTGATATGGCAGTCAGAGAAGAACACGGCGCAGAACCATACGTCCTCAACGAAACGGAAACCATAGGCTTTGTTGCCGTAGGTGAACACTTTCAGCTCATCGTAGTTGAGCGTGGTGGTCGTGGGATTGGGTGTCACTTGGCTGGCAGAGACAGTCAGTCCATCCACCTGCACTTCGGTGATGAGTCCACTGAGATCTGTACCAGCAGGCAGGGTCAGCGTGGTGAATCCCTTGCTGTCCGTTTCGGCAACGCTGGAGTAGGTTACGCCATTGAGCGTAAACGTCATTGTCGAGGCCTCACCTCCACGAAGGCGTGCCCATGCATTTGTCCCCACAGCACATAACAGTGCCATAAGGAAGACTGTCATGAGTAGTCTTTTCTTTTTCATTTGTTGAGAATTGTTGTGTAGAAATAGTTAGTAGTTTATTGATAATCATATAATGCGCTGCAAAGGTAATGCAATTTTTTTAATTAACCTTCGCAAGACGATATTTTTTTTCTAACTATTCAACGAATCTGGCGAAAAAGGTGATAGACTACTCCTTATGAAGGGTAAGAATGAAGGTGAGGTGGGAAGTTAGTTGACTTGGTTCATGTCGATGTGCAAGTAGTCCAGTGCCTGATCTGGCCAGTAGTTCATAACCAGTTCGTCGGGGAAATGTGTTTCGGCGAGTAGCGGTAGGGCATAGCGATAGTCGGCGATGGAGAAGGAGATGTGGGCATCGGAGGCGAGGATGACGGGTACGTCGTACTTGCGGCATAAGCGTAGGATCTCGAGGTTGTTGGGACGCGCCACTTCCTTATGGCGAGACGGAATCATGCTCGATGAATTGATCTCTAAGAGTGTCTGGGTGTCGCGTGCCGCCAGGACAATGGGTTCGAAGTCCAGCTCTGCAGTGCCGTCGCCAGGATGACTGATGATATGTGTCCATGGGTTGTGGATGGCGGCAAGCATGGCTTCGGTGTTCTGCGATCGTGTACCACCTTGCCAGCACAGTATGTGGATGCCGGCAATGCGCAGATCGCAGCAACGGTAGTGATGCTCGTCGAGGTCGAGGCGTCCGGTGGTGTCAAGAATGTTTAGTTCTACGCCCATGAGCAGACGAACTCCGTACATCTCACGCGGCACGACGTGTAGGTTGCGGAAGTAAATCGAAGCACAGGCTCCGGGCAGGGCAGGGGCGTGTTCGGTGATGCCAAGCAACTGAATGCCCTTGGCGGCTGCGGCCTGTGCCATCTCCTGAATGGTGGAGTAGGCATGACCCGAAGCGATGGTGTGGGTATGGGGGTCGAAGAGAGGGAGCATTTATTAATGGATAATGGACAATGGACAATGGATAATGGATAATGGACAATGGATAATGTATAATGTATAATGTATAATGTATAATGGATAAAGGATGCTTAGGCTTCTTTTGCATTGGGATATTGAGCATGGCTGGCTTTCTCAAGGTCGGCGATGTCATCGTCCTCTCCTACGACCCAGATGATGTCGCCTGCTGCAAACGGTCGCTGCGGATTGGGTACTTCGAGGCTCTCGCTGTCGTCCTCTTCCAACCCGACGATGAGGCAGCGGTAGTCCTGCCTGATGCCGCTCTGCTGGATGCTTTGCCCAATGAACCGCGAGTCCTTGTCGAGGACCAGTCGCTTGAGTTTCATCTCGGCATCCGATGCCGATGACTGTTGGGCTGTTGCGGTCTGCTCCTCCAACTCATGGGCGAAGTCGGCCAGTTGCTGGTCGGTACCGATGACTTGGATGCGGTCGCCGGGGAGGATGGGGGTGGTGCCCGAAGGAATGTTCAGACGTTGTGTGCCACGGAGCACGGAAGCAACCTGTACCCCGAAGCGACGGCCGAGGTTCAGCTTAGCCAGTGTCTCGCCAGCCCAGGGAATGCCGACGGGTATGGTGAAGTCGGAAAGGTGAATATCGCGCTCCACCAGACGTCCGGCAAACTGCGGTCGGTTGGCACGGCGGGCGGCTTCACGTTCTCGCTGGTTCAGGTTCTCCGTAAAGGTCTGCTCCAAACGCATGCCCTGACGCTTCAGTGCACGGCTCGTGAGAATGGTCACAACAACGGCAACGATGACGAGGATGCCGAGGGCACCACCCCAGTGAAGAGTGTGGGCGACGATGTAACCGACAAAGACGACGCCCAGGGCGATGCGCAGTGCTTGAACGCCGATGAGCGGGGCGCGGTTGAAATGGCTGTCAGCCCACAGCGCCTGGAAGTCTTCATTATGTCCCTTCTTCAACATGAGCGAACGGAGGAAGGGGGACAGGCACAGAAGGGTGAACACGGCAACGAAGAGGTTGCTCCAAGGCTGAGGCAGCAACCGCTCGATCAGCGGCCACACGAAGTTGAACATCACGGCGACAATGGCGATGCACAACACGCCATAGATGAGTACAACCTTACCCACCTGGAGGATGTAGCTGCGCCAATGACTGTCCTGGCCTACGACATTGGGACCGCCCTTGGCGTAGCGGTCCAAGAGTAGCCGCAACCGCTGTGGAAGATGATTGTAGAGCGCGTTGTAAGCGGGGACTGCCAGACGAATCATATAAGGCGTCGTGAAAGTCGTAAACACCGAGACGGCCACGACGATGGGGTAGAGGAAGTCGCTCGTCACACCCAAGGATGTTCCCAGCGTGGCCAGGATAAAAGCGAACTCACCTATCTGAGTCAACGAGAAGCTGCATTGCATGGCAACCTTCAGGGGCTGGCCGGCCAGGAGAAAACCGCCTGTGCTGAAGAGGGTCTGACCAAGCATGATGGCCACGACGATGCACAGGATGGGCACGATGTACTGACCGATCAGCGCTACATCAACCATCATACCTACCGACACGAAGAAGATGGCGCCGAAGAGGTCCTTCACGGGGCTGACGAGATGTTCAATCTTCTCGGCTTCAATCGTCTCGGCGAGGATGCTCCCCATAATGAAAGCGCCGAAGGCAGGAGAAAAACCCACCGTCGAAGCCAACACGACCATGCCGAAGCAGAGTCCTAAGCTGACGACGAGCATCGTCTCGTCGCTCATCAACGAGCGTGTCTTTCGTAAGAACAAAGGAATCAGATAGATGCCGACGACAAACCAAAGTATCAGGAAGAACACCAATTTGGCGATGCTCATGGCCATTTGCATTCCCTCGAACTGCTGGCTGACAGCCAGGGTAGAGAGCATCACCATCAACACGATGGCAAGGATATCTTCGATGATGAGCACGCTCAGCACCAGACTCGCAAAACGTTGCTGGCGAAGACCCATGTCGTCGAACGCCTTGAAGATGATGGTCGTAGAGGACATGGCCAGCATGCCGCCGAGGAAAATGCAGTCCATCTGGCTCCAGCCGAAAGCATGGCCCGTGAAGAAACCTACGGCCATCATGCTGAGTATGATGGAACAGGCGGCGATGATAGGCGCCGACCCCATCTTCATGATCTTCTTGAAAGAGAATTCAAGACCGAGGGCAAACAAGAGGAATATGACGCCAATGTCGCTCCAAAGGTGCACGTTGTCCAGGTCGGTGACGCTGGGCATGTATGGCATGTTGGGCGAAGCCAGAAAACCGGCTACGATATATCCCAACACCAGCGGCTGCTTCAGCTTCTTGAAAAGAAGCGTCATCACGCCGGCTATAATAAGGATGAGTGCTAAGTCGTTTATCAATGGTTCCATATCGAGGTGCGGGTGTCGTCCGTAGTTGGAAGTTTAAACTTGATGTACAGTGATTTGTGTGAATGGGAAGGCTATGCCGTTCTCGTTGAAAGCATTATAGATCTTCTCGCGGACCTCGAACATGACGGGCCAGTAGTCGTCGTTGCCGGTCCAGCAGCGGACGATGAGGTCAACCGAGCTGCTTCCCAATTCCTTCAATCGCACTTCGGGCTCGGGTGATTCCTGGATGCGCTTGTCGGCTTTGAGCAGGTCGAGGACAATGGCTCGGGCTTGTTCGACATCCGAACCGTATTCAATGCCGATGGCCCATTCGACGCGGCGGGTTGGCGTCTTCGTGTAATTGATAATGCTGCCGCTGCTCATCGAACCATTGGGGACATATATCTGTTTGCCGTCAGCTGTCAGCAGCACCGTGTGAAAGATCTGTATAGACTGAACCGCTCCGGTAATGCCTTGGGCTTCAACCCAGTCGCCAATCTTATAAGGCTTGAGGAACAGGATGACAAGACCGCCGGCGAAGTTCTGCAGATTGCCGCTTAAAGCCATGCCGATGGCCACGCCGAAGGAAGCCAACAGTGCGGCCAGACTCGTGGTGTTCAGGCCTAAGGCACTGATGACAATCACCGCCAGCAGCACATTCAGCATGATGCTTACGAAACTCTTTGCAAAAGTCTGAATGCTGGCTTCTATGTTACGACGATCAAGGAAGCGGGCTAACAGATAGTTCAACAACTTGATCAGGTAATGCCCCACGACATAGACCACCAGCGCCAGCAGGATATGTTTGCCGGCTTCGATGGACCATGAGATGAGCTGGTTGATGAGCTGGTCCCAAGTCATGTGGTCTTGTGTGACTTTATCGCTCACCGTTTCTATAGCGGTAACCAATGTGCTGTCAGCGGATTCAGGTACCGCTTGTAGGAAATGAATCATATCGTTAGATAGTTTTGTTGTTTTTTCGAGTGCAAAGGTACGATTTATTTCTGGCTTATGGACTATTGTTGGCCCAAAATCTTCTGAAAAAGATGAATAGCTCATTGTCACATCATATAAAATATATAAAAGGTACGCGCGCGAAGCATTTGACCTGCGTCAAGGCCATGAAAGATTTTTTGCAAAAAAGTTGTTGAAACGTTTGGTGGTTCGGAAAAATCGCCGTACCTTTGCAGCCGCAAACGAGAAAGGGACACCCCTGCGATGTAGGGGCACTAAGTCACGCTCGCTCTGCATATGGTCTTTGAAAGATTGACAAACAAGACAAAGTAGTACAGGAAGCAAGAAATTGCGACCGTCATTTCTGATCCGATACAGGTCACTCTATAGTTCA